>MDTE01122706.1_pt1 | contig 16817 bp, 8 predicted proteins | sample 811231 | NCBI WGS metagenome assembly MDTE01 (sample SAMN05326651, study PRJNA326480) | marine metagenome | isolation source: seawater | place: Indian Ocean: Red Sea | collected 2010
CTGACTCTGGCTCGTTGTCCACCAGAAAGACGGACGCCGCGATCCCCAACCATGGTGTGCATGCCATCCTCCATCTCTGAAACAAACTCCCATGCTCCGGCCATCTCAAGTGCCTCTTGCACCCTTTCGTCAGTCGCCTCACGAGCGTAGGCTACATTGTCACGGATCGAGCCAAAGAAGAGAAATGGATCCTGAGATACGAAACCGACACGGTCTCTAATCGAGGAGACATTGTACTCACGGAGATCGCGCCCGTTGACGAGTACACCACCAACCTGAGGCTCGTAGAATCTCTCAATCAACTTGAGTATGGTACTCTTTCCGGCACCAGTGTGACCCATGATGCCAAGGAATTCACCCGATGATACCTGGAAATTGACATTGTTTAGGACATTAACCTCAGTCCCCGGATAGGCGAAAGTCACACCATCGAAAGACACTGTTGTAATTGGCTCATCGAGGACTATGGCATCCTCTGCGTCATAGATTGTAGGCTCCAAATCTACTAACGCGAAAACCCTGCGAGCCGCTGCTTCACCACGCTGTAGTTGATTGAGCAGCATGCCCATGATGAACATCGGCATAGTCATCCTCGTAGAAATGAGAAGGAATGTGACGAACTGACCAACGGTAATCTCACCACTACCGATAAGCCAACCACCAGCAGATACCAAAAGGCCGAAAGCAACGCCAGCGACTGCATATATCCCGGGGATGAATCGATTGCGAATCGCCGAGGCCTGCATCGCTTGATCACGGTACTCCGCACTCTCCCCACTGACGCGTGAGCTTTCATGGTCAGTAGCGTTGTATGCCTGAACTACTGTAATTCCTGCTATCACATTTTCCAGAATAGCAACGATACCACCTGTTGACTCACGCTGCTTTTTGTAGCGTCTCTGAACCCTAGTCGAGAACCAAATCACCATCGGGACAATGAACACCAGAGGTGTGAACAGAATGAGAGCAAGTTTTGGAGACATCCACATCAGGATGGCGAACGCCGTGGTGAATGTGATGAATATTCGAATGATGCTGGTGCTAGAATCTGAAATGATGTCCTCCAACTGAGCGACATCCGCCGATAGTACTGACATCAGATTACCAGACTGGCGAGTCTCGAAGTATGAAGCTTCCATCGCCATGAGGCTTGAAGTTGCATCCATACGAATGTCATGCTGAACCTTGTAGCCCATTGTCTGCCAAAGATACTCTGAGGCGCCTTGGGTGATGGCAAGACATGCAAACCCTAAGAATATGAGAAAACCGAAACCAACCTCAGGATTGAAAGACACCAAGTCCTCAATCAATCCACTCGTGTAAACTCCAGTCGTGTAATAGTCGGCTGCCATTCCAATAGCTACGAACGGAATAAGGTCGAACGCACGAGCCGATGCGTTGGTGAGGACACCACCGACCGCCCTCTTCCAGTAGCGCCCAAGGTATGGAACGACTCGATAGATCTGGCGACCAACAATCTGCTTGTCATCCTCAAGATCCGAAGAATCTCGGGCAACACCGTCAGCCATCGCCCTTGTCATCGTCGGTCGGCGGTCGCTAGCCCCCCTTCAACCTTGCAATCGCATGAACTGAATTGACACCGAGGGAAGTTAAGGTGCGCCCGCCGGGATTTGAACCCGGGCAATAAGCTTGGAAGGCTCAGATGCTGCCAGACTACATCACGGACGCGTGACCCGCCGACTGACCTCCCCATCTTAACCCCGACGATGGGAGGCTTGATGGCTCGTACCCTCCGCCATCGTATCATGTCCCCTCGCAGGTGGCTAGGCGCGGTGTTCATCTTCGTCTTCCTTCCAGTCAATGTCCCTTTGCTCGCAGCACTGGCCGAGAAAGTAGGATCAACTCCCCTTTCACCATCCTTGGTGATAGGACTCTGGATACTCGGATTTGTAATATTCCTGTTTCCAGACAAGGAAGAGATGAAACGGCGGTTGATGATGCCCGAAGAGGAGTAATCAAGCCTTCATCGAAATGGCAACTGCCGTAGCCATCCCGTTGAGGACTGTCGTCCATTGACTGACGGCGTATTGCTCCCCTTCTACAACCGCGCTGTCCAAGTCTCCAATCTCTATCGAACACGGAGTAATTCCCATGCCCTTACCAACTGCCTTCTGAATCGCTTCCTTGCAGACCCAAAGCCGGTTCGTCATTTCGCTGGCTGCATTCGGATCGGAATCCCACTTCTCCTCCAAAGAGGTGCTCTCAGATGGAGTACAGAGAAAATCAAGGATGCCCCTTTTACGCTCGACTAAAGGTTCTACATCGATGCCAATCGTGTCTCTTCCAACTGCTATCGCTACCATCGCCAAACCACCGCTGTGTGATATCGAGACCGCTGGAGCAGAGGGACCCACTAACCAGGGCTTGCGATACTCGTCTCTCTCAAGAGTAAACGAATCGGGATCAAGGCCGACTCGGCGCAGGCACCATGCAAGAAGCCAGCGGCCAGCTGCATGCTCCTCACACCTCTTTGCAATCTTGAAGGTCGAAGATTCCCTTTCATTCAAGAAAGGAACTCCCGTCAATTTGGGAAGCGGATCTCTAGGAACTGTCTGCTTCACCGGAATCCAAGCGGCGAACACATCTTGAGACAGATTGAGAGGGAGGTCGAGAACCATAGGTTCCGATATCGGTTTCCACATCATAAACACCAATTGGAAAAATCAAATCTTCAATTGCGAACCAAACTGAACTCATGCCCCTTTTGAACGGGTGACATTCCCTTTAATCTCAGACCCTTTAGTGAGATGATTGGTCGTCCTTCGATGGTCGTGACTAGGCAATCGTGAACGGTCACCCCTCCTTCCTCTGTTGCTAATCGGACGGAGCGTACTCGAAGAGAGTCGTCCTCTTCTGGAGTATTGTGGAAGTCGAGTGATGCTATTCCGACTGGGAGTGACTGGAGCTTATCGATTTCCATGGCAAGCATTCCTGCGTTCTGGAAGCAAGCCTCAATGACCATAGGTAATGCCTCCAAATCGACCTCGCCCTCAAACAATTCGACATTAGGGAGTTGGTGCCTCATCAAAGCTACACCATCACAACCGTAGGAATCATCGAGCATGAAGCCCTTACTGATTCCTCCGTGAGATTGGAATCTCCTCCCATGGAAGAATCGCTTGTAGACAAACGAGGGTGCGTATGATGCACCGCCCTTGTGTGGCAGTCCCACCTCTGGAAGATTGAGAAGACCCTTTTCACCTCCTCGCTTGAGCATCTTCACCTTAGTAGTGTGATGAATCCGTGGCTCACCGAAAACCTCGCCAGCCTTGTTAACCAAGTCCGATTCTAGCGTGCATTCTACCCAAACCATGTTGTCACTCTGATGAGAGAACTTAGCGCGTACCCTAACCTTCTGCTCTTCTTTCATCACCTTGACCGGGAGCCCGAAGCTCGCATCCTCGAAGCCGATGACTTCGCATGCAGGCCACAGTAATTGAGCTCCTTGTGCGAACATCTCAAGCGCCATCACCCCTGGGTGATAGGGTACCTCGTCTATCGCATGATCGACTAGGAAGGGATAGCGTGTTTTGTCCAAGGTACATTCGTAGGCGAGAGAATTATGTTGGTCTAGTTCGACTATCTTATCTACGAACGGGAAGCGCTTCGCATCATCAAGAAGTGAGGCCACCTCAGCAGTGACTCGCTGAGGAGGTTCGCGCTCGCTACCGTCATCGTCCAACGCTCCTAACTTGCCAGCAATCACAACCCGGCGCTTCCCTCCACGGGTAACCTCGTCGACAAACAGCTGAACACCTTTCTCAACAGATACAGTCTCGATACCAGCCGCGGCGAACACCTTCTCTATCGAACCCTTGGTAGCCATGCCGACATCGCGCCATCCGGTCCAAGCAATAGCAACGGCGCGTGGTTCATTCTCGGTATGTGAGAGGCGAGACATCTCTGCGTCAAGGATACTGTTAGCCGCTGCGTAGTCTACTTGTCCACCATTGCCGAATCGTCCTGCGATGGAGGTGAAGGCACAACAGAACCGGAGATTAGCCCCGTTGTCCTTAGCGGCATTGACCAACGCTTGCCAACCGTCTATCTTTACCGACACCACTCGATCAAAGGTTTTCCAATCTTTATCTGCGATCAACTTGGAGTCTTCCAAACCAGCTCCGTGTATTATGCCGGTGACTGCCCCGTGCTTATTGTGTACCTTCTTCACGACTGAACGGAGTTGGTTTCCATTGGTCACATCGCAGGAGTGATATGAAGCAGTATTGCCTGTCTCCTCGATAGCTGCAATGGTTCGGTATATGTCAAGCGAACGCATAGTCTTGGACCATGCATCCTCCCACTGGACAATCGTGACCTTACCGTCCTCTGATTCGGCCTGCAGGTCATCGCGCATCATCATCTTTCGATTAGCTAGGCTCTCATCGTCCTCGCCAACCCAGTCGACCACAGACTTGTCCAACTTGGTTCGACCGAGAAGAGCGAAGTGGGTTCCAACGCCTTGAGCAAATTCGGAAAGCCCGATGGTGCAGGCTGCTGTTACTCCCGAACCACCTCCTGACACAAGATAGACATCGTCCGATTCCATTTGGAATGGTTCATCCTCCAGTGCTTCATCATACATGCAAACCCTCCATCGGCGTCCGTCGGAATCAATACCGATCTCCCTCGGCCCAAGGAGATGTAATTCTCTGAGCACTGTTTCAGCCATCTCTTCCGGATCAACCAACAGTTCAGGTGAGACATCCAAAGCGCGGCAGCGAAGGTTCTCGCGCTCACGTGCGTATGACTTGACTATCCCGTGTGCCCCCGCTCCAAGTGCATTGAATCTGTGCCCACCGTTACCATGCCTTCCATCGAGGGCGGACACGGATATCACGAAGCCGTCATCTCGGTTACTAAGTTTAGAGTCGACCGCCTTGAGTACTCCGAATAGACCATGGCACACCATGTTGGTTTGCTGCTTGCTCGTGATCTCTGCCCATGCCATTCCCGCAAGGGTACATGGAGATGTGTGAACAACACCCGCTATGTCAAAGTCAGCTACGAACTCAGATAGGCTTGCCAGTTGATCACGGTTGCCTGGATCCAAACGAATGATGTCCACATCGTTCTTCTTCTCTATCTTAATCTCGGAAACGATACTCGGATCGAGCATGACGCGTATCGCATCACAACCAATCGATTCCAACCGCTTACAAATCGCATCACCGAGCCCCCATGAGTCATCGGTTACTATCACATGAGAACCTCGTAACATGAAAGGATGTTCGTCACCTTCTTCCACCTCCTCGACCTCTACAACCCAGCGACGAACGGTATCCTCGAATTCCATGGGTTCAGGCTCAGGCTCAGGTTCAGGTTCATCTTCTGGCTCCCCTACAACCTCAGGAGCAGCCTCCAATGAATCGGTTGGAGATACCACTGCTGCAACTGCAGTACCTGAATCACCCGACATGGTGAGGATATACGATATCATGTGCGCTAAGGTTGGATGCTCGCGGAGTTGGAACGACTCATCTACAGGCAGCGAGAATCTCGATCTGCAGTCAGCCATAATCTCGGCCTGTTTCACTGTGTCTATGCCGAGTTCGCCTTCCAGATCCTGATCCAGTTCAAGGAAATCTTCAGGATATCCCGTGTGCTTGACGACTATCTCAACCACACCTGCTGTCACCTCGCCCTCATCCGCAGATACACTTGGTGTCGAAGCCACTTCTACCACTGCTTCCTCTCGCAAAGGTTCTGGCTCTGATTTTGGTTCAGGTGACGATTCATTTGTCATTGACGCTACTTCAGTTGGTGGAGGGGAATCACCTGAACACATGCGTTCGATGTATGCTACCATGTGATTCAGAGTAGGGTGCTCTCGAAGTTGGAATGACTCATCGACAGGGAGGGAGAATTTCGAACGGAGATCCGCCATAATCTCGGCTTGCTTCACCGTGTCTATCCCCAACTCACCCTCCAAGTCTTGATCGAGTTCGATGAAGTCGGTAGGGTAACCTGTATGCTCGGCAACTGTGGCGACTACCGAAGAAATCACATCGGTGTTTGTGGAAGTAACTGGAGCAGGTACGGAAGGCGGTTCGATTACTGGTGTCGGTTCTGGGTCAACTGGCTTCGCTTTGACTACGGAAGCAGAAGTCTCAGGAACAACCTGTTTCTCTGGAGTAATAGGGGCTGTTAGTGTTGGTGAAGCAGTGACCTGCGGCGTCGACCACTCATCTCCCTGAACACCGCCAATTAGCATTTCATCGGTGTCTAGGTATGCAACCAACTTTCTCTCTAGAACCCGCGCTTCGACCGAAGATTCTGATATCGAAGATGCCCATGAAATGACCGAATCGGATGATATGCGGTTGGTCGAGCGTGCAATTCTCTTGAACAATGTAAGGGCCATCTGGCTTCCGAACCCCGCAGCATGGCGAAGGAGATATTCTACTTCGTACTCGCCACCTTCCGATAGGCGTAGGTCGCCCAGTTCGGAATCTGGTTCCTTGAAGTTAGCAATCGGTGGAAGCCTTCCTGCTGCCAAGCCGTACAGTCCTGTTGCATCCTCAATACCAACTCCCATCGGGTGACCAGTGAATCCTTTCGTGTTGGTGATGATGATTCGGCTCGCGTGGTCACCGAAGGTTGCTCTCAGTGCTTCTATCTCCGCTGCAGCCGAACCTCCTCGTGGAGGCGTATATGGCTCGTGAGACATGAATGTCATCTGAGGTGCAATGGTGTGTCTGTCCAAATGCCACTTCGATTCCATCTGTTCGATAAACTCCTCCAGCGAGTCAGCAACATGACCTACATCGAGTCGGGTAGGATGGAAAGCAGAATTGGCTATGTGGGCGCCGAGGAACTCGGCGTACGGAACGACACCACGGGAATTAGATGCGGAGTTGCGTTCGATGACAAACGCAGCGCCCCCCATTCCGAGCAGCATACCATTGCGGCGAGCATCGAATGGTAGAGCGACCTCTTCGACGATGTTGCCCATTGAATGGGCTCCGGCGGCGGCGAATCCAGCACCTATCCACTCCATCAGATCATCACCGGTGGAATCGTCACCGCTGACCACAATGACTCGGTCGCACCTTCCAGTCGCTATCCAATCTTCGGCGATTGCGAAGGCAGCTGGAGTCGAGGCGCAAGCGTTGTTGATGGCTGCAGTCGGACCTCTGGCACCAATCCATTGGGCGAATTGCGAATGACCCATGGTCAATACCTGTAGCAAGAACTTCCTGTCGAAAGTACCATCCTCATCGGCACCGTTGTTGATGGCATGACGCATTGCCATACCTATTCCGGGGAAAACCGAAGCGAAAACGACACCAGTTCGATCTCTGATTGAAGGATGGAGATTCCATCCCTTGATTAAGCGCTTACCAGCACTACTCACCTGCTCGACGGGGAAAAGTGGCATCCCAGCGTCCTTCAATGCCTCAAGTCCGGAGGCGAAAGCGAGTTTCGTCGATGAATCCATTGCCGCTACTATCTTTGCATCAATTCCATACTGCTCGGCGAGATCGAAGTAACCGCCGACACCAGCAAGTTGTGGTATGGTATCAAAAGAATCGCAAGGGATGAACTCGGCGTTACCGTCGGGGTGCTTGACGATACGAACTAGGTTCTTTTCCAGAAGGCGCTGCTTTACATCGTCAGGAAGTTCAGAGATGAAATTCTCGCCAGCGATTATTCTCTCAAGAGCGTCATCTTCGAACACCTCCTTCATACCAGGTAAGCCGAGACTCAAACCCGAGACAACATAAGGATCCATCAGCCTAGACGAATCTAATACTTCGATTCCTTGTGTGTTAGAGGCCTTGACAGTCTTGGAAATAGTGAATCCAGAAGGCGGTGCCTGTACCCAATCAACCAGAGCAGGTAAGGTTTCGATGGATGACTTACTGACACTTGAATCGACCGTGGCTTCCTTAGCGATAGACGACAACATAGAATCCAGTGTTTCTCCGGCCAAGCCAAGTGTCACCAAGCTGAGTTCGCCTCGTACCATCCTCGCTGGATAGTTAGACACCGCCGCCACCTTGGACGCTACATACTCCTCAACCCCACCACTAATTTCCACGATTTGTTCAGAGTGTGTTACAACTGGAGAATCTGGAGAGCCCAAAGGAGAGACTTGCGACGATTGAGAACCGATGTTTGAACCGGTACCGGGAAGCGGACGGGAGCGAAGGCGGAGCTCCTCGTATTCTGAGGAGGAGATTGGACTCACCCCTTTCGATCCGCCCCCTTGCCAGAGTTCTAGTGGCCCAGCGCGGAACCCTTCAGTCAACAGTGGTGAGTCAACCTCCATCATAGATGGGTGCTTGCCAACAACCGCACAAACAGCGAGAGAGGCGAGGAATGAAGATACGCCACCGATCTTCGGATGGTTGGTATTAGTGACTACCTTCTGCTTGTCCTCTAAAATTTGCTCAGCGAACAGCGCCAGCGCCCTCTTTGGACCTACTTCTAGGAACAAACGTCCACCAGCGGAGTACATTCCGCGCATCTGTTTAGTCCACTCAACGGCTGAAGACATCTGTGGAGCCAATTGACCCAAAATCGCGTCATGAGTAGTCTGACCCTCTTGCAAGGCCATGGGGTAGAATTTACCATCGTAGTTGGCGGAGATGGGAATCTCAGGGAGAGAAATCTCGAGGCTCTCAAGGAACCTTCGCAGCGGCTCGTTAGCAGGTGCGACAATCCTAGAGTGGAAAGCGTGACTCGTCTGAAGTGTCACACACTGTATACCAAGTTCTCCGAAAGCGGTGATAGCCGCCTTCATCGGCTCAGTCTCGCCTGCTATCACTGTCATCAGGGGTGAGTTCTTGTTGGCAGCGATGACATATCCATCGACCGACTCAATGACCTCAACGACCTTCTCAAACGGTGCTGTGACACTCGCCATCAGCCCCTGATCAGGCACATCGACAGAGCCCATCTCGGTGCCACGGGCAGCAGCGGCGCGGAGTGCGTCGTGGAACTTGAGAATCCCGGATACCATCAGTGCAGCATATTCACCTAGACTGTGGCCAGCAACCATGTCTGGGTCTATGCCATGTTGGGAAAGAAGTCGATACAGGGCGAGATCCGCTGTCAGCATCGCCGGCTGTGTATATTCAGTTCGCTTGAGCAGCTCTTCCGCTTCGAGGTATTCATCCTTTGACAGGGAATCCCTTAACACGAATTCGGACAACTTGGCGCCATCGAGTATCTCAACCATCGTAATGTCGGCCTCTTTCCAAGTATCTCCAACAACACCCCAACGCTTCGAAAGGTCTAGCGTCATGCCGACATATTGGCTCCCTTGACCAGGGAACATCTGTACCACCTTCGCCTCGGAGGGTAGTGCTGGCTCGTCGGTGATGAAAATCTGCTGCTTGGACAGGAATGCCCACTTGGAACGATCGTCGAGATTATCAGATAACAAGTCAAGACGCTTGCTCAACTGTGACCACGAAGTAGCAACGAGACCACATCTCAGACCCTTCGCCTCGAAGCCTCGTGACATGTTGGAAAGAGCAACAGACAACCTACGGCCACTAGGACTCTCGTCAAATGTGGGTGAGCTAGGCCCAAGTAGAGCCTTTTTGCAGAGTTCAATCTCTTCGAGGAGTTCAGTCTCATCAGTTGCATTGAGTAGAAGGAGGCCACCTTCAACCGCTTTGAGTTCCTCGTAGGTCATCGATGGTTTGGCGGTGGGGTCGAGCACGCTCGGCGAGTCGGGAATCTCCAGAGGCTGTGCGGGCGCATCCCATTCTGCAACCAACATGTTGTGAAACTCAGGGTCATACTGCTCCAAGGCACAGTGGAAGTTGGTTCCCCCGAACCCAAATGCGGAGACACCGGCGCGGCGCGGAAGCCCTGACGGCGGTTTTGGCCAATCACTAGCATGAGTAGGTACGTAGAACGGAATTTCTTCCCAGTCGACATTGGTATTGGGTTGCTCAAAGCCAGCTGAGGGAGGTATCGTCCTGTGGTGTAGTGCGAATACAGCCTTCAGCATCCCTGCCATTCCAGCTGCTGCTTTGAGATGGCCAATCTGGCTCTTAATCGAGCCGATTGCGACGCGGTCACCGGAACCGACTCCTGCGAACACCTCTGAAAGTGTGTTCAACTCGGTTGCGTCGCCTACCTTTGTGCTGGTTCCATGAGCTTCAATCAGTTCCACTGTAGAAGGTGCGTACCCGGCTTGCTGATAGGCACGGAAAATCGCTTGCCTCTGGCCTCTTGTTGATGGAGCTGTGATACCCTTGCCGCGACCATCGCTCGAAGCGCCTATTCCCCTGACAACAGCATACACCTCATCACCATCGTCGATAGCGTCAGATAGCCTCTTGAGGACAACACAACCTGCTCCCTCTCCCATCACGAAACCGTTGGCACGAGCATCGAATGGGCGTGAATGAATGTTCGACAAGGCGCCGATGGCACTGAACTTAGCGTAGGTCGATGGATCCATCGTGCGGTCGCTTGCGCCACATACCGCGACATCGACTTGGCGTGTTTGCAAGGAGTGACATGCTGAAGTTAGTGCGGCGAAGGTCGAAGCGCAGGCTGCGTCGGCACTGAAGTTGGGGCCTTGGATATCAAGGAGATTTGCCACGCGCCCGGCGACCACATTGGCCAACTCACCTGGCATCGTATCTTCGTCAACCTTGGGGTTGCCTTCGGTAATGGCTTGCTTGAACTGCTCGACCTTATCGGCGGGCATCCCCGCCTCAACTGCCTTGGCTGCGAATCTGTCAGCGTGAATTCTGTGCCCTGACATCTCGCGGTTCTCACCTCCAAGTGCGTTGGCGAATACTACACCACACCTCTCCTTGGGCAATTTGTCATCAGCCAATCCGGCATCTTCCAATGCAACAGCAGCAACCTCGACCGCCCAGAGTTGTGATACATCAATCTGAGTCAGGGTGCCCGGTGGCTGCTTCCATCTTCGCCAATCAAACTCAAATCCTTCGACAAACGCACCGATTTTGGAGTAGGTTTTCCCAGAAGGAGCGCTCCCTGGCTCTCCCTCGACATAGTAGAACTTGGGATCCCATCTGTCACTGGGTAACTCCTTAATCGAGACATGTGCATCGATGATATTCTGCCAAAACTCCTGTGCATCACTAGAGTCCGGTAATAGAGCTGAGACCCCGACTATCGCAATCGGTTCGAACCTCCCCTGTGGGGCTTCGTCGAGAACTTCTGTCATGTCTTGGCCTCAATCTGATATGCTATCTGGAACCATGATACTGGAATAACCAGAGTCGACATGGATAATCTGTCCGGTGACGCCCGAGGATAGGGGAGATGCCAACCAAGTGGCACATCCCGCGACATCGCCTTGAGTCACATTGCGGCGCAGAGGAGCATTTCTCTCAACATGATCCAAGATATCCCCGAAGCCAGGGATACCTCCTGCCGCTAGAGTTCTGATAGGACCAGACGAGATGGCGTTAATCCTGTGACCTTCCGGACCCATGTGGTTCGCTAGTTCCCTCGTCCATGCCTCAAGAGCCGCCTTGGCAATACTCATGATGCCGTAGTTGGGAACCCAGCGAGTAGAGGCAGCATAGGTGAGCGTGATTGTCGAAGAGTTGAGGGCTAGGTGTGGCAATGCATGCCTCATCAGCCTCTGGAGAGAGTTGGCGCTGATGGTGCAAGCGCGGTTGATTGCCTCGTCCTCCACGAACATCACCGGCCTGTCGAAGCATTCCGCTGGAGCGAAGCCGATGGCGTGAACCACCACATCGGCCTTGGCGCCGGGATTCTCCTTCTGCCACTCAGTGAAGAACTCGGCCGTGGTCGCCTCATGTTCAACATCGATGGGATAGAACGCCTCAATCGCATCCAACTTCTCCTTGAGCTGGAAAACTCTGCTCATGAAGCGCTTCTGGAAACCCAATATCAGTTTGCAGCCTGCCGCTGCGAGATGCTCGCAAATCGCCCATGCGATGCTCTCTTCGCTAGCGACTCCGAACACAAGTGCAGTCTTTCCCTCTAGTTCCAGCATGGAACCACCTGTTCCTCCCAACATCGCTCTCCCGACCGAGAAGCCTTCAAGACATTTGCCTGTGATGAGCCATGAAAGCGTCATCCTGTAGGGATGACGTGAAAACCACGGGTTTCCAATTATTCTCCGTAAAGTGCCTCAGGGAGGTCCTTGTGTATTGAGAAAAGGGCTGATTCGGCGTCTATTCCCCTGCCAAGTAGGGCGGTCACGAGTTGCTGCGTCCGTTTCGGCACCGTCTTGGGGCCAAGCACCGCTCCCGGTCGCTTTGGATCGTCCATGTAGTCGGTCTCCATCAGGAAGCCACCCTCATTAGACCAAATCGATTGTACAATCTCTTGAATTGAGTTCTTGCCCATAACCACGGACGATGTTAGTCCGTGAGTGAACCCCTTGCTGATATCCGCATCTGCATGATGGTGAATCGCACCAAACCTCGGGTATCTGACTTGATCGCACAGTCTAGCTACCTCTGCATTGGTCTTCTCACCGTTGGCATCGAGATGAAGCTGAACTGGAACCGAAGCTTCCTTGCACATTGCCAGCATATCGATGAGAACCTCGTCGGCTCGAGCCATCGCCTCATCGCCGACATCCCAGTGGGGACGACCTATCTCGCCAATGCCTGACGCCCTTCCCTCTTCACAATGCTCAATCGCTAACTCTACTGCTCCGAGGTGCAGTTTGTTGGCTTCCTCCAGACCCATAGACACGGTCTGATGGAACCATGCGGCCGGGTGTGGACCAAGTACCACGCGAACATCGAGATCCAGTTCCTTCCTCACCGATTCCGCCATCTTGATCGTCCCATCATAGGAGGAGGAAATCTGTTCGATGGTAGTTGGTAGCGATTCGAAGTCCGGCTTGTGAACCAATACCAGATGAGTGCCACCTGCTCGCTTGAAGTCGAGAGCAGCGTCCACCCCTCTTCCTGCTGGGTCGAGATGGAAATGGTTGTCCAAGATTGGACCTTCCCACCTTCCATCCTTGACGGTCATCTGACCACCTCAGGAATCATCGGAGTCTATGTCAATCGCCTCTTCGACAATCTGTTCCTCGACCTCTTCCATCTCGGGCTTCTCGTCCTTCACCAAGACATCAACGAACAGGCTCTCAGCATCGAAGCGGGATCCCCAATGAGACGCAGCCATCTTGACTAGATTCTTCGAACGTGCTCCCAGTGCGACACCACGACCATTGGAGAAGAAGAGCAGTTCCATTCCATGGTTAGAGTCGTCTATCCTCAGCGCTTCCAAACGAGAATCCATCTCGAACTCCGGGTAGAACTCCTGCACCTTGTCAATCCTAAGTGGATCACCGTAGTCGAAGGTAGCGATTAGTGGCCCCCTCTCGGCAGTAATACCCTCGTCCGACCTACCTAACCTCAAGGACATCTCGCGAGCCGCTGAACGAGCAATCTCACCACGGTTAGTACCGTGCACGGTAAGTCTACCCTCAGCGTCGACCAGTAGTGTCGCGCGGGGATTCTTGAGAGCGAGTATGACATACTTGCCGGAGCGCTTGCCACCGAGTTGATCGACGACCTCATCTTGGCCGAAAGGCTCGGGAGCGGAGTATCGCATCAACTGGTTCTCGACCTTGACTGATACAGCAGAACGTCGTCCCATCACTGAACCTCCTTGTTGCTCTCCAAGGGCTCTACCTTGCCACCTTTCTTGAGAGTTGCGAGTATCTCTGGCACCCAATCCTGGATGATTGGGACAATCATTAGGGGATCTTTCTTCTGTTCCCTGAGATCTGCTAATGCGCCGCGAAGTCTACCAATCAAGCGCTCGTCCCTCTCTTCCCTCAACCCATTAGTCAGAGCTGCTTCCGAGAGACGCCACCAGGTGGCAGCGAGTCCAGCAATCAACGCTAGTGATTCGCTTGATTGCTTGATCTTGGGCTCAGTCACTTCTGGCTGAACCCGCTTCCATGTCTTCCTGAACCTACGTCGAGCAAATAGATGGCCGACCATCCTGAGGGGGCGGCTCGCTTCAATAGCAGAACGCTCCATCCAATCGAGCCACTCCTCGTCATCGACGCCGGGCTCAACGAAGTAGTATGGTAACCCAACCTTCTCAGCATAGTTGTAGAGACGACGGGGCTCGGGGTCTGGGAAGCGTCCTACTTGGACATCATCAATCATCTCAAGACGTGAAAGCATCTTCGCCATGTCTCCTCCCCCCTGAAGTGCCATCACTCTGGACGCACCAGGACTGGATTTCTCCATCTCATCCTCCTGATCCCAAGATTCGACCTCTTCTTCATGGAGTAAGAAAGCGACCCCATCCCAATCATCCCTAGGCCTCAGACCTCGCGGATGGATGGTTGTGGGAAGGTAAGGGTAGAGACGAATAGTGCCCCCTTCCGGGTCGACCCAATCAACTGGTTTCCAAGGCCAGGACATTGGTGCTCACCCAAGTATAGACGAGTCCTTAGATAGATCACGGGTGATATTCTTCTGATGACTCTCAAGAGTACCGCCACCAATCTCCAGTAATTTCGCGTCTCTCCATAGTCTCTCAACGACATATTCACCGACATACCCGTATCCGCCCATTACCTGCATGGCGCGGTCGGCGATGTCCTTCGCCATGGTAGTGGCTACGAGTTTGATGCCATCGGAGTCAAGCCGCTGGCCACTACTGTCCAAATCCATCTTCCTCGCTGTGTCGTAGAGGTAGGAGTTCATCGCACGCATCTCGGCAAACGATTGCCCTATGTATCTCTGAATCTGACCGAAGTCCCTTATCGGTCGTCCAAATGCCTCCCTCTCACTAGCGTATCGATCCATCTCCTTGACACAGCGTCGAGCAATACCGAGGCTCATAGCGGCAAGGGTTAGACGCTCGAGTTCGAGGTTACGCATAATATGAATCATCGATTCACCCACTCCCCCCACCAAAGAGGTGGCTGGAACGACGCAGTCATCGTAGACCAATTCAGCGGTGTTAGAGCCGCGCATTCCGGTCTTGTCCATTATCTTCTGACCCAATGAAAAGCCTGGTGAGTCGGCATAGACCAAGAAGCTGGATATCTGTGACCTGCCCTTGGCATCGACTCCCGTCTTTGCGTAGGTCCAAACGACATCACAGGGCGTTCCATCCTCGTCGATGCAACCATTGGTAATCCACATCTTCCGGCCATTGATGACCCATGAACCATCATCTCGCTGAACGGCAGTCGTTTCCATGCCTAGTACATCTGTGCCCACGGCAGGCTCTGACATCGCCATCGCACCGACCCACTCACCACTACAGACCTTGGGGAGAATAGCCGATTTCTGCTCTTCACTCCCATTGCGAGCCAGGTTATTGACGAACAGCATGCTATGAGCGAGGTAAGCTAAACAGAAGCCAGGGTCGGAGTATGACAATTCCTCGTGGACGATGGCCGCTGCGAGAGCGTCCATATCGGCGCCACCGTAGTCAACAGGAGCGGTGATTCCCAAGAGACCCATCTCACCCATCGAACGAAACAATTCGAGGTTGAAACGCTCCTCGCGGTCGAAATCAAGCGCCTGTGGCTCTACCTCGGCTTCCACCCATGCACGAACCATCTCGCGTAGCATCGAGTGTTCCTCGGTAGGGTTGGTGATGTCCAACTCCTTCCAACCGACCATTGAGATCACCTCTACCTAAGGGGTTCAGTTGTTCTCTCTAACCCAGTCCTGTAGTTGTTGGATGGACCAACCCTGGTCGAAGTAACCCTGGATGGTCTCCTCGTCCCACTGAGGGAAGAGACGCTTTGCCCTATCCATCTTGGATTCGCCAGAACCGGGTGGGCCACTAGAGCGGCCAGGTGGACCTGCGGAACGTGTCATCGGCTGAACTGCCGAACCTTGAGGGAGGAAGTCACCGTCCTCAACGAAGAAGTCGTCATCTTCATCGTTCTCACGACCCATGAACATCAGAAGGCCGACTACCAAGGCAATCAGAACGATTACAACTCCAGCTACTCCACCTATCAGAGCCCAGTTCATACCCGCTTCTTGAGCAGAAGAGGCTCGAATGTGGAATGTCTCAGACTCTCCAAGTTCGTTGCCATTGGAATCATGAATCTTCATCTTGACCGAACTCACTGGGTCGGGGAAGGCATCGATAGGAACCCTGCACATCATGGTAACCTGAGGTGCCATTTCCTCGGCACAACTGTAAGTGAAGTTTCCAGTCTGCTGACCCTCGATGATGGTGAACACCTCGACCTCCAGTATTCCGGAATCGGTACCGTAGTTGACAACATTCAGCAGCAGTTCGAAGCCCTGACCCGCTGATGGCTGACCTGGAGAAATGTGAATCATGTCGATTCTGAACTCCGCTTCTTGGTACACCAAATCATACTCGCCGCCTTCTACCGCAGAACCAAACTGACCTGCGAGGGTCACACCGTTTCCTGCGGAGTCAGTGCCTGTCAACCAGAACCTGACCTCTACGCCATCCAAGTCAGATGGAAGGTCGCCAGCCGGCCATAGATCGACGCAACTGAGTGACGCTCTGTTGGGTGAAGCAAGCAGGTCGACATTCATGTCTGCGCTGAGCCATGGTTCTGGGTAGGTGGACTTGTACTGGCTCCAGTTGAGATTCTCACGGAAGAACATCCAGTTGAGTTGAATGCTACCTTCCTCAAGTTTCTGTCTCTCTTCTACAGCGATGTTGATGCTCAAACAGTCTGACGCTGATGATGGGAGGAGGGCGTCGAATTCCTCTCCAGAGGTGGTCGACTTCATCTCCCAAGAGCCCCAAACGACCTTTGGCGCTTCATTGTCGACCTTGACATAGAAGGTTCTCTGAACCTCTGTTGAGTGGTCGACGGCACCAGCAGGCAGTAC
>MDTE01119993.1_pt1 | contig 16816 bp, 17 predicted proteins | sample 811231 | NCBI WGS metagenome assembly MDTE01 (sample SAMN05326651, study PRJNA326480) | marine metagenome | isolation source: seawater | place: Indian Ocean: Red Sea | collected 2010
TATTACCAAGAATGAAGGAACATCATAAGGTAATAGTCCAAATAAATTGAATATACTTGTTGGATCTCGCTCACTTAAGTCGTGTATCCATCCATAGAAAGGCATGTGACGCATTTCAATTGTAACGAATAAAACTTTATATAAAGCAAAAAATACTGGTATCTGCACTAAAATTGGCAAACAACCTGACATTGGATTAACTTTTTCTTTTTTATATAAAGCCATCATTTCCTGCTGCAGTTTCATTTTATCATCTTTATGAAGTTCTTTTAGTCTAACCATTTCAGGCTGAAGTGCTTTCATCTTAGCCATACTTCTGAAAGAAAAGTTAGCTAATGGAAAAAAAGCTAATCGAATACAAATTGTAATAGCTATAATTGCTAAACCATAATTGCCAAGAAGTTTAAAAAAATAGTCAATCCCAAAAAAGAGAGGTTTTGTGATAAAATATAAAAAACCCCAGTCTATTACTAAATCGAATTTATCAATTTTAAGTGTTTCTGCATAACCATCAATAACATCTACTCTTTTTGCTGCAACTATGATTTGTATTTCCTCATCAATTGAGCCTTTAGCATTTAGTAATTGAGGTTCAGTAGTTATAAAATTTGCTCTGAATTTATTTTTATAATCGAAAGTAGTTTTAAATTCTTTATTTTTTGGAGGAATAAGCGATGTAATCCAATATTTATCTCCGATACCAAGCCATCCCTTTTGAGCCACCCTTGTAAATTTTTTTTCTTGAATATCATCATAGTCTTCCTCAATTAATTCATCATCTAATGTTGCAACTAGTCCTTCATGAAGAATATAAAAATCAGTTATATTTGGAATTTGATTTCTTATTATTTGTCCATATGAATAAAAATCAAATTTATTATTAGTTTTATTTATTACTCTTTGTTTAATAGTAAATAAGTATTTATTATCTAAAGAAATTTCTTTTTCGAATGTAATTCCTTGATTATTTGTCCATGATAATTTTATTGGAGACTGATCAGTTAATTTATTGTTACCAATTATAGACCACTTAGTATCTGAATTAGGGATGTCAATATTTTTGTCGCTAGTAACGAATCCACTCTCTACTAGGTAACCCTCTTTAATATTTCTTGGTCCTAATAAGGTTACCTTTTTTTCATCATCTAAATTGATCTTGTAATTTTTAAAGGTCAAATCATCTATAGATGCACCTTTTAATGAAATTGATCCTATAATATTATCATTTTCAAAATTAACTCTTTCACTTTCATTTAAAGCTTCTTCTCTTGATATATTTTTTAAGGTTTCTTTTTGATCCAAACTTGGCGTATCAGAATTTTTTTCAATTTTCTTATTTTCAACCAAATTTTGATTAGTTGTTGTTTGATCAGGTATAAAAAATAATGAATACAAAACTATTACAGCAGACGATAAAGCAATAGCTGCAATCACATTTTTAGTTTCCATTTTTTTTACCTTTTTTAATTACAGGATCAAAACCCTGACCACCACCTAAATATTTTATTGGATGACAAGAAAAAATTCTTTTTACAGTCATAAATATACCTTTTATAAATCCGTGGGTTTCAAGAGCCTCAATTGAATAGTCTGAACAAGTTGGAAAATATCTACAACTATTTCCAATAAACGGACTTACTAAAAATTTATAAAGTTTTATTAATTTAATTAAAATTAAAGTAAAAATATTCATTATCTTATTTTCTTAAAATCCTGAAATAAAGTTTCTTTTATATTTGTATAGTCACTACTTAACATAGTTGGCTTAGCAATAACAAGATATGAATAATCAAATTTTATAATTAGCTCTTTGATTGCATGATCTACTATATTTCTGAGCCTTCTTTTTATTTTATTTCTTCTAACTGCACTACCTAATTTTTTTTTTGCAACAAAACTTACATTCAATTTGGTCATTTTCTTATATTTTAAGTTACCAAAAAAAATCGTTACATATTTATTGGAAATTTTTTTCTTTTTTAATAGAAGTTTAAAATCTTCATTATTAGATAGAGCAATAATTTTGCTTCTCATTAATTTAGCCAGAAACTGTTAACTTTTTTCTTCCTCTTGCCCGTCTTCTAGCTAAAAGTTTTTTTCCACCCTTTGTCTTCATTTTCGATCTAAAACCGTGTTTTCTCGCTCTTTTGATTTTTGATGGCTGATATGTTCTTTTCATAAAATGTGATTATACTTTGTTAAATTTGGCTCTTTATATTAAGTAAATATATAAATAGCAAATAGAAGATTTTACAATTACGATAAGAATCAATGGAAAAAGGTAAAAAAATTAAATTATTTTTAGGTTTGTTTTATCTAATCTTGGTAGGGCTCTTTTTATATTTTTTTTTTCAAAATTTAGCTTTCAAGAAATAACAACTTATGAATTTGTAAAAAATAACAGAGATTATTTTAATGAATTGAGACAAACAAACTTTTATCTATTAGTTATAGCCTTCTTTTTATTCACAATCATTTGGGTCTTAGCTGGTGGTTTTGGGTCACCATTAGGAATATTTGCAGGATTTATTTTTGGAAAGTGGATAGGAATTTTTATATTAATTTTTGGAATGTCGATAGGAGCTACAGGCCTTTATATTTTTGCTAATTATTTTTTAAAAGATTTAATAAAAGATAGATTTTTACAAAAATATCAAAATTTAGAAATAAAATTTAAAAAATCAGAATTTATCTATCTTTTAATTTACAGATTTATTGGAGGAATTCCATTTGGTATAAGCCATTTTCTACCCTGTCTTTTTAATGTCAAAGCATCTAATTTTTTTTGGGCAACATTTATAGGGATTGCCCCTCAACTCTTTTTAATTTGTTCTATCGGAAGTGGTTTAGAAAAAATTATTGAAAATAATTTACAGGCTCCTGGAATATTTCAAATTATAAAGTCTCCTGATATTTATTTACCTTTAATAATTTTCGCATTCTTAGTTATAGTGACAATATTTTTAAGAAAAATATTTTATAAAAAATAACCTGGTGCTCCCACCCTGTACTGACCAGGGAATTAGTCCTTACCAAGGACTTGTTATGCCATTTAACTACAGGAGCAATAAAACAAAATGTAATATACTGATAATAAAGCATTTTTTTCAAATTATTGCCTTAATTTTTTGATCAATATGATTTATATCTTATTCAGGAATTTTTATGGGTATTCATTACGATTATAAATCAACAAAAAGCGCAAAGCTTATGGAAAAGCAAGCAAAAAGAGAAAAAAAGCTTGCTGAGAGAAAAGCTAAACGATTGGCAAAGGAGGGTCCAAAGAAGGAAGAAAATAAGGTGAAGACTTTAGATACTTCTAAACCAATCACATTAGATTTTCTTACAAATCCAGATAAAGAATGAATACTAAAATTAAAAAAGAAAAATTAAGCTTGGCTTTAAGAAAAAATTTGAAAAAAAGAAAAATTTTTCAAAAAAAAATAAAAAAAAATAATAAATGACAGTTTTATCTGATAAATGGATCAAAAAAATGTCAAAAGAAAATGATATGATTTCACCTTTTGAGGAAAAACAAATTAGAGGAGATAGCATTTCTTACGGTCTCTCATCTTTTGGCTATGATGCGAGAGTATCAGATGAATTTAAAATTTTTACAAACGTAAATTCGGAAATTGTTGATCCAAAAAATTTTAAACCTACAAATTTTGTAACAAAAAATATTTCTGAGTGTATTATACCTCCCAATTCTTTTGTATTAGCAAGAACAGTTGAAAAATTTAAAATTCCGAATGATGTAATAGTGATTTGTCTTGGAAAATCAACATATGCAAGATGTGGTATTATAGTAAATGTTACACCATTAGAACCAGGTTGGGAAGGATACGTAACTCTAGAGTTTTCTAATACTACTCCTTTACCAGCTAAAATTTATGCAAATGAGGGTGTCGCACAATTTATTTTTTTAAAGGGCAATGAAAAACCTGAAGTTACATATGCTGATCGTAAGGGCAAATACATGGGTCAAACTGGAGTAACTTTACCAAAAGTGTAATTATGCAAAAATTAGAGGTCTTTGGAGCAAATAAGCTCAAAGGACAAATAAATATATCTGGTTCAAAAAATTCGTCACTACCGATACTTGCAGCCTCCATATTATCAAAAAAAAAAGTTATATTAAAGAATTTACCAAAAGTAAAAGATATTGAAACGATGGTAAGTCTATTACAATCATTGGGTTCTAAAATAAAATTTAGTAACAAAATTCTTCAAATTGATAACTCTAAGCAGATAAAAAAAGTTGCACCTTACAATTTAGTTAAGACTATGCGTGCAGGAATATTAGTTCTTGGACCTCTATTAGCAAAATTTGGTTCAGCTAAAGTCTCATTGCCGGGAGGATGTGCAATTGGTACTAGACCGATTGATATCCACTTAAAAGCACTCTCTAAACTTGGTGTAAAATATAAAATTTCTCAAGGTTATGTTCATGCAAAAGCACCGCATGGTTTAGAAGGAAATAAAATTCATTTTCCAAAAATTTCTGTTGGTGCTACAGAAAATCTTATAATAGCTGCTAGTTTAGCAAAAGGAAAAACAATACTTTCAAATTGTGCAATAGAGCCTGAAATAAAAGATTTAACAAATTTTTTAAATAAGATGGGATGTGATATTAAATGGATATCCAAAAGAACAGTTAAGATAATAGGTGTAAATAATCTTAAAAATGTAAATTATTCAGTAATGTTTGATAGAATCGAAGCTGGTACCTATTTAATTGCAGCAGCTATTACGGAAGGTGATATAAAAATAAAGAATGTAAATCCAAGTATTATTAAAACAGAGATAAATACTCTTAAAAGAATAGGTGCAAAAATAAAGTCGTATAATAATGAAATTCATATAATTGGAAAAAAAAAAAATAAAAAATTTAGTGGTAAAAACTGCTCCATATCCCGGTTTTCCAACAGACTTACAAGCTCAAATAATGGTGCTTCTTTGTAAAGCAAATAAAAAATCTATAATACAAGAGGAAATATTTGAAAATAGATTTATGCATGTTGCTGAGTTGAATAGAATGGGAGCAAAAATTTCTACTATTGGTAATAAAGCTATTATAGATGCTCCTATTAACTTTATGGCAGCTGAGACAATGGCAACTGATTTAAGAGCATCCGTCTCATTAATTTTGGCAGCATTAAATGCCCAAGGCAAAACAACTATCAACAGAATATATCATCTTGATAGAGGATATGAGAATATTGAAAAGAAATTAAAAAAAGTGGGTGCAAGAATTAAAAGAGTAAATTGATGTTTAGTAATTTTCTAAAAAATTTATCTATATTAAAAAAATTTTTATTTATTAATCTATTTTTTTTTACAATAATTGGATTATTTACTTTTTTGTATTTAAAAAACGTACAACCAAATTTGATTAAAAAAAAGTCGTCTAATCATATTGAAGTTATAAATAATACAATTGATAATCTAACTAGATTAGAGGTAAAATTTATTGAAGAAGATATAAGAAAATTTTTATTTTCAACAAGATTCCTTTTTCAAAATCTTGATAGGGTGATTTTTTTTGATAATGAATTAAATTTAGTTGGTGATACTGATACACTCGATCTTGATCCTAGATCCTTTTCTAAAAGACTTGATACAGTAGAATTAGAAATATTAACGAAAGAAAAGACAAAAGAAATTACAGAAAAAAAGAATATTGATATTGGAACTGAAAATTCTGTCTCATTAAAAGATATTTTATTTAATTATGCTGCTTCAAAAAACTTTGGAATTCCTTTTACATTTACGCAAAATGAATTTAATAAATTTAAACTGACAACAATTAAAAATGTTATGCAGAATGGAAAAAATATTGGATATTTAGCAATAACTGAAAATGCAAATGATATTAAAGCAGCAATTGATGAAAGAAAAAGTTTTATAATTAGAACTGCATTTGCAGTTGGAATAGTAATTCTAATTTTTTCTTTTGTCTTAAACAGATACTTTTTAAAACCAATTAAAAACTTAGTAAGTTATACAAAAACAATTAAAGATAAAAATTTAAAAACAACCAATATTGAGGGATTAAAATTAAGAAATGATGAAATAGGATTATTATCAAGTTCTTTAGATGATATGACACTTGAATTACAAAAAAGGATTTCACACGCAGAAAATTTTTCAACAGATCTTGTTCATGAAATTAGAAATCCTCTAGCTTCATTAAAGAGTGCTTCAGAAATTTTAAATGATACTAGTGATATAAATCAAAGAATAAAATTAATAAGTATATTAAGTCATGATGTACAAAGGATTGAAAGGTTAATTACTGATTATTCACAAATGTTAAAAGACGAGGTTGCTTTAAGTAAAGAAAAGATAAAGAAAATAGATATTGACCCAATTATTAAATCTGTAGTGGATGATTTTAATAATATTTATACCGTAAAAAGAGGAATTAATATTTCATATCATGCTGAAAATAAAACTAAATACTTTATTAATGGAATCGAAAATAGAATAGAACAAATAATTGCAAATCTTTTAGAAAATGCAATTTCATTTAGTGAAGATGATAAAGAAATTATCGTAAAAGTTTCTAAAAGTATTGATAATAAAATCATTGTAAATGTTTTAGATGAAGGCCGTGGATTTAAAGAGAAAGACACTGAAAAAATATTTAAAAGATTTTACAGTAACAGACCCGATAAATTTGGACAACATTCTGGTTTGGGATTAAATATTGTTAAGAACTTAGTCGATTTACACAATGGTTCAATAAGAGCATCAAATAGAATAGATAAAAAGGGTGCATGTATAGAAATAATTTTTCCAAAAGTGTAATGTAATGATCTATTGATTAATCAGGTCTTTATTGTTAGAAAACGCCTCATGGAAGATTTCAAAGTTAAAGATTTATCTCAAGCAGAATTTGGACGAAAAGAAATTTCTATTGCTGAAAGCGAAATGCCTGGATTAATTGCATTGAGAGAAGAGTATGCAGGAAAGTCCCCTCTAAAAGGGGCAAAGATTATAGGCTGCTTACATATGACAATTCAAACAGCTGTATTAATTGAAACTTTAGTTCATTTGGGAGCAGAGGTGAGATGGTCATCATGTAATATTTTTTCAACCCAAGATCATGCAGCAGCAGCAATAGCTAAAGCTGGTATACCAGTATACGCATGGAAAGGTGAAACAGAGGAAGAATATCTTTGGTGTATTAAACAAACAATTATTGGCAAAAAAGACTGGAAGCCTAACATGCTTTTAGATGATGGTGGAGATCTTACTGCATTAATGCATAATGATCATAAAGATTTGTTAAAAGATGTGAAAGGTGTTTCAGAAGAGACAACCACGGGAATTAAAGCTTTAAATAAAATGGAAAAAGATAAATCTCTTTTGATTCCTGCAATTAATGTTAATGACTCTGTAACTAAATCAAAATTTGATAATCTTTACGGATGTAGAGAAAGTTTAGTTGATGGCATCAGAAGAGCAACAGATGTGATGATGTCAGGAAAAATAGCGATTGTTGCAGGTTTTGGAGATGTGGGAAAAGGTAGTGCTGCTTCTTTAAGACAAAGCGGTGCTAGAGTTTTAGTTACAGAAGCCGATCCAATTTGTGCACTACAAGCTGCAATGGAAGGTTACGAAGTAGTCCTAATGGAAGAAGCAATAAGTAAAGCCGATATCGTTGTTACAGCAACAGGCAATAAAGATATTGTTACTGCAGATCATATGAGAGAAATGAAAGATAGAGCTATTTTATGTAACATTGGTCACTTTGATAATGAAATACAGGTTGAAGCTTTAAAAAATTATAAGTGGACAGAAGTAAAACCCCAAGTTCACGAAATTGAACTTCCTAGTAAAAAAAGAATTATTTTGTTAGCTGAGGGAAGACTAGTAAATTTAGGTTGCGCAACAGGTCATCCAAGTTTTGTAATGAGTGCGTCATTTACCAACCAAGTTATAGCACAAATAGAACTTTGGAATAATTACAAGAACTATGAAAATAAAGTCTATGTTTTGCCTAAACATCTAGATGAAAAAGTTGCAACGCTTCATTTAAAAAAAGTAGGTGCGAAATTGACTAAATTATCAAAAGAACAAGCGGACTATATCAGTGTGGGAGTAGAAGGTCCTTTTAAACCTAATGCCTATCGCTATTAGAAGTGAGAAAATAAACTTATCTTCAGAAAAAAAAACAGAAGAAATAGCTTCTCAAATTTCAAAAAAACTCAAACCTGGAAATATAGTTTTTTTATATGGAGAAATGGGAGTAGGCAAAACTACATTTGTAAGATATTTAATCAATGGATTTCAAAAAAAAGATAAATTGAAATTAACAGAAGTTACTAGTCCAACTTTTAATTTATTAAATGAATATCAGCTCCAAAAAATTAAGATAAATCATTATGATTTATTTAGAATCAAATCAGCTAATGAAATTAAAGATTTAGATTTATTCGAAGAGAGTAATAATTCAATTACATTAGTTGAGTGGCCAGAAATGATTAATAAAAAGCCTAAAAATTTGATAGAGTTAATTTTCGAATATGAAAAAGATCATTTATCAAGATCTATACAAATCAAAGGTTTAAATTTGTAGTTTTTTAAATGTCTAAGTTGATAAAAATAAAAGGTGATGCATCATTTCGAACATTTTATAGAAAAAAAAATGTTAAAAGAAATTCCATAGTAGTTTTTGCTAAAAAGGAAAAATTTAAAAATTTACTTGTATACGATGCAATTAACAAAATTTTTCATAAAAATAAGATTTTAGCACCTCAATTGTATAACGAAAATTACAGTAAGAATTATATTGAAATCCAAGACTTTGGAAATAAAACTATTTTTAATGAATTAAAGACAAAAAGAAAAAATAGATTTAATTATTTTAAAAAAATAATTAAGATTTTGATTAAAATTCAATCAATTAAAAATAGACAAATTTATACTTTCAAAAATGAAAAATATTTAATTCCCAAATATGATAAAAAAATTTTGATGAATGAAGCGAACATGTTTTGTGACTGGTATGTAAAAAACAATTTTACGAAAACTGAAACTAAAAAATTTTCAAAAAAATTTAGAAAAGTTATTAAAAAACTATCAAATAAATTAATGTTAAAAGAAAATGTTTTTGTACATAGAGATTTTCATGTTTCAAACTTGATGATTGTAAAAAAGAATATAGGAGTAATAGATGGCCAGGACGCTTTAATTGGAAACAGAGCTTACGATCTTGCGTCTTTGATAGATGATGTAAGGTTAAAAACTTCAAAATCTTTTAAAAAAAAAATTTTTAATTTTTATTTAAAAAAACAAAAAAAAAATAATATTCATAAATTTAAAAATGATTTTGAAATTTTATCAATTTTGAGAAATTTGAAAATTATTGGAATTTTTACACGTCTAGCAATTAGAGATGGTAAAAAAAATTATTTAAAACTAATACCTTATTCGTGGAAATTGATTAGTATGAGAATAAATGAAAATGAAGCATTTAAAGATTTAAAGAATTTACTCAACGAAAAATTTAAGAAAAAATTAAATGAAAATTAACACAGCACTTATCTTATGCGCAGGTTTTGGCAGAAGGTTAGACCCTTTAACTCTAACAACACCAAAGCCATTACTTAGAATAAAAGAAGTAACAATGTTAGAGAGATGTATAAATTTAATTATTGAACATGGTGTAAAAAAAATTTTATTAAATACTTTTCATTTAGAAAATCAAATTATTGAATATATTAAGAATAAAAAATTTCCTATAGATATTCGAGTAATTAAAGATGGACAAAAAATTTTGGATACCGGAGGAGGAATATTAAATATGATTAAAAATTCGCAAGAAAATGATTTTATAATTTTCAATCCTGATACTTTATGGGATAAAGATTATATTTCAGAAATTAACAAAATGAGTGACTTTTATTTTTCAAATGATTTAGACAACATTCTTTTGTTAGCAGATAAAAGAAAAAGTTTTGACATAAATCTTAAAGGTGATTTCAATTTGAAAAATAATCTATTAAAAAAAAATAGAGATAATCATTTTATTTATATTGGATGTCAAATTTTAAATAGAAGTTTATTTGAAAGATATAAAGTTTCTAACTTTTCAATCTCAGAAATTTGGAATGATTTATTAAAACAAAATAAATTGAACGGTTTTGAAAGTTTTAATAATTTTTACCATTTAACAAATTTAGAAACTTTTAAAAGACTAAAAGATTTTTAGCTCTTTGTTTATCAAGATATTCACACTTAGTTATTTCTAACTTTTCACCAAATTCAATTGTGAGTGGGTTTCCTGTAGGTATTTCTAGATTGGAAATTTGATTATTATCTAGAGAAAATAAATTTTTACATAATGCCCTAAGAGAATTACCATGAGCTGAAATTAAAACATTATTATTTTTTAATTTTTCTTTTATTTCTTTTTCAAAATATTTTGTAACTCTTGAATATGTATCTTTTAAAGACTCTGTATCTGGAAGAATTTCACTAGGTATATTTTTGTAAGTTTCTATATTTATCGGGTGATATGGGCTTTTCCTATCAAGAGCCTCAGGTTTAATATCCCATGATCTACGAAATTCATAAACTCTATCTTCTCCAATTTTTTTACTCATTTCAATTTTATTTAATCCTGTAAAAGCACCATAATGTCTTTCATTAAGTTGCCAAGCTCTAGAGAACTTTTTTTCATCATTTAAAACTTTTTGAATTATCTCAAGAGTCTTATTAGCTCGTAATTGAAGAGATGAATAATAATAGTGGATTTCAATATTTTTTTCTTTAATGAGTAAACCTGCTTTTTTTGCCTCAGATTTTCCTGTATCAGTAAGATCAACATCAACCCATCCAGTAAATCTTTTCTCCAAATTCCAAGTACTCTGGCCATGTCTTACTAATATTAAAAAACTCATATTGTTATTTGTAAAATATATTTATAAATAAAACTATATAATTTATTTGATGATTAAATTTCTTTCTAAATATAAAATTATTTTTTATTTAATAAACTTTTTTTTGATTTTTTTATATCTTTATCCAGGAAGTCTACTAGGACAATTTATTTATGGAGATAAAAAAATACAACCCCAAATTACCTCAGATTTTCTAATTTCATCGAATCATTTTTATATTTTTATTTTAATATCAATAATTGGTTTTTTTTCTTTTATAAAAATGAATCAAATAAAAATTCTTATTATATATTTAATTTTATTATCTTTAGGCCTTGAATTTATGCATTTAATAATACCCGAGAGAAGTTTTCAATGGTCAGATTTATTTGGAAATTTATTAGGAGTGATAGTTGTAATTTTAATTAGGAGTTTTATAAATAAATATGAGTTTTTTAAGAGATAAATTAACCTTATTATTTTTTTTCTTCATTACAGGCTGTACCTCAATTCCATCAAACACCGCAAATAGTTGTTTGATATTTGACGAAAGATATCTTTGGTATAAACATGCAAAAAAAGTTGAACAAAAGTGGGGGACTCCTATTTACATACAATTAGCCATTATAAAAATGGAGTCTGATTTTGATTGGCTGGCTAAACCAGCTAGAAAAAAAATTTTTAAGATAATTCCTTTTAAAAGACCATCAAGTTCTTTTGGCTACTCTCAGGCTGTAATTGGAACCTGGGAACAATATAAAAAGGAAACAGGAAACAAATTAGCTACCAGAGCAAGATTTAAAGATAGTGTCGATTTTATAGGTTGGTATACAGATAAAACAGAATCTATTCTTAAAATCTCAAAAAAAGATGCTTTTAAACAATACCTTGCTTATCACGAAGGTTGGGGAAATTATAAATATTATAAAAAGAATAAAAAAGTAATTAGCTTAGCAAAAAAAGTGGAAAAACAATCTAATATATATAAAAGTCAATTATCAAAATGTAAAAATTCACTTAACCAAAAAAAATATATTATTTTTTAATAAGCTCTTTTTTTAATTCTAAGTCTACAGCATCTATTCTTTTAGTATTTTTTGCTAAAGCCAAATACATTGATGGAGTAACATAAAGTGTAAAAAATGTTGAAATAATCATTCCTCCTAAAATAGTGGAACCAACAGCTAATCTAGAACCTTCACCTGCCCCCGGACCAATATTTCCTATTACCAAAGGAAGCATTGCAATCATTGTACTTAATGAGGTCATAATAATAGGTCTAAATCTAACTGCACATGCCTCTTTAATAGCTGTCTCTATATTTTTCCCAGTAGTTCTAATTTGATTAGCATAATCAACTATTAGAATACTATTTTTTGTTGAAATACCTATAAGTATAATTAAAGCAATTTGAGAAAAAATATTCACTGAACTATTGAGAAACAAGATAAATACTAAACCACCAAAAATTGCCAATGGAACAGTCAGAATAATTATGAAAGGATGGATAAAAGAATTAAAAGTAGCAGCCATAACTAAATAAGCTGTTAGTAGAGCAAGAATAAAGATAATAAATAATTCATTACTTGTTTCTTTAATTTCTTCAGATTTTCCTTTCCAAGTAATTTGTTTTTCAGGCGCTATTTCTTTCATCACATCTTCAAAAAATTTAATTGCCTCTGTTAAGGTATAACCTTCATTAACATTAGCTGAAATCGTCACCGCTCGTTGTCTATTATATCTTGCAAGCTCCTTCGCTGAACCTTCTTCTTTAAAGCTAACTAGATTTGATAAAGAAATTAGTTTTCCATTAGTTTCAGAACGAACAAATATTTTTGAAACACCCTCTTTGTTCCTTCTGTCAGATAAATATTGTTGGACAATAATAGGATATTCTTTTCCTAATTTATTAAAAGTAGTAATTTTTTTTCCACCATAAAGTGTCTCTAATGTTTCACCAATAGCTTTCGTAGAAACACCTAAGTCTTTAGCCTTATTTTTATTGATTGCAAGTTTTACCTCAGGTTTATTTCGATTGTAATCAGTGTCAATTCTAGAGAGATTTTTATTTGTCCTTAGTTTTCTTATAATTTTTTTTTGTACTTCCTCAAGCTCTTCATAGGTACTTCCGTAAATTACCATTTGTACAGGTTTATTATAATTAGATACTCTTATTGACTGTGGAGAAATTGGAAAAGCCAACGCTTGTGGCAAAGTTACAATTTTTCCTATTGCCTCTCTTAAAATTACATCCTGTCCTTTTTTTCTATTTTTCCAATTATCCAAAAGGGCAATAATTATAAAACTATTATATGAGTTAGCAGAGTTTCCAAAACCAGGCACTCTCATTATAAATCTAGAATATGGACTATCTTCAGCCTGCAAAAGAGGGATTAATCTTGCTTCAACTTTTTGTGCTTGTTCTTTGGTATATTCAAAAGAACTACCTTCATCAGTTGAGCCAATAATTAAGTATGCACCACGGTCCTCCATAGGAAGCAATTCTTTTTTTGAAAAGTTAAATAATAGTATTGATATTAAAACTATGAAAATAATAAAACTGACTACTGTTTTAGTTTTATAAACTATTCCATCTAAAGTTTCTTTATAAAAAGTTGAAAAATTTAAAAAAATTTTTTCAAATTTTTGAGTAATAAATTTTTTTGAAATTTTTTTTTGCAAAAATTTACTCGCAAGCATTGGAGACAAGGTTAATGCAACAAATGAAGATACAACTATAGAAAACGATAATGCAATTGCTGTTTCTCTAAACAATGTTCCAGATATTCCCTCTATAAAAATGAGAGGTAGAAATACAGCAACTAAAATCAAAGTAGTCGCTATTATGGCAAATGAAATTTGTCTAGATCCCTTATAAGCAGCAACCAAAGGTTTTTCTCCATTCTCTACTCTTCTATAGATTGCATCAGTCATAATTACAGAGTCGTCAGTGATTATTCCTATTGCTAAAATAAAACTTAGTAAAACAAAAATATTTATTGATAATCCAAAAATATAAAGACCCAAGAAGGATGCTATTAAACTGACAGGCAAAGCAATAGCTGGTACAATAACAGCTTTCAGATTACCTAAAAATAAGTAAATAATTAAAACAACTAAAATAAAAGCTATTAACAAAGTTTTGTAAACTTCTTCAATCGCAGCTTCTACATAATTTGCTCTATTAAAGGAAACTCTTAAATCTAATTCCTCTGGTAAAGATTTTTTTACTTCTACTATTTTTTTTTTGATATCTTTTGAAAGTTCAACAGTAGAGGCACCACTTCTTGCATAGATACCTATTCCAACTGTTTTTAAATTTATTTGATCTTTTGTTTGAGCTTTAAAAATAGTTTTTTCTGAAACTGGACCAAATTCAATGTCGGCTACATCAGATAATAAAATTACTTTATTATCTGTTTTTTTTATTGGGAGTTGCTTAATAGTGTCTATGTCATTATATGATTTATCTAAGTTTAAAGTTAGATCAATATTGTCCGCCTCAAGTGTGCCTGCTGGTAAACTTACATTTTCCCCCCTCATTGCAGACTCAACTTCTTTTATTGTTAAGTCATTAGCTGCAAGTCTTATAGGGTCGATCCAAACTCTTATACTCAATTCTCTTAATCCACCAACTCTAATTCTTCCAACATTTTTAACACTTGAAAATTGATCAACAAGATATCTCTCTGCGTAATCTCCTAATTCAAGATCACTCCAGGTAGATGATGATAATGATAACCACATAGTAGTTGTAAATCCTGCCGCTCTTTTAAGAATTTGTGGTGGATCAGACTCTGAAGGTAGATTATCAACTACTCTCGCAACTCTTTCTCTGATATCGTTTGCAGCATTATCTAAATCAATACTGGTTTCAAACTCTACATTTATTGTACTTCTACCATTTTGGGATTTTGAGTCGATATTTTTAATACCTTCAGCTCCACCAATGACATCCTCCACAACCTGAGTAACTTCTTGATCTACTATTGAGGCTGCAGCAGATTTGTAGTCTACTTGTATTTGAACTACAGGAGGCTGAATTCCGTTTGGAAGCTCTCTTACAGGTAATTTCCAAAAAACGAATAAACCAAAGATAATTAATATCAAGGACATAACCCAAGATACTGTTGGTCTTTTTATACTTAATTCAGTAATAAACATTTAATTTTTAATAGGTTTTATTTTTCCTCGCGGTCTTACTTTTTTTAAGCCCTCAGCAACTATTATATCTCCTACACTTAATCCAGAAATTATTTCAATATTTTTATCTCCTCTGAGACCAGTTTTTACCTCAGTTTTGTTTGCAGTATTCTTCTCATCAATTTTGTAAACATAAGATTTATCACCTTCAATCATTACACTCGTGTCTGGCACACTTAAGGAATTTCTTAGATTAAATTTAACACTCACCTCTAATAAAGATCCTGAAATCAATTCTAAATCTTTATTTTCAACTTTTATTCTAGATAATAAACTTCTAGTATCAGCATTAATTCTACTCGAGACAAAATCAACCTCTCCTAAAAATATTTTTTCTTTATAACTGGATAATGTAACTTCAACTGGAAGCCCTTTTTCTATAGAAGCAGAGTATTTTTCAGGAATTTTGATATCTGAATATATTATTGAATTATCATCAAGAGTAATAATAAATATATTATTTGATACCAATATATCTTCTGTTAGTCCGGTATAACCAAGAACACCACTAAACGGAGCTAAAATATTTCCACTTTTTAATTTAATTAAAATCTCCCCTTTTTTGACAAAATCTTTTAATTTTAAATCCTCAAAAAGATCATCTTTCTTTATTTTGAAAGTTTTCGATTTTTTTGAAATTGCTGTACCGAATGTATCTATTTTTTCAGAAAATTCTCTTTCAATAACGTCTGTTACTATAATTCCCGGAGGTGGTATTTTACTAAATTTTTTTTTAAAGTGATTTCCAATCATTGTTCTTCCAACAATTACAATTGAAATGATTAAAAAAAATATAACAATTATAGAAATAGTTTTTGTAGATCTTTTCATATTTAATTTAAATTAAACCGTATTCAGCCCAAGAGCCATCATAAATACAAGGAAGATATTTATCATTAATTAAAGAATAAGCTAGTGCCAAAACACACGCAGTAACTCCGGAACCACATGAAAAAACTATATTTTTTTCATTGATATTTTTTAAACAAGTTTCAAATACACTTTTAAGTTCTTTTGAACTCTTAAATGTTTTATTTTTATTCAAACATTCATTAAATGGAATACAAAATGAATTTTTGATATTACCGCTTCTTAAGCCTTTTCTCGGTTCTGGAACTTTTCCATTAAATCTATCTTTGCTTCTAGCGTCAATTACTTTAAAATCTTGTCTATTGATATTGTGATCAATCGATTTTTTGTCTTTAACTAATTCTTTTTTTTCAAAACTTGAGTAACTTGAAGTTTGAATATTTGTTTCATTATCAGTTACCTCTCTTTTTTCGCTTATCCATTTTTCAAGTCCACCATTTAACACATGTACTAATTTAGGATCATGTCCGAAATAAATAAAATTAAACCAACAGCGACAGGAACTTATAACATCTGAGTTGTCATAAATAACAATTTTGTCTTTTTTTGAGATACCCATATCTGAAACTATCTTTTCCCAGCTCTCCGCCTCGACAATCATATGTGGCAAAGAAGTATCTTTTTTTGAATTATTATCTAAATCAAAAAAAATTGAGTTTTGAATATGATGTTTTTTATATTCTTGGAAACCATTTCTTTTAGTTTGAGGCATGTGCCAAGAACAATCAATAATTTTGACGTTATCAATATTTTTTTGCAACCAATCTGTTTCTACTAATGACATTCTTATCTTTTTTCTAAATATTTTTGGTGATATTCCTCTGCAGGGCAATAATTTTTTAATAAAGAAA
>MDTE01188253.1_pt1 | contig 16816 bp, 8 predicted proteins | sample 811231 | NCBI WGS metagenome assembly MDTE01 (sample SAMN05326651, study PRJNA326480) | marine metagenome | isolation source: seawater | place: Indian Ocean: Red Sea | collected 2010
GCCCTCAGCATATACTCCAATACATTCAGATTTATCATCAATAGCCTGAAATATCACTCTTCTTCCCCTGTATCTATGCCCCCAATGCGCGTTGCGCCTCTTTTGTTGCGGGCCCTCTTAAGTTGTTTTGGTAGTGTTTTACGATGATAGCTGAAAGATCCTCTTTTGTCAAATGTTTTTGATACAAAATTCTCAAAATATCTTATAGCTAGCCCATATTCTCTCACCGATCTGTAGATGGCCAAGCATTCATCAATTATCTGTGTGCGCGCTACTTGGGACATTTCTGGTTTCTCTTCGGCTAGCCGTAATGCGCAATAAATACTCATCCGGCGCTCTGGGCTTAATATTTTATATACTTCGGTGGGAGTGTAGCTTCGGGGCACGACAGAGCGATAGATGGCCTTTCCTCCACCACAATCATACTTTACGCGAACTCGATTCTTTTTTGAAGCGTTGTAATAATCCAGAATATCATCAATAAAGTGCTGGGTATGCACAAAAGCTGCCGGAACATAGTAAAGATCAAAGAGAGCATTTGGACCTAGGCCCGTGACAGAGTATTTGCTCTCTCGACTGCGCATAGCTGCAGCCGATACATCTGCTACAATCCGCCATGGAATATTTTGATCGATTATAAATCCAAAATCATTACAAGTATTAACAAAAAATTCCCAATTAGGCGAACCTAAAAAATGAACAACCTTCGCTGCATCATTAGAACAGTCAAGATCGGCAATCTCGATAGCCAAGCCAGAATGCATCACGGTGCACTGGCGACTCTTGACGAAGCCAGCATAGGTTATGGGCACCTTAGATACTGCCTGATTAGTATAGGTTAAGAAATGAGGAAGAAAATCCTCCATCGTTAGGAAATTTACGTGATTTCTTTTAAATTTTTTACTAAGACTATTTTTATAACCATCCTTGAGGGTTTGAAACTTCGCCCACGGATCTTCATAAGCCTTGTAAGCTACCAAATTAGATAAATAGCGTTCCTCTCCCTTGATAAGGCCGGCTTGGACGCACTGTTCAAAATAGCGCACCATCATATCAAAAGCCTCAGCCACAAAATTTAAAGCGCTCAGTGGTGACGTCGAACTCTGAGAAGCTTGGATTGGGCGCAGAGCCGGCACTCCAAAGTGCGGATGCAAAACCACCGGGCAGTCTCTGTAGTTCATGCGACCATAGAAAAGCTTCTCTCCCCGATTAAAGTTGACAATATTGGAGTGGTTTTTTCGTGAGCGTTTCACATACTGCGCGTACTTAATCTTCGAGCTAAACTTTTCACCAGTTGCACCCGCATTGGAAACCGACCATTGCAATCTTCTACTAGGCATCTCTTCTTCCTTCGTGTTTAATCATCATAATAATAACTCATGAGGGCGCCGGCTGGGGAAGTATACCTATAGGCGGCCGTGACCCATTCGGGGGTGGACGGCGCCGTAAACTGATTGTGTACCTGTTCCAACATTCCGGGAGGCTCTTCCATCTCTTCCTGCTCTTCCTCTGGCACGTAAAGATCATACCCGCCATTCGCTGCGGCAGCTGCACATGCATGGCGACTTTTAGCTTCCGCGGCTGTCCGTTCCATACCTGCAGAGCGACCTTCTGCTTCGATTTGGTTAACCCATTTTGCTTCAATTTCACTTTTTGCCACACCAGAGGCAAATTTGTGCTTACTCCTAATGATCATATAATAGCCACCTAGGCCGAATTGAGTCAGATCAACGTCTCCTTGTGCCGAGGGAGAAAAGCCGTAAGGCTCAATATATATGTAAGAGCCAGGAAAAGTATTAACATTTGCAAACGTTTCAATTTTTGCATCATACACCACACGCAGTTGTTGCATTCCATCATATCCTTCTTGCTCGAATCTTACTTCAGCGAGGCCTGGGGTAGCAGCTTTAGACAAAGAGATATCATATACAATTCCGCGATCGCGGCCGAGCATGTAATGGAAAATGCCGGCAGCTTCATCTTGTATCTTGCTGCCGTTCATTCGGTCGGTGGGCATCACTTGGCCCGCAAAAAAGATGAAATAATTAATTTCTTGTCTAATATCAATATCGTCACGAGGCGAAGTAGCATCATATCCCGCTACACGAATAACAGGCTGTGGTATATCCTGATCAAAGCCGGCTACATAATCATCTGAACCTTCGGGGCCGGTTCCCTCGTTGTTGAGGTCTAGTCTGCGGCTACCGCCCGCATACCAGCTTTGATGAAGGGAATGATAGGTAAGAGAGTCCATCACCTCATCTGGATGGCCCGGCGTCACCCCTTCTTCGCCATGGCCAGTTATAACTGCTTGATTCATAATAATACTTTGTCGGGCTGGATACCCAAAGCATTTATCGCTATTAAGAAATTGGTCGACCAAGTTGTTCATCAGGTCCATAATAAACTTGCTCAGTGTATAGACATATTCCGACTTGCTGAAGAATTTCATCGTCATCCACTCCACGAAATATTTAACCGAGATAGGAATATCTCCAAAATTAACAAACTGCGTTTCAAGTTCCTCTCTCACGGGCACAATCTCCACTGGACCCAAGACTATTCTTAAGTGCTTAAATGCGCGGCCCATCTTTCGAATCTCCTGGGCTTTCTCTCTTCGTACGCACGAATCCAGCCCCGAGGCCGAACTGGCGCTCAGGCCTTCAAGGGCGCCCGATTCAGAGAGGTCTGGATCCAGTTCGTCGGGAAGGGTGTCGAGTTCATCTTCGATATTTTCCAAAATTATATCGATGAGGTCCGAAACATAGAAAAATGATAAATTCTGCCTGGAGGGGCTCTCTACCATCAAAGCAGCTGCTATAGCTACATCATCATCTACATCATTTTCGGGCGCTTCTCTCTCGGGATCTTGGCGCTCCTGCATCTCGTCCATAGCCTCGTCAATCTGATCCTCTAGGCTTTCATTATACTGCTCGCCGTGTAGAATCTCGATATCCGCAGCATTGAATCCGCTCTCATCCTGCTGATCCGAATAATAAGGCCCATAAGAGGTGAACCCGATAATGTCTTCGTTCTTAATAGACAGATATTTAACTTTATCGCGGGCGATCATCTTGTTCATAAGACCTTGAAAGGTCTGGCGGAATTCGGCGCCTGCCATTTGTGCATTTTGTTCGCGAATGGCATCCATGTCTTCTCCTTCGCATGCGGCCTCAGCTGCTTTATAATTTGCCTCTCTTTCAAAGCGGCGTTTGCTAATATGAGGATCTGCAAATATATTAAATGCCGGCGAATCGTAGAAATCATCTACAAACGCTAAGTAATTAATAGTGAAGGTCACGCGCCCGAATTCATCAAAATCAAAATTATGGATCGTAGGGGTCAAATTTAAAGTAACGTTATTGGCGTTGAGGCCCGCGCCTAGACCCGACATACTCCCCCCCACATCCGTTCGATTAAAGAGTGGATGATTGGGTACCGTTACTCCCACTGTTGCCTTAAGTCTGAAGTTTAACTTACTCAATTCATTATTTTGCCGGTCAATATCCATCCGCCAAGGAATAGAGCTACAGCTCTCATCATCTGAATTTTCTTGGGGACCGAATGTTTTCATTGCCAGATCGGTATATTTATAAGTCAATGTGGGATCTTGCATAGTGCCGAGCTGGCCGCCCACACACCCAAAGCCTTCGTCGCGACACATCAAAAGCTCATCAAATGTATTGGCAAAAATAACAAGCTTTGCTTTAATGCTTTTCTTCGCCGAGAACGGATTGCTCCCATCATAAGTAAATTCAAAACTCTTAACACCCACACAGGCTGAGCGCATGCCGCGGCCCTGGAATTGATCCATTTCATGCTTGTCAAAGTGACTTGCAAACTTAACTTCAATCTGCGATTCGGTATCGTTAGCCTCGTCGTAAATAACCTTATAGAGGCGCAGCTTAGGTTGTAAGTATGATAGTTGATCGTTCTTAATATTCATAAAATATTTTTGATCTGGGTGTGCTGTTAATCTATTGACAAAGGCATAGGGGTTGCCGTCAACAAGCACGCTCGCATTTCCCCAGTAATTATCAGGATTGGGGAGATAAGGATAGCGCTTCGCTGAGAAGGGTTGGCCACTTTGGGTGTGAACCCCATCTTGAGCCTGGAGTCGCTGCTGGACGCCGAAGTTGCGGAGTGCTTCGGCGCCCTCACCGAACGGACTCCGAGCTGAGTCGAGCGTAGATAGCTCCGACTCGGTGGGGGGAGAGCCACCCTGGGCGGCGAGCATCCGATCATAGGGAGCAAACCCGGGGCGCCAGCCGCTACCGTAAATACTTGCGTTGACTGCCCAATCATTTATTTCTGCGGCACGTTCCTCGCCTATACCCGCGTCAGCCCAGATATCTCCGCTGGAAGACTCACGGGCCGTGTTGCCGCCTGCGCTGACACTGCGACTCTCCGAAAGTTTGCGCTGATAAACGAAAGTGTCCATGAAGCTTAAAAGGAAGCATTGTTCCTTGTAAAAAACCTTCTTGGGGTTGTTTCTGAGATCGATAGCGTTTAAGTCGGCCGCTGTGATATAGTTCTCATCGACATGAATTTCTAGGTCGTAGATGGTTTCGATCAAATCATCGTCACGGACTTCGAGCCATTCTTCTCCGAACTCGTCATCTTCCTCTTTGATACGATCCAACTCATCCTCGAATTCTTCTATGCGAGTGCGAATTCCACACTGGTAGCCGCGGCTTTCGGCTTCGGGGTGGCTTACGAGATCGTCAGCATAATGTAAAATTAGGATATCTTCCGCGATCTCCGCTGCGGCGGCCGATATATCGTTAGCCAGCTGGACGAATAGAATCCCCTCGACCATCTCGGCATCCCGACACCGGGTGGCTATATCCTGCAGCCGTTCCGCAATCTGCCCAATTCCAAAGCCGGAAGACCACGAAAAATACGATGTTGCGTGCGATGGGTGCCAGAGGGGAACCGAGCCGACTAAATCCATGATATTCCTGTAGCCGCGATGGCCGTCTTCAAACCAAGCCCCGCCGGGATCGCCGCCGTTACAGAAGTCGTTGCCGGAACCATTCCCCTCGGCGCCGTCCATATCAAACAAGGGCTGCGCCAGTGTCCTTATCCCCTCCACTAATTGATTTGTCATTCCCTGGGAGCGCTCGCCAATGACCGGGCCGGCCTGTCCGACGTTTATACCGCTCATGCCGGTCTTACTGACAGATGTTACCCCGTAAACACAAACCCACATAAGTTCATGAGCATTGCTTGGGGAGCTGTTGTTGTAGGGCCATCTATGAGTGTTGCCGTCGCTATCTGTCATGCCCATCATTCCTTCTGTTTGATCAATATCAGGATTGTTTGCAAAATTTTCGAGATATTCGCGCTGTAGATAGTCCATATCATTTAAATATCTCAGCTGGTATATCAAGCAGTCGATGACGAAATTGGCATCATCTTTAACGCCTTTGACGGTCGCACTATCACCACTATAGTCGACAAAGACGCCATCTCGGCCTTCCCGTGTGGACCGGTCCCCTTCGGCGCCAAACCAGCGCCGCGTGTCTGTTATATCAGACGCATCGAAACGATTTTTTGGCACGCTTGGGGAGCTTCCCGTGAGCCATGCTTTGACCATGCCGCCCTCTGCGCGCGCGGTGCCCGAATCATCAGTGAAGCCATACATACTGGTCAAATGGTGCATTCCCGTATCTGGATCTTTAATCGCTCGCTTGGCCAGATTTAGACCATGACCAATCAAGTCCATATTGTTTCGAATTCGCATGCACGAATTAAAAGCTACTGAGGCGGCTTCTTCCCAGCAGTCTGCTAAATCTTCGGTTAAAGAACAAGCTTCATTTTGGAGGTCTTCGCGAAGCTCCTGCTCAACATCATCGCCAGAGAGCCACGCGAAGAAACTTTCGTCAGCCTCTGAGCTAGCGCCCTGGACAGACATTTGGCAAAGTTCGTCAGCTCCGATACCCATTTAATAGGCTCCCAAAACCTGCAACGCCTCTTGAATATTAAGAGGAATCTCGATAAGTAGCCCTTCTACCATGCTGGCCTCGGTGGGAAGCGCATTCCACCACGCAATAACCCACCAATAGTTCGCATTCCCATAGTACCGGTGGGCTAAGTTATAAAAACGATCGCCATATGCCCACACATGAGTGGAAGTTTGCGTTGCTGCTCTTTGGCGCACCGTGGGATTGCGCAATCTCATAGTGGGATATTGACGAATCCCTCTGGGGCTGTTGCGCCCTTTGCGCAAAAAATCATACGCCTGAAATTGATTTAGGAAGGGTCTTTCTTTGGAATATCGGCTCATTTATAATCTCCTTTATCTTGTGCTTATGATGATATCTCAGGGCTTTCGGTTCCGGCAAAACCTAACGATCTTACAGTCTCAGCCTCATCGGAGTCAGCCCGGGCCTGATCTGCTGCGGATTCTGCGTCGGGCGCCGCTTCGCTGTCCTCATCTAAGCTGTCTTCATCCAAGGGAGGATCCTCGTCAGCGAGGCCGAGCAAGCCGCCAACAAACGCGAGGCCTTCAGCCAGAGCGCTTCCAGCACCATTAACGATATCTCCCGCCACCTCTGCTACGCCCAAAATCGATGACTCTGCGTTGCCGCTAGAGACTACCGCGTCCGATGGAATGTCATCACCGACACCGTATGGGAATCCGGGAATACTAAAGCCCTTTCTTCCGTTGTCGGCATCTTTCCACCCTATGTGGTGCTCGTGAATACAGGTAAAATCGATCGAAACTTCAATAAGACGAGGAAGAACTACAGCGCCCCCATCGGGGCCCGCGGTCATAGCTGAAGTTTCTGTATTTTCTAGATTATGGTTTATAGCTAAACTGTGCAGGACACCCAGGATACCATCAGACGGGCTATACTGGCCATTATTTTGACCAGACGCGGGTGGACAACCCGACTTGTCGCTTCCGTCTCCCCCCGTTGTAGTCATATGTGCGAAACTTTGGCCGCCGTAATTGACTCCGTTGTGCACTGAGCGGCCTTGAAGCAAGTTCATCACTCGCAATCTAAGCAGAGGCGATTGAGAAATAGTAAGGCTATTATTTACATCAGTATAAGCAGGATAAAGGAACTTGGCTAGCTTCTGTAAGCGTTGAAGATTTGAGTATCCTTCCGATAAGGTAGCTGCGGGAATTTTAAAACTTAGAGCCACTTTTCGTGTTGTTTTCTTAAACATAAAAATAGGGTCAGCGCGGCCAAAAACATCTTCACTCGCCCAATCACTAGAGTATGTTTCATTATAAGCAGTAATAAAGGCTTTGAATCTTACCATTTCACCACTAGGAACATGCTGAAACGCCACAGTTAGTCCCTGATTTCCTAGAATATCGGTAGGCGCATATGGCGCGATTCCCGTTCGCTCTTGGGCTTCATTTTGTGGTTTTTCCTTGTTGATGTTAAAGTAGTTGGACATTAAAGGGCTCCTCTACTGTAAATAGGTCTATCTTTCATTTCTAATGCTCTCGCGGATCTGGCGCCCTGACTCCTCTGAAGCGATTTCAATAACGCGCTCCTCGAAGAGATCGCTGTCCAATTTAATTTCCAGTGTATACTCAGCCTTACCCTTCTTCGAAGATTGAGCCTGAGCGCCAGGGGCCCCACCAAAAAAGCCGGCTCCTTGGCCACCACCACCACCAGTTCCGGCCTGTAAGACCCGAATAGCCACAGCGGCAACAGCAGCCGAAGCCAGCACTGAAGTAAATGCAATAGTCTTGATAGTTGGTACCGAATTCATAGCCTCTGCAATTCCCCTAATTGCTTCGGCTAGCCTATCTAAGCCGTCTGTGCTCAGCGTGGCCATCTGGTGCAAAGTATCATTAAGGCGTGTCAAGTGAGGCATACTCAATGAACCAACGGCATCAGAAATCTCATAAAGCGTATCCCCGAGCCTCAAGCCTTCCAGCGTGGCAGCTCCCGAAGCTAATGAATCCATTGAATCACCAAACCCATTCAGAGCCGAAAAATCTACGTTGCCGAGGCCTTCGAAAAATTGACCCAGGCTGGCTAATTTAGCCTGGGAGGTCATCGCAAGCCCCATGCCGAATGCCGCCATACCTATACCCATGCCCGCAAAGGCCGGGCCCATGCCCAGCAGCGCTGGCGCGGCCATCGTCAGCGCTTTTATAAATTCTACGAACATGCCGATGCGCTCCGCGGTAAGCTGGGAGAACATAGCTGCGAAAGCTAAAGCTCCCGCTGCGACGGCTACTACTAATATAGTTATAGTCGTGAGCAGCGGCTTGAGAGCCATAGTTACCGCTATGATTCCTGGCGCAGCGGCCACGCCGCCAACTCCGAGCGCTGTGACGGCCATCGAAAGGGTATTAAACGCCATTGAAAGCGCAAAGAACCCAAGAGCCATGGCGAATATCTTCGTGGCCGGCATCGCTTCCATAGCCGAAAAGATTGCAACGATAGCGACCCCCACCGCGACTGCAATTACTGCTACTATCGCTAAAGTTCCTGCGATGATGGCCCAGCCGGGAGAAGATGCTATAACAGCGTCACCAACAGCGGTGATGGCCGCGGCCAGAGGAGCTGCTGCTGCGACGAATCCCCATGCTGCTCCAATGAGTCCTATGATGGTCGTGAGCGGGATCAGAGAGACAGCAGCTGCCAACAAAGCCATCGCGGCAGCAACGCCCATAATCTGGAAGACGTTAGATGCAAGAACCGGCGCCAATGCAGTTAATTCTGCCGTTATAATGGGTAACGTTGCCTCAAGTGCATATAAAAACCCAAGGAGACCTAACATCTGGCTTATATCCAACAGTCCGAAACCAGCGGCCATTAAGAAAATGCCGGCACCCATACCTAAAAGTCCTATACCGGCTTGCTTGGTGGCCACCCCTAGCGCTTGAATCTGTGCAGTGTTTAACGCCGAGGCCTGTCCTACGAGATAAATTCCGCCGGCCAAAGCCACGACCGCCAACACAAGTTTAGAAGGAGACTCCATCATCAGTCCCAGAACTGCGAATGCTATTAGCCCTAACATCAAGGCCCCAACACCAAGTGCGGCAAACTTTGCCGAGGTGCCTACCGCAGTATTGGATCCCGCTAGAGCAGTATTTGATCCGATCACTCCAGCTTTAACGGGCTCCCCTGCTAACATTGCGTTTGTCTTTACTGCCTCAGAAACGGCAAGCTGTGAATTGGACAAAATTTGAGCCTGCTGTTGAGCGATCTGCTGTGCGGTGGCAGTTCGCATCAGAGCCATAACAAATGTCATGCCAGTAATAGCTACTTTAGCTGATATGAGCATCTTGATCCAAAACTTTATTTTGTCGGCATTTTCTAACAGCATCTGCATAAACTCACTCAGACCGTCGATCATAGCCATAATTTGGTCTTTATTCTCCATAAAGAATTTGGCAATTGTAGCTTGGAATTTCTCTTGTACACTCTGAACTATTTGTGCTTGTTCTGCCATTTCTTCATATTCAGCTGCAGTCATCTCTGCGGCACCGCCGGCGGCATCTAGGTTGCCAGACATCATCAGCGCTAAATCTCCGACACTGTTTAAGCCTAGTGACTGAGCGAAGAATTGCTTCTGATAGTAAGACATCGAATCGAAAGAGAGACCAGCAGAAGAGATGGCATCTCTGAGGGACTCAAAGCGCGCGGCAGGATCTGTGTTCATCATCATATCCATAGCATTCACAAAGTTGCCACCCAAAGCAGCATTAAGCTTACCCGTGGCTTCTGCGGCGCCCTCAAAAGTATCAAACTGGTCAGTAATACTAAGGATCTTCTCCATCTCCATACCGGTTTGTTTTGCTACGCCGGCTAGCTCTTTAAATACCTCAACTCCTTGATCCCCAAATTTAGCCATGGCGGGACCCATCTTGCCAAATTGCGCCGTCAGTTCGCCGGGAAGCACCTTTAACTCTTGTGCTACCGCTAAAAGTTCTCGTTGAACCTCTTCTGCTTCCGCCATGCTCCTACCAAAATATTTCATCGAGTTCTCGATGCCTTTAGCAAAATCAGCGGTTGAAACGCCCAATTCAGCCATAACAGCTGCAGTATCAGCCAACATTTGGCGTTGTTGTTCGCCGGCTAATGTAAACACAGTCGTATTTTGAATAAGGTCCATGTGTGCCTTGGAGGCTTCTTCCATTGAGACACCAAATTCAGCAGTTCTTTCGGCAGTTAACTGCATACTCTCCGAAAACTCATCACCCAACTGAGTGCTGCGCTCGAATTGTTTGATGGTCTTATCAAATTCAAGACCCATCTCTAGCATCTTAGTGATCAAACCTGTGACGGACAGCTCCATGCCTCCCGTAATTTGACTGGCAAAGTTTTTAGCCATGCCGGTCGCCTTATTTAGAGCCAGGGTCATTCCATATAAGCCGGCCGAGAGACCTCCTTCTTCGCTCATCTTGGCCGCTAGAGTGCTGCCTAGCTCGTTTAATTTTCCAAATCCAGATGTCAACTGAAGAGTTGTCTGATTTGCTTTGCCTAAAAGTTGTTTATTCTGCTGGAGGACATCCCTAGATTTTTGAAGCTCGTCGCGATTTTTTAAAAGCTGTTTGCCTTCCTCGGAATTCAATTCGCCCTTAAGTCGTAGTTGATCAATCTGATCATCAACTATGTCAAGCTGCTTGTCTAGGAGATCGCGTTGGGCTTCCGCTTGTAGCTCTCTTTTGCCATCGAAATCCTTCATTCTCTCTAACTGCTTGAGATAGTCTGCAGCTTGAGCGGCGCGTTGCCTGTTGTAGTCGATACTCTTCTTCTGGGTCTCAAGAGTGCCCGCCGCCATATCGCGTATGCGTTGGTGAGTAGATGTAGACTTCTGTAGTTCTACAAGTTCTTCGCGCTTAAGGGCGTTTAACTTTTTCTGGATCTCGGCGAGCTTATTGGCATCATTTCCGGCCTTCTCAATAAGGTCATTAAGCTGTTGTTGTAATGAGATATCTTCCGATTTATTATCGTCGGCCATGGGGATTTCCTTATGCTGGCAAGAAGCTAGTAATAAATAGTTTTCCTACGAAAAAAGACAGGATTTTAGCCCTGTCTTCTTCTTCCTACCGTTGGTGGTGGACCACCAGGAGGTTGGTTGTGTGGAGTAAGTGTTTGAGTGGATGATCCGGCGCGGCCTGAAGAGGCTTCTTTAATAGCGTCCGATTCGGCTTGAAGCTGTTTAAGTAAGCGTTCTACAAACCATTTTCGCAACCCTACGGGAAGATTATAAGCTTCGCTAAATGACCAGCCACCTGAATATTTTAAAAAGAAGAACTGTTCATAGACGTTCTCCATATATTCACCGCTGAGGCCAAAAAAAGTCGCTTGTAAGCGGCACCTCCATTTCCTGTTCATGGCCGCACTCAGAACACTCGAAGTGTTCCTTCATATCAATGTTAGGGGTAGCTAGCTTAACTACTGTACGCAAGTGTAGCGCATCCAAAGAGGGAACATTATTGATGAAATATTGGATGGCTTCAGGGCTCTCATCTCCATTAACCGCAACAGTTAAAAGGGACAGCTGGCGTGTGATAGCATTCTCTTCTTTCTTCCGCTTACGAGCATTCGTCAGTTGTTGAGTTAAAGTTTTTTCATGATAGCCATTTAATAGCCTAAACGTTACCTCTACCCGAGTTTTGGGTAGCACCACTGAAAAGAGCCCATTGCCTAATTCCTTAGCTCCCAATTCAGCATTTACTTCGCCAGGCACCACTGGAAAGGAATTTAAATTAAAGTGAGACGAAGAGGAGGCTCCACAAGAGGGACACTTGATCCCAGTCTCATAATCTGCACCATAGCCCGAAATACGAGCAGCTATCATGATAGCGTTTCGATCTCCAACCAAAAGGGATTGAGCATCAATCTTCTTGTTGATGATGATACTCCTTAATAGGCGCTCTAACGCCACACCTTTCTTAAGCAAAGAGCGGGACGTAAGCAAGTCTTCTTCCTTTGCGGTCATATGTTTAATCTCTACCACATCCACATTGTGCAGAGGGTGGGATTCTGCATAGAATCTTCCTCCTGATGGAAGTTCTACAAATTCGGTGGGAACTACAAAAGAAAAAGCAGTTCCACTATCTTCCCCAGCATTGTGGGTGGCTTGGGGAGGAGCCGAACTTACCTGTGGCGTCTGATTCCCTAAGCGGTCTTTATTTCGTGACAATATACACCTCGCATTTTAAGATTGTCTTTTTTAATAATTGTTAAAATATTCTCTTTATTCGCCGGCGGCGGCGCCCTCACCGTTGATGGTGAATGCGCTTGTGGCCGAAGAGCCCTGCGCGGACGATGGTTCGTTGCCGCCAGCTATGCTGGCCCAGTCATACTTAAGCGTTACTGAAAGTTCGGTTAGGTCGTCCGAGCCGTATTCTAGATCGCCAAATTTCAACTCTGAAATCCAAGCGTTGTGGAGGGTCCAAGTTTCCAACGGCGAGCCGCTGCCATCGAGTTGTGTGACCGTCACTGTACCGAGCGATGAAACAGCCTTGCCTTTGGTCATGGTCGCAAGATCGCTTTGGGTAGAAGGAGGAGAATAGCCAGCCAATTGCACGATATCAGCAAGAGTTAGCCCAACATCTGGGGAAACTGGGTCAACCAAGGTCAGTGCCACATCGTTCCAAGTCGTGCCTCCGGGATAATAAAAAGTGTGATTTAAATACTTGTGCTCTGCCGCGCCAATAGTGAAGGAAGGCTTAGCGGCGGTCTTAGCCCACCACTGTGTAGCTTGACCGGAATCAAATCCTCCAATCTCGACAATAAATCTAAATTTACGCTTGGGATCTTTAACTGCACTAGCGTCAGTTGACTGCATTGACCAAAATGCCATGATGAAATTCTCCTTTAAAATGAACTCTAATTTAAATAGTGCAGGGGAGAAGAATTCTCCCCTTATTTTTACTAATCGTCAAACGATGCACCTGTCGATGCGACCACAAAGTCGATAGCGATATATTCGATAGCTCTAGTGGGCTTAATCATGATTTTAGCATACATCACGTTCTGATCAATAAGATCTGCAGTGGTGGTGCTCTCATCAAGAACTAAGCGGTAATCAGAGATACCATAACCTGTCATGACGCCTGCCAAGAACGGATCTACTAGACCCTTAAATCTTGTCCATGTCGCCTGAACGTTCTGCTCAAAAAGAACTTGTGTGGAGAGGATAGAAATCTGCTTCTTCAAGTAGATTACTAATCTTCTAACATTAATTCTGTCCAATGCAGACTGACGTGTCTGAAGCGTCTTCTGTCCGAAGAGCACGATTCCCGAAGATGGGAAAGAGGCAATAGGATTAATATTGTTCTCATAAAGAGTATCGCGATCTCTAGAAGTAAGCTTCTCTGTTACATTAATAACGGGGATTCCTGCGGCACCAGCGGAAAGACCGCCGCGGTTAAAGCCGGCCGGCGCAAACCATACGTCTGTAGCGGCCTGCGAACTTGCCAGGACACCCAAAGCAGCAACACTGGGTGGAATCCATAAACGCTGCTGTGTTGCGGAGTCTACCGTCTGCACCCATGGATAGAAGGTGCAACCATAACTGGACTCAATCTGGCGAGTCCGAAGTGCGGTAGCTGCAGCAGTCGGGGTGGTGCCGCGGCGGGCTGCACGACTGCTCTGATAAGACTCAGCGGGAGGAATGTAGACACTAGCCAAGTCAATAAGACCAAGGGCATCAGCGCGGGCCTCACAGACGCGCACAATGTGCGTTGTAAGAGCGTCAAAAGTAAGACCGGGAGCTGACAGCATATTCATATCGAGAGACTCAGGGTCGGCCACTGTATCAACGGCGCGCTTCCATGTGTTATAGATATAGCTGTTAAGCTCAGTCGAAGTACCGGCAGTCATTCCTCCGTTGTAGAAAGGATCTGGCTTGGTAATATCTACCGCATCAAAACCACCCCACAGAGGCGCTGTAAATCTATTATACCCAGCGTCAATGAGCGTCTGATAGCTATTGGTGCCTGTCGCAGTATACGAAGTTGTAGCTGCGCGGGCGCCCGAGACATAATGATAGGTGGCTGTTGACGAATCATAACTAATATCATCCATAGTGAAGATATAAGCATACGAATCAACCCCTGTGATGCTCGAAGCGGCGGGATCCGTAATAGTGGGTAGCCACTGACGATGGAAATCGGGGACACTCTGGTCATAGACCGTAGAGCCAGCAGCGCGAGTAGTATCCATTCCGAAATAAACATCTCTAGGATCGCTCAATTGAGCATCCGATGCGGAATTCCGAAGACGGACGCGTGGGAAGTGGAAAGAACCGGTAATCATCGAACCAGAAGCGGGACGAAGACCAATGAGACCAGTTCCGATAGCTCCATTCGCATATCCATAGCGCGCGAGTGCGGATCCGGGACTGAGGTAAGAGTCACTTGCATTGTTGCCCTTACCGACGCTACCACTGTAGTCAGTGACGCTCTTGAAGCGAGGAGGCCCGTAATAACCCCATGGCAGTAGAGTAGCAGGCGTAGAGCCGTTCTCAACGTCTGCATTTAATTCGACATAAACAAATTTGGACTGGTTGTCATACTCTCCGTATTGCTTCAATCTGCGATCAGAGTCGCTCCAAGACCAGTATTTGTCCCCTAAGCGGCGCGAAATGAAGTCGGGTGACGCAGGGTCCAATGTAAGATTATCAAAACGCTCCATAACGACAACAGCGTTATCTGTGTCGCGAATGTTGCGGATAACAATAGAGAAAGTTCCATAATCCGACACCAAACTAATTGAGGCGCGAATGTTTTCAACAGATATTTTACAATTTCTATTTAGCCACTCAGCATGGCCGCGGCCAATCAAGCGGAAAAGCTTCTGAAGGCCATTATACTCGCATGCTGCAGGAGAGCCCAGGTCCTGACCTATAAACCAGCCAGCTTTCGCCTCCTGATATTGTCCACCACTAGGATTCTTCATGTAGTGCGGGCCGGTGCCCACGGTGCCGCTGAGGTTAATGGCCTGTATAACACCAAGAAGATTAGCGGTGGTCAAGTCTGTACCGGAACCCGTAACAGCATCCTGATAGCCGGTGCGGATGAACTGCTCGAAAGAGCCCCCGAGCCAATACTTCTTCTCAGAAGCGGCAGGGTAGAAATCGCTAGCGAATTCATTTCCGATTTGAGGATTAGTGTTGAACTGCTTACGAATGAAGTGCTCGCTTGTGTCATCTAGATTAAACTTGATCTCTTCGGAACTTCCATCCGAACCAGTAATTCTCACAGTGAACAGTTTATTAGAATCAGTTCCAATAAGGGCGCCTAGGCTAGACGAAGCCAATGTAGAGGGTCCTCCAAAAAGGTTACCACTTAACTGCACCGAAGAGGAAGCATCAACATACCAAATAGCAGCAAGGGAACCTGTTCCAATTTGGGCGCCTTTACCAGAGCCTTTGCCAGCAAAAGACGAAGCAGAGTTGAATACCCAAAGGCCGTATGCGCCACCATTAGTAGCGTGAACAGCTGAACCGTTCTTGTTCGTAGACCATCCGCAATAACCGGCGGCCGCGGCATCAGTGTGCTGGGCGCCAAGGGTGCGAATAAAAGTAAGAGGAGCAACATTCGCATTCAAGAAAGCCTGAGCCGCATATGTTGCGTACATCGGGGATTGATAGTTGCCAGCGCGAGAAACATCGCCGCCACGACTACCCGGTACCGGATCTCCAAAAACTTCAACGAATTCGGAAAAAGAATGAACTTTGATTGGCTGCATGGCCAATCCTCTTCTGGCGCGCCCGATCAGGACGGGACCGATAGTATCTGCGGACTTGGGGATAAACGAGTTATCAATCTCGTTAATAAACACCCCAGGAGATACGAATTTAAAACTTGATGCTGGCATTATAGTGCTCCTCTTATAAAAAATGATTTAAATTGATGTCTCAATCATACTTTAAATAGTATTTTGCTTTTCAAAAGGAGCGTCAAGTAGGAAGAAAAAGCACCTTTCAGTTCAGGAACTGTCTCCCTCGAATAATGAATCAGATCCAAGGGGCGCCTCAGATTCTGTAGGTAGTGTATATTCCACAATATTTTCGTCGTAACGAACAATGGGACGATCATCACTTCTGCCCTCTCCAATCAAATATCCGAGCACTCGGATCTTTACTTCGCTATTGAACATCCTGATGTCCTCACCGAGGTTGCTAGTATTATTACTATGAGCGAATCCTTGATCGATAAATCCTTCGTATAAATGACCATTACGCTTCATTATAAAGGCATTAATTTGTCCAGTTCTGCCCAAAAAGGGCTGCACTAAATCATTCATCTGTTGTTGGTATTCTGTCTTAATGATTATTTTATATTCTACGTTAACGTATACAGGAATAGGCACCGAGAGCGACTGAATAACGACTTTTCGATTGGGTCGCGGATAAAAGCGCTGTTTGGCCACAGATCCCAGCTTACTTCTGGCCCCCGAAGCAATTGCGTAATTTTGTGTTTTGTCTGGGACTATGCGCCGGGCGATAGTCATGCGACCAGAGCGACCATTGTGCCGATCTGAGTAAAGCTGTGCTTGGAAGCCGCCCTTTCGACTGGGATCTTTAGATATATCGGTTCTTTCCACGCTCACTAACGGTAGTTTAAGTGCATCATTATCATCTCTCAAGTCGCGATCGTGTTTAACTTGATAAGCTCGTTCGGGCGCCTGCCATAATATCGGCGGCTCTTTAAATCCACGATTAGTAACGGTGGAAAGCTGCAATCCCTTCACCCAGTCCATAAGTGCGGCGTCGATGTCTTCTAGGGAAGAGCCGAGCATCCCCAATTCTTTAAGGCGATAGAGATCTCCATTAGTGCTACCAGTTACCAACAGCGCAAAATCAAAATTATCAGGTA
>MDTE01171230.1_pt1 | contig 16814 bp, 6 predicted proteins | sample 811231 | NCBI WGS metagenome assembly MDTE01 (sample SAMN05326651, study PRJNA326480) | marine metagenome | isolation source: seawater | place: Indian Ocean: Red Sea | collected 2010
CAATGGTGAACACAGCAAGGAATGACTGCGCGAATGTGGCAATCACTCTTTCTAGTACGTCTTTGTTAAACATTATTTACGTTTACCTTTCTTTACCTTTTTATATGGTACTTTCTTAGCTTTCCCTTTGGAAGAGCTAGTTGCGTATTTAGGCATTAGCGCTCCCGAATCCTGTCGCTGTGCCACTTACCATAGCACCACCTCCACCAGCGAATTCTGCTCGCCTTTCTTCTGCCCTGCGTTCTAATGCATCTTCTAATTCTTGACCAGATTGTCCACCATAATCAACACCAAACTCGGCCGCAAGACCATGTGTTTCCATGACTAGATCAGTCTCACCTTGCTTTTCAAAGAATAAACCCTCTTGGTCTTTAACATTTTTTAATCCTTCCCATAATTCTTTAGTTGTCATACCTAATTTAGATATATTTCTAGCTTGTTCTTTCTCTAAAGGATTATCTAAATCCAAAAACATTTGCGACCAGCCACCTACTTCGGCAGTAGCTACATCAGTTTTCAAAGACTGTAAACTCTGCCAACCTGTACCGAAAATAGCATCATCAGGATCTAAGAATGTAGCCATTAAAGCCGCATCTCCAGCGACACCAAAGTATTTTTCAGCGGCATCTGTAATAGCTTTAGGAGATTGATAAATTAAATTAGAAGCCATCGTTGTTCTTTCCACCAACTCAGCACTAGAAATACCTTGCACATAGGACTCTGCGACTACATGATCTAAATCATATGGCAACTTATCCATCCCATGTTGTACAAATAAACCCGACAAAAGTTTTTCTCTCTTAATATAATCGCCGGGTTTTGGTATATCTCTATGAGGTAATGGTTGGCCTGCTTCTGTAGCTGTTTTGTTAGCATCACGCATTGTCGCTATACCCGAAAATCTTTTCTTGAATGCTTCCGTTTCGTACATTTCAAATTTTGCTTGAGCGGCAGTAAAAGTTGGGTCTGCTAAAAATCTTTGTTCAGCCCAATTCGCTAGTTCCAGTGCTGTTGTATTATCCAACCCAATAGAAAGAAGCATACTCGTGAAACTTTCCATTAAAGTTGCTTGTAAAAGCTCTGTCTTCTCGAAGTTGTCTTCGGAGTCTTCGCCATCAAGACGGTCGCCGTCGTCGTTGTCGCCGTCTTCGCCGTCTTCGCCCCGTGCGGCTACCTGCTGGTCACTAAAGGTAGCAGTTCTACTACTATAGGTGTAACCTTTTTCTATAATATCAGCCAGTGTTGTTTTAGCATCAGCACCAGTCTGCTTCTTAATTTCAGCTTCGTAGTTATCTTTTGTAATACCACCGATACGTTCGGTATCTGCGATACCTGCTTCTGTGGCTATACGTCGAGCTACTATATCCCAATCAACATCAGCTAAAGTAAATTCTTTTTCGTCAGCCATTTAAGCTCCTAATTCCTGCGCCAATGTACGGAAGATATCTCCCATAGGCATACTGTAATTAGCAGACGATTTAAAATTAGGATGAAGTCTCGCCCAGTCCCGTGTTTCTTTCATGTTCATAAACCGTTCTTCACCTTCCTCACCTACAATAAAATCTTCTAAGCTGTCACCGAAAAGATCTGTCATGCTTATTTCATTCCTAGTTGTATCCCAAAGACTAGCGATTCTTTGCTGATATGGATTAAGGTGGCTTTGAAGAGTTGACATTGCTTGGGTACTTATAGCCCCATCAGCATCGAATGATAATTCTGACCCCATGATTCGTCTAAGAATTGGTGAGTCTTCCAAGAAAGGGAACTGATCTGCAACCCTTGTTGTAATAACATCGTATGCAAAATTTAATCCGAAATCTTCTCTCTTTATACCAATAACTAAATCCCATAAATCTTCTTCAGGGATGTGAACAAAATTAGCTCGTGCTACAGAATTCAACTCGTTGTATAAATCTTGTAGCTGGCCAGCGCCTATATCTAGACTGCCTTCTTCAGTATCTAGAGTACGTTTTTCAAGAAATTTATTCTCAATGTATCTAGAAGCGACATTATCATCAAGAGAAACAGCCGCTCCTTGCATTGGAACTATGCTCGCTTCGTAAATAACATCAGTAACAAATTCGTCTGTCACATCAACTGTTAAATTACCTAACGAATCTCTGAAACCAAGGTCGCGTAGAGTCTCTTCAATGTATGTTCTTGTTGTTTCTACAAGTTTTTTGTATTCGCCTAAAGGAGCCATCCCATAACGCATCTCTTGAAGAGCTATCCAAGCGTTAGTTTGGTCGTCATACCATTGTTCTTGAGATAAAGCTTTAAGGAACTCTTCTTCTATAAGATCAGGACTGTAACCCTTAGCGCTTTTTTCTTTAGCTATAATCGCCTGTTCCTCAATAAATGCTTTAGCTAATTTAGCGATAGGTGAATTAGGGTCTTCCTCTGTCCATTCATCCAACCATGTCAATCCGAGAATATGTTCATCCGCATCATAATCTGATGGAACATACTCTGCTGGTGGTTGGTTAGGGTAATAGCCGGTACTCATAAGATTATCCTAACATCTTTTCAGTATCTAAATCATATTGTTCTTTAGCCTTAGTAAGCAAATCATCCAACTCAGATATCCTTTGGAGATTGGCATCGCTTATTTTATCAAGTTTAAATAACTCAGGCTTAGATAAATTCTTTATACGTTGACGATACTCGGCAACAACTTTGTCATTAAAAGACCATTGTTGAGTTTCAAGCTCATGTGCTATTGCTCTGCGCTCTTCAAACCATCCTCTTTCTCCAAAGAATTCTGGTTCTTTGGCCTTAGGAACAACGTGTTTAGCAGTAGGCTCGATGCCGTGTTGTAAATATATTTGCATCTCTTCGTATGACCACTCTGACATAGGAGGACGTTTTGGTTTAAGACCACTCGGAGTCATACGATCTAATGGACTAATCTGTTTACGATCAAAAACATAAACTTTGTTACCAACTATTAAACTATCATAACCCCAGTCTTGTAGCTGAGATTGAGTTATACCTGCTGTATGCCCACTATGAGTTAATTGATCTTCAGCAAAATAGGCAGGGTTCTTAATCTCAAGCTTTGCTGACCTTAAACCCAACTCTGCGCCATCTGGAATTATTTCAAACTCGAAACCCAACTCATGGTTAGGTGTGTCATATGCCGCGTAGCTTGCTTTAGTATTGTAATTATAAACAATATCTTCAGATGCTCTTAAACTAGCTGTTGCTTGTATTCTAAGATTCTCAGGGTTTATCCAAACATAAACCAATGCACCACGACCCTCAGCAACACCAAAGTTAGCACCTGATCCCGGTTGTAGCAAAGCATCATATTCTCTTTGCATGCTCTTATGAAACGGAGCGAAAATTTCATCATGTAGTACAGCCCCTCTACCCAAAGAACTGAAAGAACTGAAATTTGGGTCTAGGTTGTATGATGCTCTGACAGACGCTTTAGCTAAATCTGTTACTGAATCTGTAATCAATCCGAATTCACTCATACCCCATAAAAATTCCATGGGTGTCATATCAGGATCGTTTAATTTATATAGAAGATTACGTCGCTTGATTTCGACAGTCGGATCTAACGTCATATCTAAAAGATTTTTTTCCCAAACTTTTCTTAAATTATCAGGAATCGGAGCAAGTATATCAAGTACACGAGGGTCATCACCAACCCATTTTAAAGAATGAACATACCCATATTCTGGAACATGGCCACGCGCACCCATCGGATGATTTGTAGCATACCCTCTAGCAACTTTTGGATCAGATACTGTGTAAATACCATGACCTAATACTCTGCCTTCAAATTCACCCATACCACCAACACCCCTCGTGAAGGTCCCAGTCATGGCCTGAGATTTGCCGAACCTTGCCGACGCAGACCCTATTTTAATTTCTGAAAACTCTATAGGAGTCCCATGATACAGTGCGGGTATCTTTTTACTTATCGGGCTTGTTTCCTTTATAAGTTTGTCGTAAGAATCATCCCCATACCAGACAGGGCGCTGAAACTGCATCTCTTGTTCATGGGCTAACCTGCCCCTGTTCATAACAATTTCATCATATTCTTTTATACTAGGAGCGCCAAGGTATTCGTTTAAGTCATCGCCTTTATCTAAAGGCACCTTCTTTGGTTTTACACCCTGTAACGTATCTTCCAGAATTTTTTGCACTTCTGCTTGTCTACCTACTGGTTGCCACTCTTTAATGATTAGCCCAGTATTGAAATCCACTCCCGGCTGTACTTCAGGATGACCAGCAAGTTTTCTGTACCATGATTCATTTCTAGTAGCGCTACCAAATCCCTCAAAAGGAAACCATTGACCCTCAAATCCTATAGCATTTTGTCCTGATGATTGATACCACAATTCTGTATTCCCATTAGGGTATGTTACTTTAACGAAAGGTCGGTCAGCAGAAATAGCGCCCATATCCAGCCTGCCCATACCTTCCTTAAATGAATAAAGAGGATCAGAGATTTTAATACCATTAACTGTACGTGTAGGAGCTAAACTTGGTAGTTCAACAATGTCATCTATCGCTATTAAAAGAGGACGGTTATTCGTCTTCACCGCTGTTCTTTTCAAACCCTCTCTTACAGCTTTAACAATTTGAGGACCAAGAAGAATAGAAGCTATATCAATAACATCTAATGCCGCGAAAGCAACATCTTCCCAAGTACTCATCCCTGTGAATTCTTTAAAATTCCCTGTTGTAAAAGGATTAGAAGGATATGTTTTTATTCTAGACATAGCCTGTTCATGGTAGTCAGTTTTTTTATCGTACCCTAAAAGATTCGCGCCATGCCCAAATATATCTAGCACTGTTCCAATAGCTTGTGGTATAGGATTTGCCATAGCAAGACCAGTCTTCAGATTAGCGCGCACACTAGGCTTACCTATACTTTCCCATGCATAATCCACTCCCTCTTCTGCATCAATACCTTCCAACAAAGCAACTAGGTTTTCATAATTTAAACCTCCGTCAGTTGTTTCAGCCAACCACATATTCGCGTACCGTACAGTGTCTTCATGCGGTACAACAGTTGGGTCTGGGTAAAGGTTATCTGCTTTCGCTTTTTTCTTACCCTCTATTAATGCCACTCTCAGAAACTCTGAAAGTTCACCAGCTTGTTCTACAAGATTAGCTTGTACACCTAATACGCCTCGACCTATTTCTGCTGGAGAAGGTTGGTATAAATCGTTTTGTGCATAGTCAGTGAACGTCATAGTGATCTATCACCCGTAAGAATCGTCTTGTAATTCCACTGGCCATTCATCAGGAGTACTAAAACTTTTGGGATTCATGTCCTCTGGCATCCCCCAAAACAGCGCGCCTTTCGCCCTACCCCACAAAGCTTTAGCAAAGTCAGACTCTACAGCGCTCTTACCAGCTTTAGCTAAGTCATCCACAATGGTTGCGCCAAAAGGAAAGAGGATAAAACCAAGATCACGATCTCTTTGTAAACCATGTTTAGCTAATTCATGGTCAGATATTTGCTCTATCTCTGAAGGATCAACAATTACAGTGTTCTCATTTAATAATATAGACTCTTTTTCTTTCAACAAAGAAGATAACTCTGGATCTACAGAAGCAAGATGGTTGCGTACCATAGCCCATTCACCCCGTCCCATAGTACCCTTCACTCTAGGTAACCGAGGTCGTCTTTTAGGAGCTACCTGAGCGGATGCACGTAAAATAATTTCTCTAGCTGACAAGCCACGCCACTCTCCTTCTTGCATAAACTCGGTGAATTCATTGGGTACCCTATCTATATGAGGATGTGTGCTTTTCCACGGATCAAAAAAGAAACTATCTCTACCAGCTTTATTAGCTGTTGCACCTCGACTTGGTTCTTGATGTGTAGCCAAATCATTAGCTATTTTTGTGTTGATAACAGGATCAAAAAGAACTGGTCTAGCATATTCTTTCCATTGCTGTTTATTAAGCGGATCGTTGTGGTCAGCTAACTCTTCACCTTCAGGTAAAGTAATGTAACCCAATTCAACAAGATCAGGGAAATGTATCCGATTAATTTGGTACAACCCAAGACTACTACCCCCATCACCAACAGCATGAGCGTTGCCTCCCTGCGATTCTATAAGTGCAGTAGCGGCCATTTCTTCAGCGATGGTTTCATTATCCCATTGGTCAGTTGCAAGATCTAAAATTTGTTTAGGAGTTAAAAAGTTAGACATTTCGCACTTCCAATCCTCTTGCTGAACCGCCGCCAAGTTGGTCTATAGCACGTTTGAGATTATAGTAATTCATTCCTTCTCTGCCAGAATATTTAGCCTGCTCATTGAAGTCTGTCAGGTAATCTGTGGATAACATATCTACTGTTGGATCATAATTTATCGGATCAGATTCATAACGTAAAAATCTTAAAGCATTGTTGCTCATACTTAGAAGATCTTCTGGAGTTACATTCTCATTTCTATCACCAACAGTATTTTGCCAATCATTTAAAGCTTCAGAAAGTATCTGAGGGTTCATTGAAGTTCCCTCGCCCATACGGTTATTAATAAATTTTCTCAATACTGCTGTAGCAACATCCTTTTCATAACTTTCGATATCATCAGCGTATTGCCCAACCCTTGTACCACTTCTGAAGTTCTGTCTACGTAAAGTACCTGCTTCAAGTTCTTCACGTTCTTTCTGGGTTAAAGCCCCAGCTAACATCGCATAATCAAACAAAGCTGAATCTTTATGATTACCGAACTGTAAATGTGCAGTCCAATTTTCATCACCATAATATTCTTTTAACAGAGACTCAACTAAAGCTTGCTCTACTGCATCTCCACCTTGACCAAATAACATTTCTTTCTTATCTGGATCTAACTCTGTCATAGCTAATTGTAAATCTCTTTCAAGTTGCAGAGTCCTACCTTCAGACATACCAGTAATTCCACGGTTAGCCATAACTTGTGTTATTTTAGCTGACGCTTCGCTAACTAATTGTGAACGAACAGTGTCTTCCGGTGTAAGTTCATCTTCTGAAGGAGTTAATTTCACAGCAAGTAAAGTATCTAACACTTTATCTATATGAGGTGTACCATCTGCACCCAAAAATTCAGTATAACCTCGTGGATCATCACCTCTCATTGCCGCATCAGCCACATGTCTATTGTATAAATCCATACCAACAGCATTAACCTCCATTTGGAATTCTTGTAATGCTCTTTCAAGAGGGAAGTATGCGGACTCCCCAACACCTTCTAACAAATTCTCTCCCCATTTAAGAGGTGGTTTATCTAAATAACCCCATGCGAGCATCTTTTGTTGAAGTAAAGTAATTTCGTTAAAAGACATTTGAGCTAATGCGCCCCTCATTCTCATCGGCCCTAATGATCCGTTAGGGAAAAGATCATTTAATGTCTGAACATCTCCGAACGGTGTTCCATCATAACTTTGAATAAGCCCTGAGAGTGGAGCGGATCCTGCAATCCCATCTTCACCAACCGAGTCAGGCATTATAATCAAATACAAACTTTCATTTGCTATATTTTGGATAGCTTCCCTAGCGAGATGTTCATCAAGATCAGGGAGCGAACCACTACCTATATCATTTAATCTCTGGTCATAGTTCGGTATGTTCCGTGCAGGATCATGCATAAAGTAATCGAACAAAAGATCTATACCTTCAGAACCTTGATGTAAATCAACTACTTTGATATCCCCAATCATTCCTGCATTCTGTGGATTTATCAAAGTCGGACCTAAAGACCGAAGAGAATCTATAAGAGAAGCACCTCCACCAGAAAGCACATGAACACTGTTACCACTTAGATAATTAACTATTTTGTCTGCAATGTTTTGATCTGATAAAGACTGATGGTATATATGTTTTAAAACTTGGTCACCGTTTAAATTTATTACCCCCTCTTGTTGTTTCAAATACGGTGAAGAATCAACATCAGTTGCTTCTGCTATCTCGATGTTCTCTTTGTCTTGCTCTTCTATCCGCGAACCAGAAGGGAACAATTCCTTCGATATTTGTTGCGCTCCAGCTAACGCACCAGTTCCCAGAACCGCCCCCACTGCGGCTTGGTTTGGTGTTATAGGAACAGGTGTTTGTATAGGAACACCAGCAGTAGTTCTTGCTCCTCTTGCTCCCATTCCAGCAGTATTAGAACCATAAGGCCCAGCACTGAATTGGTAATTAGGGCTACCTAATCTTCCGGGTTTGAATCCGGCTTTGATACTTTCAGCTACATCGTCTACATGACCGAAACCTGTTTCACGTATAGTCCTACTCGTAGCGGCTCTCCCTGCTACAGGTGCCATGTCATCTATGGCTCTGGTTCTTCCAAGAAGTCTTCCAAGCCATTTGCCTACTGTATTTTTAAGTAATCTACTTCCAATTCTCAGCTTCGCCCCTCCGGGAAATGGGATCGCCATAGCCCACGTTTCACCTATAACACGAGCGCCAGATGTTTCCTCTATATTAGGATCACCTAGTTGAGCGTATACTGCTCCAAGTAAAGCAGGATCAAGATTTTCTATGTATTCAAGAGTTTCTTCTTCTGACATATCAGAAAAATCTATGACCTCATCAGGGGAAATAGCCTGAAGAGCCATCTCTATGTCTTTAATATTATAGTCACTAGGCGTAATATTAGGTGCCTCTCTAGAAACGACAGCAGAAACATAATCGTGGAACCGTTCGCTTGAGTCAGGAGATTGCTCCACATGAATAAAAAAGAATTCTTCAATTTCTTCCGTAGTCATTGAACTGAAATCAACATCAAAACCCTGTACTTTGAAATAGTCTTCAATAGCAACTTCAGTAGCTTCTATTAGTTTTATATACTCTTCTTCATTCATTCTTATACCCTTATTGCATCTAATGACAGATTAATTAAACCGTTATCAAACTTAGCCATCCAAGAATCCCCTATCAATGGAAGAAATACACTGTAATACAATTCATTCAACCAAGGTTTACCATTGACAAAAGCTTCCATATGTTGCATATAAGTAAACTTTAACCTATTTCTTGTATCTGTGGCAGTCCTAGAGTTACGACCAGTCAAATTTCTTAACCTTGTATCCAAATCAACAATGACTGCCATTGCTTTTAAAATGTCATCTTTGCGTCTAGTGTCAGGAACAAGTTCTGGGCTTTGCACAAGAAGACGCATCTCAGCGATACTGTTATCACGCCTTTCGTTTTGGCTTGTCACATGTTGAGCGAAGACTGGATGCGTTCTATCAAAAGCTTCTTTGAAAACTTGCCATTCAAAATCTATAGAACTTGTATCCATACCAAGACCCTTATATTTATATCTCTTTGTTAGATAATCTTGATACGTTTTATGGTAAATACCACTAGCCGCATTGGAATACAATTCTTCTAAGAACTCTTCTGGAGATAAGGTGTATGTAAGAGCTAAATTAAGTTGCCTTGTTTTTGCTTCTGCCGAAAACTCTGTGTCTTCTTCATCAAATTTACGAGGAAGAAAATAAGCTGATGTGTATTTAAAAGTTCCAATAAACTCTGGGTTGTCTGCAATGTACTGATTTGATGCGTCGAACGCTTCTAGAACAGCGTAACTGACCTTCTTTGATTTACCTGTCATAAACGGTGAGTGTTCTAATGGGTTGAATGGTTCACCTGTAAAAGCTTCCACAGCTTCTACCCATAAACCGTATGCTTCTTGGTATGGCACTCCAGTTGACACAATATCTTGGAACAGTTTATTCCATTCCCAACCTTCATGGGTTGTCAGATCAGCCAAAGTAGCTGTATTAGGTCCTAATGCCCACGACAAACTCTGTAAGAGTTGCAGTTGCATAGCCATCATGTCAACCTCATCGTAGAACTTTTCCTTTTCTAAAGGAGTCATGTTCTTTTCTTCAGGCAACCTGCCGTTCATCGCAAGGTAATTCATAACATCTTGTGCGGCTTTGTTTCTAGCCGCACCATTCGCGAACGGTTCCAACTGCATAATTTGTAATGGTCTTGCTATAACAGCAGGAACAACAGCAGACCAAATAGTTTCAGCTATTACTCTCGCTTCATTACCGGCACCATTAATAGGTTCACTAGCAGTTTGGAATCTTCCTCCTACTAGATTTTTTTCAAAAGTTTGTCTGATACTAGGATCTCTATGTGCAAGCAAATTGAGAGGCACAACTAATAGAGGGCCAAATCCGGGGCTACCTATACGTTCTAAATCGTAGCCGGGAATTACATTAATGCTTGTACTTAGCCCTGACTCTAAACTTGCCCGTGTTATAAATCCTAATGGGCCACCAAAGTAGTTACCTATTATTGGGAATTCTTCTGCTAGTTCCAAAGCAAATGTAGTAGCTGTTTCAGATCCGGGGATAACTAAGATTTTGTCGCCTCGTTGGTTTTCCTGAATAAGCCCACCGTTAATACCAGCATTCATAGTGAGATGAACCCTGCGTAACATTAAAGGATTATGATTTATACTCCTACCCATTCTTCTAAGGAACTGATCTTCTGCAAACCAGAAAGGTAGTATTGTTCCTACCATTTCTTGGAATTGTGATCTGATCCGATGGTCATCTATAAATGCACTAGTTAATGTTAAAGCAGTTTTAGTAGCTAAATCTCTATGAGTTTCAAATTGTAAAGCTGACCTTGCAACAAAATCAAAGAACTCATCTACAACTGGCGCGTTTTCTAATCCTCCATAACGTACAGGTAAGCCTGTTTGAACTACACCCTTAACAACCTTGCCCTTACCCGGATCAGTATTAGCAATAGCTTTAAAGATTGGTGGCAACTCTACGCCATCTTGAAGAGCAGTTGTGACATTCTTCTTAAAGCCATTAAAGTTTCTTGTTTCTATATTAAAAGCTATCTTAGAAATAATGTCATCGGGATCAACAGAACGACCCACATAATCAAACTTGATAAACCCTTCTAAACTATCTATTTGTACTTGACCATTAACCTTAGTCACACCTTTAAGCTGTTCTAAATTCTTATATGCATCCGGTGAATGGTTATAAAGATTACGCGCTCCAACAGTTTGAGCTTTAGCAATCGTATAATAATGCTGGAACATAGGTTCACGAACCATCGCGCCGATCATTGGATTTACAACACCATCAAACCAATTACGAAGTAAAGTATTCCATGCCTTACTTATAACTTCTTTCTTAGAACCAGCTTGATTAGTCACAGGGACGAATGTAAGTATTTTCTCTGGTGCTTTTTCCCACCATCCAGCATTCACCGCATTCTCGTGGATTCTCCAAGGGCTGATCTCGGCACCTTTTTCAGTGTTTAAAATCTCTCTGATCCAAGGGTTGAAAGTTTCAAAACCTTGCTCGGATACTGTGCGAACACCACTGGTAAATAAATCTTCTATTTCTAACAAGTTCAGCATAGCTAATTCTTCTGCCGCATTGCGTAAATCATTATGAGTAACTATCTGTTCATCAATAATGTCCCATTCATCTTCGTTATACCAACTGTAATGATCGTTCTCATCTGCGACTCTTAGACTCGCTGTTCGACCATCTTGTTTGTTTTGATATACACGAACTCGATGAGTTAATGGTTCGTTGTCTATCATTTGCACACTTCGCAACCCATCACTATGAGGGTAAAGAAGATGAGGGTTTAACCCTATAATGTTCTCACCTCTCATACCATTGGCACCAAAATCTAAAGCTGATTGTGGTCCTTCTGGCCCCCAACCCCAGAAATTTTCTTGTAATCTGATGTCACCAATGTCTGCTAATTCTTCATAGGTGATTGTTTGGTTCACACCATTCCTAGTTGTAGTAATGGGAGGCCCCTTCAATGATGATCTTCCTCTTACAGCCGCACCAGCATCATTAAATAGTTCTTCTGCGTTTAGTTCTATGCTTCCGATGCGACCGCTTGTTGATGTCTTCGGAGGCCCATCTATATATCTTAAAAGAGAATTATCTAATGACCTTGATACCGCACTTGCGATGGCATCATTAGGACTTGATAAAAGAAGAGGGAAAAAATTAGCGTCACTGTTTTTATAAGCTATTGCAAGGTCGCCATAGATAGAAGGAGTCATACCTGTTACATGAGGCGACATGCTTGGTTGAAGCATACGTGCTACAGCTTCAGCATTATTAGCAGACACACCTATTTGTGTGAATTCAAAAGATAGCCTCTCAACAAAATCATCAAACCATGCTTGGCTAACTGTAACGTCGCTAGTTAAGACACGGCCTAAAGCCACAACAAGATCTTGTGATATGAGAGGAACAAATAAACGAACATGTCCTTCTGGTAAAGGCATACTCAATACATCACCAGCACCATCGAAACTAATGTTTGATCGGTGTGTGCTTATCAATCTTTGTTGTCCTTCAACGGACATCAGATCATTTACAAATGCTTGCTTTGCATTTGCTTTAGTTAATACCCAATCATTAGTTATCTTTGTTACATCTAAATCATGTAATAAGAACGCAATAGGATTTGGATTGGCACCAACTCCGGGTACTGGTTCAAGAAATTTCCTAACTGTTTGTTTAATGTTGTCAGGCATAGCATCTATAAACTCTTCGATAGCTCCAAGCTTTGTAGCCATCTCATCTGCTTTTTCAACTGTGTCTATATTTTTAATAGCGACTATATCAAACGCCTCATCAAGTGACCGTAAAGCATCTCTGTGATGGTCATGGAAGTATTTATAAATAACAGCCGCGTTTGTTTCTCCCTCTCTAACGGGAAGACCAAGCGCACGAACTAACTCACCGAAAGTGGCCTCTTGTTGAGGTGAGGAATAGTGAGCTATTTGTTTAAGCGCCGCGATGTGTGAAGGATCACCTGACATAACATCTAAGCGTTGTCCGACACCAACGCTTTTATCAACCGAGTACATGTCGTTGGTGCCTATATTAGATGCCCATCTTAATTCTGTTGCACCATAGTTCATAGGTAACTGCAACTCTGGTGTTACACCAAACCCTCCTTGTTTTAGTACAGTGTCGAGGTTTACTTTGTCTGCCGCTATATAGGAATCAAAAGTTCCTAAGATGTGTTTCATTTTTGTATCTATGAAAGTTGGGTTTGTATACATCTCTGCTATATCTAATACACGTTGGTCAAAATTCTTATCTAACTTTCTACCGATCCATTTAGCAATTTGTTGTTTAGTACCAATACCCATTGGCGTGGCAGAATAATGCATTAAAGCTGAAAGCTTTTGAGCTTCCGCTTCAGCCCATTCAAAAGCCATTCGTGAAAAGGAACCAAGTCCTTTTTGTTTATGTAATATTCTTTCTCTGGTTGATTTAAATAATAAATGTTTTTGTTCATCAGATAAGAAACGCCACTTATGACCTGACTTTTCTATTGATTCAATTATCGCTTTCCTTGTAATAGCGTAATCACCTACACCAGCCACTTCATTTATTGAACGCCATATACGTGAGAACGGTTTCCATATCAAAGCTGTTTGAGTTTCAGGTTCTATATTCTGCCAAATTTTTCTACCGTATTCGTCCCACACTTTGCGTCTACCTGCGGCAACTTGCGCCGCTTTTTGAGCTTGCCATTGTCTTGGCCCTTCACGCCACATGAATGAAGCAAGCTCTTCACCACCGTTACGAGCAACGTAACCTAATCGTAATAGAACTGCTGGTCGCCATGTACGAGACATGAACTTGTCAATCTTTGGAAGCCATGAACCCCAACCAAGATTTCTGTAAAGAGCCATGTACCTTGATACTGCTCCCAACTCTCGGTAATTAGGAATTATGTTTGTTGTAGTTAAGTGTCCTGTATATGCTTCACCTGCGATGATACCCCGTCGACGTTCAAGTCCTTGTATGCCGATAGCTTCATCAGCAAAATTCGCATACCGTTGATGTCCATATCTTATGAACCTTTGGATAAACTCTTGGACATCCCGACCGCCATTTAGAAGAGCGCCACTTCGCCCTATGAAATCTAAAAAGAATTCGCTTTGTACAAGCCAGCGTTCAGAATCATTGCCCATTATAAATGTACGAATATAGTTATCTATTCTCGTTCTAGACATCCCTGCCATGACACCCATATCAACAAGAGCAGTAAATTCTGAGATAGCTGTATTAGCATCTGTAACATCAAGAAGACTATTTCTTGGTGTGTATGTTAATAGTTTTTCAGCGAAACGTGCAGGATAATAAGCCACGCCTACACCAAATGCTTTAACACCCGCAGGTATTAACGAACCGGCACCCACATGATGCAACCTTCCTAGTTCAGCATTTGCACTTCCGGGTGGATGTATTTGATTATGATAATAGTTTTTCGCCGCTTGTACTGGGCCATGAAAAGGTCCTTTAATATTTGCTTTTAATACTAATGAACCGTCACGTATCTCATAACCATTAGCTTGATACCATTTTAATAAAGGATCTAATTCGCCGTCCTCTAAAATAATACGAGCGGCGCTTGTTTCGTGTAATGTTCTAGCTTGTTCTATCGTTGTTAAATCTTCTATACGAATGAGTTCACTTGACTCAATAGTAGGATCATTTAATATCCGAGTAAGCATCTCTTCGTCAATGTCTTTACTGACCTGTATTGATCCAGATTGAATGTCATCCCATAATTTTTTGTGGATGTAATCAGCTTGTCTAGACAGATATGTGGCAGTCATACGTGCGATATCCGCGATGCCTTCATCTGGGAATTTATCAAAATCTAATGTCTTACGAATCCATTTTTTCCCTTTTATCCATTGTGCGCCAAATCCACCAATAGCAGGAAGGAACCTAGCTTCGGGGCTTACGCCTCCCATTTTAGAAGCCAGCATATTCCAGCCTTCTTCATCAGCTAAGAATTCCCAAAAGCCATCGTATTCGGAAAGAGTAGCTCTATGGTCTTTAAGTATTTTAAGATGTCCTTCTGGTAAAACATCACCACCTCGACTAAACGACAATGCATCATCTGATATTGTAAGAACTTCGTTTCTTGCTTTCCGATGCCATGCTTTCATTCCGGGAAGAATCGCAGATATAGCAGGTAAATCCCTTGACAAAGCAGTTATCTGATCCATGCCACCTGTCTCTAAAAAAAACTTTTCGTTTATTTCTGCTTTTAATTGTGCGTTTGTTAACGATGGGTCTTCTCTAAATCTTTTTAATTTATAATCATCTATCAAATCTATTTCTTTAAACGCGGCTTCAATTCTTTCCTGCATACGGTTAATGGCTCTGGCATTAGCCCTAGTACTAATCTTTGTAGCCGCCCATATACGTAACCCTGTCCCATAACCCCTGTTACCAGCATGTAACCATGTTCGTAATTCTTTAGCAGGATTCCAAACTTCACCCGTGACTTTATTTACTACATCTAAAGATGAAAGATTCTTACTGTCGATTGCTTTTTGTACAGTAGCTATTCGTCGCCACATATCAATAGCACCTCTACCAGAATCAGTAGCGCGCACTCCTGCTTTTATTGCTCTCATCCCTTTAATCCAAAATCCTCCAACATAAGTCAGAGGATCTAAAAGAATTTCCGTAGCAAGAGAACCAATAATACCAATAGCTTTTGCAGGTGCAGTTCCGGGGCGTACATCCCACGGTGTTGTCCTATTCCATGCTCTTACTGAAGCCTCAGCAGTAGTTAACCTTCCGCTTTCTAAAGTATTAAAAGCATTCTGTATATCAGGATCATCTAATTTATCAAAAAAACTTATAAACGTCTGACGGATTGCTTCAGAATCTTTTCCTTCTGCTAACCCGATTTCTTCAAGCTTGTCATATACACCCTGTAAATCTTTACGCAAAAATATTTTTAGTAACTCTGTTTGATCTCTACCTAAATCAGCAACAACTTTATCAGTAGCAGATTTATAGTAAGAACCATCGTCATACTCAGATTCATCCCATGCTTCTTTCCATTTACGAGGATTAAGAAAATCTGTTCCACCACGTTCTGCTCTATGAGCAATAGAACGTCCGGCGTGTGTAGCGAAACGTGAAGGTTTCATTATGCCGTATTCCCAAATGTTCCGCGCCACTCCACCAGCAAAAAATCCCATAGCTCTAAGTGGAGAAAGCCCTACCTTAACAACAGATCCCATGTGTTCTTCGGGTAGCACTGGTATGTCCCAAGTAAAGATACGTTTTAATAAACCATCTTGTTTTCTTTCACTTGGTAGTTCATAACCAGCACCTCGTAAAAATTTCTGCATCTTTACCGGCAATAAAACAAACTCTGCTTCCTGCATTTGAGTAGGTAATATCTCAAAATTTTCTTTCATTTCATTAAACTGAACTTGATCCATCGCCCCAATGAAATTAGAAAGCATCTCTAAATCACTTGAAGCGCTTTGGACATGTTGAACCATTGAACTAGGTTCTATGTCAAAAAATCTACTCGCTCCTGTAGAGAATAAAAGTTCCATTCTTCTACCATGCACCTCGTCATTAATAGCCGACTGAGCGCTTCTGTCTACAGACATTACCTGCGAAATTTTAGTAGGAGCAAACATTATTGTGGTGCCAATAATTGCGCGGCTGATTCAGCTAGAAGCTGGCTACCCGAAGCTCCTGCCCATCTTGCCACTAATTCTCCTGACACTTGTGTATCGCTAACTAGCGTTGGTTCACTAGCTGTAATCCCAGAACCCGGAGCTAACAAAGGTGTTATTTCTGGCGTAAAAGCAGTTGCTTCTTCTAAAGGGGGAGGAGCATTAACTGGTGCAGGAGGCGTAGGAGTAGCAGTAGGTTCTATTGCCATACCCGGATTACTAAGAGGTATTCCACCTTTATTTGGATCCATACTATCTGCTGTGAGTTGAACGGTTCCGTAATCTCCACCGTGTTCTAATCCTACATTTTTTCTTGTACGTGGCATTATC
>MDTE01006323.1_pt1 | contig 16810 bp, 33 predicted proteins | sample 811231 | NCBI WGS metagenome assembly MDTE01 (sample SAMN05326651, study PRJNA326480) | marine metagenome | isolation source: seawater | place: Indian Ocean: Red Sea | collected 2010
AGTTGACAGGCTATTCAAATAAGAATAGTGTTACTGTTGAGGATGGCGCTACGACCATGACAATTCGTCAAGGTCTTGCAAAGATGTATGGCACTGCAGATACCAATACTTCAAATACAATTTACGGTTCACTTAACATTTCATCGCTTGATGATAATTCAACTGGTTATCAAGGATTTAACGTGACGAATAACTTTGCAAATAGTATTTGGGCAGCGCAGGCTTGCGGGACTGGTGGTGGAACTAGTTCAGGATTTGCTGGATTAGATAGTTTAAACTATGGTGGTAGTGGTGATAATCCAGGTAGAAGCACATCAAAGGTAACTACAAGAAGTACAAATGGAAACTCACACGTGCAGGATGACCATGATGATTTGAATATCGCCGGATGGGGAGATTTAGCATGAGTTATGGTAAGATTAGAGCAAATTCACTTGAACATAGTTCACAAGGTTCATTAAATACACAATATGTTGTAGGTGCGACTCCAAAGGCTTGGGTTAATTATAATGGTCAGACAAATACACTAAATGATTCGTTTAATACATCATCAGTATCTGATCAAAGTACCGGCCGGCAATATTGGAACAATACAAATTCATTTGTAAATTCAGACGGTGCAGGTGCTGGTATGACAGCAAGAACTGGTATTTCAGGATTTAGTGGATTAAGTGGAAATATTATGAGGAGTACAAGTCAGTGGGATATGAACACAACTACTTCTGATACTGAAGCCAGTCAAGATGCAGAATGGTCCTGTATAGGAGTTGGAGATTTAGCATGAAACTAAGTGACTATAAATTATTTGATAGATTATGTTGGGCCAAGGAAAATCTTGAACCGATTCAATCAGATTATCGTGTCGTGTATGAGCATGATCCTGATAAGCCGGTAGCAATTATGTCACCAGATCCTAATTGGATGGCATGTGCAATGCATGGTGGTATTCTTCCACCGGTATGGGTTTATCATGAACTTGCAGCAGATGAGGCAAAACCAGATTTTAAGAAACATACAAGAGGTCATCTTTTACATGAAACGGAACCAATGGATCCGATGACAGAAGAAGAGGCAATCGAATATTTAATTATGAAAGATATACCACAGGAAGTGTGGAGGAATTGGAATAAAGGTAACAGACCTAAAATGGTAATTTGTAAAAAGGAACAGTTACCGTCACATAGAACTTGGAGAAATGCATGGCGCATTTCACCTGAACTTAACGTAGCATAGGAGATACATAATGGCTACTATTGTTATTACTGATAAGGATGGTAATATCATTAATCGTGATGATGCTACTGTCCCTGCTGATCGTCACTTTAGAAATGCATGGTCCTTAAGTGGCACCGTTATTTCTGAGGATATGACAGAAGCAAAAAATATTTTTAAAGAGAAAATTAGAGAGGTAAGAGGACCACTTCTGAAAACAGAAGATGCCAACTATATGAAGGCGTTGGAATCTAACGATTCAGATGAAAAGGTTTCAATTGCTACAAAGAAAACCAGTCTGAGAGATGCACCGGCAGCGGCAGCAATTACGAATGCCACAACCATTGCAGAACTCAAGGCGGCATGGGACTCTGATCTTCTTGGCGCAAGCCCATACGCATAGGATAAGTTATGACAAGCACTATTAGGGTTGACAGAATAGAAAAGGGTGCAGCGGCATCTAAAATTACTATTGCTGATGAAGTTAGTTTTCCATCAGGTAAATTAACCATGGGAGATAGTGCTGCGACTACGTTCGGTGTTGCGTTAAAGACAACGAGCAATACTGTAAAGGCAAATCTTACAATTGATTCTGATACGAATGGATTATTGATTGGTCCTATTGGTGTAGACTCAGGAGTGTCCATTACAATCAATGGTGCATTAACGGTGATATAGATGGCAAGTATTTTAAAATATAATAAGGCGCAACACACCAACGGTACCGATGCAATGACAATTTCATCGGCCGGTATTATTACGCCATCAAAGCCGATTATTGCAACTATGAATCTGTCAACAGCAACTCACAATCACACTGAGCAGGCTTGGCATTTGGTAAATTGGGATAACTCTGATATAGACACATACGGAAGTGTGGCTAATTTGTCAAGTAATAGATTTGATATTCCTGTAGCAGGATATTACGAAATTTATTATCAGGCTCATTTAGGTGTAACAGGAGAAGGCGGATCATTGAGGGATTCCGCAATTCTTATTTCGCAAACTCCAAGCGGTGGTTCTGAAACGGTTGTATCATCTATTCATCATAGACATTATAATGGTGTAGAAGATACTAGTGATGTAACTGAGGTTACACACTGTATGATTCAATGTGCTGCATCAGATCAAATTAAATTTAGACATTATGTAAATACTGATACTGGTACAGCCTATGATCTTTATGCAAAGGTCTCTGAGGATGAGAATACTCACATGTATTATTCATCTGCTGCGCCAATTAAGGCAACACATTGCTGGTTGAGGAGAGTTGCATGAGTGAGATCAAAGTAAACAAAATTAAATCTCAACAAGGGTCAGATGCTTTTACTATTGCAAGCAATGGTGCTGTAACAACCAATTATTTGCCGGCATGGAGAATTGGTAGAGAAACAGATTTTAATGTGACAAATTCTGCAACATGGACCAAAACGACATGGGATGATTTTGCGGCAAGTGATAATTGTTTTACTCAAAATGTAACATATAATTCTTCTGGTCATATTATTGTTCCTGTTGCCGGCATATATCAGATTAATGCATCTTTAAGATATGATGGATTGACAGCAGATTCAGGATATTTAATTTTAAGCATCCAAATAAATGATGCAAGAAGCGGTAATCAGGATACCTATTTTTTACAAGAGCCGCAAAGTGCCTCCTATCATTCAGCAAATATAAGTGACGTTTTTAAATTAGAAGCAAATGACGAAGTGAGTATTTGGGTTTATTCAAGCAATGATAGCAGTTGGCATATTGCAGGAAACGTTTCAGTATTTAGTGGAGCAAAAATAGGATGAGCGAATTATTTGTAAATAAAATCCAATCGCATACAGATGCCAACAATCATGTTGAGGTTGCCAGTGGTCATGTTCTCTATGCACCTGGTCATGTGATTCAGGTTGTTGAAGGGACATATGACACACAAGTAGATATTGGATCAACGAGTTATACTGATTTAGCATTATCGGCAACAATAACACCAAAGTCTTCATCTAGCAAAATATTTGCTATTACAAATATTGTTGCTTACATTAATGGAACAGGACTTATTGGCGCAAATATTGTAAGAGGTTCAACTCAAATTGTAGAAGTACGAAATGGATTGGGCTTTCAAGATAATACGGCTGGGTTGATTGTTTTAACTAAACTGGATTCACCTAGTACTACTAGCGCAACTACCTATAAAGTTCAAATTAAAAAATCTTCCGCTACTGGTACACTTCGTATCAATCAAAGTGATGGTGGATCAAGAATTACACTCATGGAAATAGCAGCATAAGGTATAAATAGAAACATGCCAAGTAAAGCAAGAGATCTAGGAGAATTAGCGACAGCGGTACAAAACGTAGGTACTTCCTTCGTTGAGTTTAACCGAGACATTGTCGCGACTGGTGGAACGATTGGTGGTAATACAATTGCTACTACTAATAGCTTACCGAGTCTTGGTAATGATTTTGTTGATTCTGCCGAGGCGGCAACTATTGCTGGTAATGAATCACTATTGAACGCACTGATTTTTGGAGGATAGCGTGTCCCAAACATATAATATTACACTAACACAGACTCAAAAGAGATCTTTGGAATATGCAGCAAAAGATCCTCAGGACTGGATTGAAAATGCTGCGACTGCAAGATCAGATGTTGCCAAAAGCGAAATTATTGATATTTTAGTAAAACACTGTAATTCTAACAGCATTCAACTTGCTGTAGGTGATTCTGATCAGGTAGCTCAGGCATATGATCTTGGTATTATTAAAACGGCAGCACAAAGAGATAGCGACGCACAATCAGAACTGTAGGATAGGTTATGGCAAATACACTCAAGAATGTCATGAAGAATAATATTAGTACAAGTGCCACCACTGTGTACACGACTCCTGGTTCAACCAAGACTATCATTATTGGTACGACTGCTGCTAATACTCTGAGCAATAACAATATTAACTTTAGTATGACACTACACGATTCTGCTGGTGCTGCAGGAGTGCACGTAGTCAAAAACGCTACTGTAGCGCCCGGTGGTTCTTTGGTACCGGTCGGTGGTGAACAAAAAATTATTCTCGAAGCCGGGCACTTCGTTAAAGCTTCAAGCTCTGACTCTGACTCGGTTGATTTAATCCTATCAATCGTAGAGCAGACCTAATGTCAGTCATTGGTAATTCACCTAATCCAAACGATATATCTGTTTTTAAAACCGTAAACAAGCAATCGATTACGGGCACAGGCGATAGTTCGTATAATCTATCCTATGATGTATCGGTACCTGAAGAACTCGAGGTTTTTGTCAATAACGTAAGACAGGAACCTAAAATTGCATATAATATTGGATCAGGCCAAATTACGTTTTCAGAAGGTATTGATAGCACAGATGATTGCTATATTATATTCCAAGGATCTCGTGTAGGTACGGTTGAGCCGGCATCAAATACTATCACGCGTGATATGTTAACATCTGCAGTTAAATCTGGATCAGCAATTGTAAAAAGACAAGCACTTAATTCTGATATAACTCATACGTTAAATCACACACCTACAGATGCAGATCATATGCTACTATTTGTAAATGGTTTATATCAAACACCTGATCATCATTATAGTGTATCGGGTACAACATTAACACTTGGTGATTCGGTTGGTACTGATTCAGCTCATGTATTGTTTATAGGATACAGCTAATGCCACAACCAATGAGAAGAACATCACTATCACACTTAAATTATATACCTAGATTCTATATGGGGTCAGGAAGTGCTGGAAGTGCAGAATCTGGATATCTGGCATTTAACAATACATATCTTAATATAGGAAGCCATTTTAATAATAGTGCAACTCAGTCATCGGCAAATAATAGATTTACTGCTCCAGTCAAAGGTGATTATTATTTTCATTTTCATGGATTTTTAGATGCATCAATGAATAATGCCCAAAATGGTTGTCATTTATATGTAAATGGAGCAGATTGGCCAAGTAAAGAAATAAGAAATTATACAACTTCTTTTTCTTCGGGCAATTATGGCCCGGGCATGAATATAATGGCAACCTTGCCTTTGGAAGTTGGTGACTATGTACAAATTTATTGTCACCACACATTGCACGGTAATAATGGATATTGGTTTGGTGGAAATTTAGTAGGATAGAGATATGGGACATTATGCTAGATTAGAAAATGATGTGGTAACGGAAGTTATTGTAGCAAAGGCAGATGTCATTGCTCAGCGCGAAGGTGAGTGGGTAAAGACTAGCTATAATACAATAGGTGGCGTATATTATCAACCAAGTGTAGATGGTAATGCATCACCCGGTCAAGACTCAGATCAAAGTAAAGCTTTAAGAAAAAATTTTGCATCAATTGGATATACGTATGATAGAAATAGAGATGCCTTTATACCACCTAGACCATACGCTAGTTGGCAGTTAGATTCTGATTCTTGTTTGTGGGAACCGCCGACTCCTGCACCAAGTGGTAATCCTCATGTATGGAATGAAAATACACAGAGTTGGGATAGCGCATGACCAGAAGTAGAATTAATATAAGTGATGTACAAGATTATTCGCAGTATACTCCACCTACCGAATATAATGTGTTTTATCTTGTTGTTGCCAGTGGTGGCGGTGGAAACACAAGCGCATACAACGATGGATCTGGTGGAGGCGCTGGTGGATACAGAACAAATTGGAGAGATATTTATGCTAGTAACACATATCAAGATTTAGTAAATGTATCAGGAAGAAATTCACCACCTGAACCAGAATTTCTTGTAAAAGTTGGTACTACATATACTGTTACAGTTGGCGCTGGCGGAGGAGGCAGGGGTAATCAATCTGTGTTTGGTCCTATTATTTCAGCCGGCGGTGGTGGAGGTGGTTCACATAGATCTAAAGGTCGAGATGGTGGGTCCGGCAGTGGCGGAGGTGGATTGTATTCTAATGACACCGTAACTGGCGGATATGGAAACTATGGACAAGGATATAATGGCGGCACTAAAACCGACTATCCAGGTGGAGGTGGCGGTGGAGGAGCCGGAGGAGCTGGGGGTGGCGGAAGCGGTGATTCCAAAAACGGCGGAGCTGGTCTTCAATCAAATATTACTGGCAGCTTAGTATATAGAGCCGGCGGTGGTGGAAATCACAGTGGAAGCGGTGGTGCAGGCGGTGGAGCTAATGGTGGTGGAGGTTCTGGTACTGCCAATTCTGGTGGTGGAGGTGCAGGGAACCAAAATAATGGCGCCTCTGGAAATGGTGGATCTGGAGTTGTTATTTTAAGAATGGCAACATCAAACTATTCAGGCACAACCACGGGAAGCCCTACAGTAACAACAAGCGGAAGCGATACTATTTTAACATTTAATTCGTCAGGGAGTTATACAGCATGAGCGTGATTGGTAATTCCCCGACACATGCAAGAATCTTTAAACTAGACCAGATACTCGGTACCGGTGATAGTTCTTACACGCTTACGTATAATGGTAATCAGGAAAGAAACCTAATTGCCGAACAATTAATTGTGTCGATTAATGGTACAATTCAAAATCCTAACTCTGCATTTACACTCAGTGGTCCGACTATTACATTTGCAGAAGCGATTGATTCGGATGATACAATTGACTTTATTACTGTTATTGGCGAATCGCATAATGTTGCCACAGTGTCAGATGGTGGTGTTACAGCAAATAAATTAAACGATGCGATTGGTGTAACTGACACACCTGTTCGTAAAAACAAAAATAGAATTAGTCAAGGTTTTACACTTGACTCTGCAGACAACGCTATGGCAGCAGGTCCCATCACGATCGACTCTGGCGTATCTGTTGTTCTTTATGGTTCATTCACGGTGGTATAAATGGGATCTACATTATCAGTAACACATCTACAGGGATTAACATCGGGTAGCGATGCTAATACAATTTACTTGGATAGTGGTCATGATTTGCATGCCCCTGGTCATATGATTCAAGTAGTGACGGAAACTCTTAATCCGACAGCGCACTTTTCTACAACGTCTGGTAGTTATGTGACTAGCGCAAATCTACCTTCGGCAACAATTACTCCAAAGTTTTCTAACAGCAAAATATTGATTCACTACACGCATGGAATGCAACATGACAACGTAGGCCAGATTGAAAACACTATTTATCGTATCATTTCTGGTGGAACGACAACGGATTTGTCTGGCGGGAACACTTATGGACTTTCTTTTAAAGGAACAACAAATCAGTCTTGGACTGAGACCTCTATAAATTGGGTAGATTCGCCAAACACAACATCAGCAGTTACTTACACTTGGTATTCTCGTTCTGAATCGTCCAACACAATTTATGCTTCTCATAGTGGGTGTACTTGGACTGCAGTACTTATGGAGATTGCACAATGACCAGTGAATTAAGAGCAGATGCTATTAAAACTGTAGATGGTAGTGAAATTATTTCGTATGGTGCATATGCTAACTTTGGTCATTATTTCTCTGATGACCAATCACCACAAATTGCAACCACCACTACAAATACAACTTTTCCTATAGCACGTGTATTCAATAGTTTAACAAAAAACATTACCGTCGATGTGTCTAACAATAGATGGACACATGCTCAAAAAGGAATGTATATGTGTCATATAGCATATAGACAAGCAAGTGGTGCTGACATCTGGACATTTTATGGTATCACAAAAGACGGCAATACGGATTGTGTAGGGTATACCGCAAGAATGGGATCTGAGGATAACCATACTGAAGACTTTCATTTTATGTATCAAGTAGATAGCACTACTTCAACATATCAAATCCAAACATGGTCAAATGGTAATAGAGAGGCCGGATATTTAAGTGGTAATCCTCATACTACACATGGAAGCCCATCATGGACAGGCTTTTTTGATGGCTCAGGCCAGCAAGGTGGTAAGTGTATTGACATTATGGTTTATCGAATAGGAGATCTTACATGAGTACACTATTCGTAAATAAATTAAAGGCAGCGGTTGGTTCGGTAATTAATGTTCCATCGGGTCAGGTGATTAAAGCCGAAAACGAAGGAAGCATTGTAGCACCTGGTCAAGTGATTCAGCATAAGGTATATCATTTCACAAACGACGGGCCCAATTCTTCACAGCATACCTCGGTCACAACACCTGGAACCGGATCAGGGACTGGAGCATCTTCCTGGGGTAGATCAAATGCTATTTATACTACAACTCAGACTCCGACTGCATCTGAATTTCAAGTTGATATTACACCAAAGTATTCGAATAGTCTGATTAAAGTTGAATTTGATTTTTATGCGCATCCTACTGGAGCAGCAAATGCTCCTGGCATAAGAATTGTTCGAACCATTTCTGGAGGTACAGCAACAGTCATATGGCAACCTCCGACCAATACTACGTCGGCATTTGGCATGTCATATTATCCTCAGGAAACATCTCATCATCAGATGCACCATATCATAGCGTTTGATCAGCCAGGTTCAACAAATTCTATTAACTACCGAGCGTATTACTATAATTATACTACTGCATCAAACATTCATTTTTTTGCCTATAATGCTGATAATCACTGGGCGCCGCCACAGGCTCTTATAGTTACGGAGATCGCACAGTAATGCCACTTACACGACCTAATTTAAAATTTGCTGCTGCAGGTTCTGTTATTCAGACCGTATCTGCTAATTGGAATAACACGATCGACATTACCGGAACAACTATTACTGCAACAGGATTAAAAGCATCAATTACACCTTTATATAGCAATTCCAAGATAGAAATTCATATTCAGGCACATATTAATAACCGAAGAGAAAGCGGCAGTGGGGCAATCGGCCAAAAACTAGAACTTCAGAAAAAGGTTGGTTCTGGTTCATACGCGTATTTGCATCAATTTGCACAGGCTGGAGTTGATTATCAGATATATCATAACATTCCTGATAGTACGGGTGATAAGGATATTTGGCATCCATGGACTGTTTTTTACACTGACACGCCGGGAACAACATCCACATTAGAATTTCAACTATATGGTTGTGAAAGACCATCAAACGCGGCCGCAACTACCAGACTTAGAGTTCGTGGTGGAAATATGATTTTAAAAGAAATTAAAGTATAAATAGAATAAAGTTCATACGGGGATAGGGAACCGATATGCCAACGGCACAACATCATAACTTCAAGGTGAAGAATGGCCTTGAGGTTGCAGACAGCGCAACATTTTCAGGTGTAGTTACCATTGAAGGTAGCTCTCTGACTCTCCAAGGCAAAACGGTTACCACTCTCCTCGATTCGGCAGACGTCAGTGCTATCTCTCCTCCTAGTGATGGTGGGATTGCGATGGCTATTGCATTGGGGTAGTAAATGGCAAACGCATTTAAGTTAGTTACAGACACGGCTGTAGGTACGAGCGCTGCGACAGTATATACCTGTCCTTCAGCTACCGAGACTACGATCATTGGTCTAAACCTCGCAAACATCGTGAGCTCGGCAGTACAAGTAAGTGTACAGCTTGAGAATAACGATGGCGATAACATCTATCTAATTAAGGACGCACCGGTACCAATCGGAAGCTCGCTCGTTGCTGTTGGCGGAGATCAGAAAGTTGTAATGAATGCAAGTGATGTTCTCAAAGTTACTTCAGATACTGCAAGCTCGATTGACGTGGCGCTGAGTATTCTGGAGATTACCTAATGGCTGGTATTCTTTCGGTCCAACAGATTCAAGGTTTAGCGACTGCGACAGATCCTACTACCGTAGAGATTAGTAGTGGTCATACATTGATTGCACCAGGCCATGTGATTCAAGTTGCTACTGGACAAGATGCAACTTCTGGTACAGGACTAACAACATCGACTACAACACTTCAGAGTACTGGATTGTCTTGTACAATAACACCTAAAAAAGCGAACAGTATGCTTTTAGGATCAGTAACATTTAACTATTGGTTTAGTGCCGCTAGTTCAGCAAATTACTGTGTTTCGACAATTTATAGAGGGACTACAAATCTTGCAACGTTGCCACAATCACAAGCCTTTTCATCTTATTCAGATCACTCAACCGGAGCGGTCTTACAATGGGACACATCTCAAGATAATCAAGCAGGGCAAAATATAAGTACCACTTTTCCATTTATGGATAAGCCTAACTCAACTAGTGCATTAACATATACACTTTATTGTAAACCATATACTAGTTCAAATACACTGTATGTTAACTGGGATAGTCAGGCAGCATCAATTCAAATTATGGAGATTGCACAGTAATGGCATATCTCGGTCAAGGAAATAATAATGTAGTCGAACTGAGAAATACTCGGTTCCGTTACACCGCGACAGAAGGACAGACATCCTTTACTGGCACAGATGGTAACGGCTCGACTCTGGTTGGTATTGACAGCGATACATCAATCTATCTGAACGGTTCACGGTTGTCGATTGATGGTGACTATACTATCTCTGGTGGTAATTCAATTACACTTTCAACCGCAGCGTATCTGAATGATATTCTTGAGATTGTAGAAGTTCAAAGAGTTACAGTCACGGATGCAGGTGGTGCAGTAAAAAGATCTGGTGATGTGTTAACTGGTAATCTTGTTGCAGGTATTGGTTCTGATTTAAGAATGAACAGAACCACACAGGCAACAGATACAAGTGCAGTTAAAAGATCTGAGTCACCTTGGGTTGGATCTAATTCTATTATCAGAACAAATGCAAATAATATTGCAGAAAATATTACAATTGATTCAAGTACAAATGGTATGAGTGCAGGTCCTATTGAAATTGATTCTGGATTTACAGTGACTGTAAATGGTGAATGGAGTATCGTATGAGTAGATTAATTGTAAATCAAATTCAAGGCGATGCCGTTAGTAAAGAAGTTCAAATTCCATCTGGTCATAAACTTGTTACTAGTGATACTGCCGGAATAGTTTCTCCTGGCCAAGTAATTAATGCTGGTACATATAATACGGGCTATGGGTCCGGTGCTAGATTATCAACAACTAGCGCGACTTGGCAAACTTTACCTATTGTAGGAACAGGTGCTTCAGCATTCGGATCCTGCTCTCAAACCATAACAAATGTTATCACATTTAATAAAAAATATAACAATAGTCAAATACTGATTACAGTAAATTTTCCTACATATAATGATACAGGAGGCTCCGGCCACGGCATTAGACTGCAGTATTATAGAACCGGTCAATCAGCAGCACTCGTAGATATTCTTGATAATGGTTCTGCGCACGGCTGGGGTTGGCATGGTTATGGTGGTGCCACTGCTGCTATGAATAACTTTACGTGGAACACACATGATAAATCCTCGGTAAGATCTGATTTGCTAACTTATACAGGCGATGTGAATTTTTATATAGAAGTAAAAACTTGGACCTCCGGTGACACTATTTATTACAATGATTACGGTGATACCTATCCTAAATATGGTACATTTCAATTCATGGAGATTGCGCAATGAGTAAGTTAAGAGTCAAAGAGATTGCGCACTCAAATGGCACAGGTGCTATAACAGTAGACAGCGGTGGAGGAATAAGACCGTTAAATACTCCTATCTTTTGGGTATGGAGATCAACGAATTATACTTTAACTAGCGGTCATACCAATATGATTTATGATAAAGTTGATATTGATAATAGAAGTGCATATAACACCTCAACTGGAATATACACTATCCCTGTAGCAGGTATCTATGAGTTTGGCTGGGCCGCAACCGCTTCGAATGAAAACACAACCTATAGATACAGTTTGGCTCGAGGAGGAAGCAGAGATACTATTATACCAGGTGGAGAAGTTGGAAGAGTAGAACTTAGAGTTGATGTAGTGGAAGATGCGGCTGCCGGCGCTGAATATGGAACCAATGCAGAATTTTGCTATTACTTAGAGTGCGCAGTTGGTGATCAAATTAGTGTCCAAGGATCGAGAGATGATGGTGCATCAACAAGTGTTTACGGCAATGCTAACTATCGTTATACCTACTTCAGAGGGAAGCTCGTAGCATGACAACAAAAATAACTACACGCAGTATTGCAGATTCAAATATTACCAGTGTTAAATTAGTTGATGGTGTTATTACATTTGACCATCTTGGTAATATTGGACATGATACGGCACCATTAGTTATTAATAGGGCCACTGAGGATTCGTCATATAATCTTGAGATTCGTAATCAAGGTGGTATTAGTGATACAAAATTTGGAGGTATTTCTTTTACACAGGGTGCAACTGGTTCAACTCCTTTAGGATCAATTAAGCTAGAACACAAAAATGACGGGTTTCCGGATCTTGCACTTTTCCATAGAAGTGGTGCATCCACGGATTCTGCGGCATTAAGAATTGATGGTAATACTGGTATGGTATTGGAACCGAAAAAACCTGTGTTCTGGGCTCGTGGTGGTAGTAGTTTGTCATTTTCAGGTTCATCAAATTATCAAAAATATGTACCGACAACTGTAATGGTTAATAATGGAGATCACTATAATTCTACAACCGGAACGTTTACATGCCCAGTTGATGGGTTATATATGTTCTTAGGTAGAATGAATCAAACAACACAAACAACTGGACCTGCAGCAGCTTATTATAAGAATGGTACTAATCAATATGAGGTTAATATTCAGTATTCTGTTTACTATAATAACTCTACCTTTTCATGGATAGACGAATGCAATAAAAACGATACAATTAATTTATATTTTACAAATTACAATAATACCACCGTTAGTATTTCAGGTGGTAGAAGTGGATTTGGTGCAATCCTTTTAGGATAAATAGAAACACAACAACTTTAACTTAAGGAGTTAAACAAATGGCGAAATATGGTATTCCTGACGCGCTTCAAAAGCTTCGCCCAGGTGCACAATGGGTGCTCAGGGGTGATGCATATTCTGGTCTCGAGTGGCTTGATTCCTCAGGGAATGAAGACAACACAATGTGGGGTGGTAAACCTACAGAGGATTCATGTAATGCAAAGATTGCAGACATGGACTCTGATGAACCACTACGCCTGCTTCGTGTAGAACGCGATAAAAAACTTGCTGACCTTGATTGGGAAGTTATTAGACATCAAACAAAAGATGAATCTATTGACTCTGATCTGAAGGTCTACATGAATGCATTGCGTGATCTGCCTTCGACTGCAAATCCTACGATTGATTCTGCAGGCGACTTGGTAGAGTCCTCATTTACCTGGCCGACCAGATAATGACAAGAGCTAGAGAGACAGCACGGGCCGGATTTATGACCGAAAAGACTTTTGGTTCGGCCAGCGAGAGTGTGGTATTCAGATTGAATGACACAAATCTTGCCAACGACTTCACTATTGATTCTGATAGGAATGCACTGGTGGCCGGTCCGTTGTCTGTCGATTCTGGCAAAACACTAACACTAAACGGTAACCTGAGTATTGTATAATGGCTGGAATAGTTAGAGCAGATACATTTAGAATGAACACTATCAAAAGTCAGGATAGTGATGTCACTGCTGCAACAATTAATTCAAGCGGTGTTATGTTACCAAAAACATATGCATTTCGAGCTACCAAACATGTTGCTATTAACTGGACAAGCGGTGGTGGTACTGGGAGTGCAATTACATTTAACAATACCAGCAGTAATGACGCCTTTAACTCTGGTTTTGATTTGAGCGAAATTGGATCAACCGGAAAGATTTTTATACCTGTTAATGGCATATACAGGGTAAGTGCAAGTTTTCTGTTGAACAATAATAATTCTGGTGGATACACATATGCAACCGTGACATTAAATGCAACAGATGGATCTGGTGGTGCACCTGGTACAACCTTACAAAATTGTTATGATTATTTTGATACAAATACGCACCACCTAATTAAACTTAATACAATTTTTAAGGCTACAAGTTCCGATTACATCACAATCTGTAAGCATGACTCTTTTAATTATTGGGGTAACGGAACAACTCTGTCAAGTGCCACATGGGGATATAATCAACTTACCTGTGAGTTGATAGGAACATCACAATGAGTAAACTAATCGTAAATACTATCGAGGCACAGACATACAAGTATGATTCTGATACGACTGGTTTTTCACTAAATTCTGTCGGTGCAATTACTGGACGTAATCCATATCATTGGCAAGTTCGTAGACATGCCGGGACAGTTAGTGCAACCAGCGATATTGTTTTTGATCAAGTTGATTCTGATGATAATAGCATATACGATAATACAACAGGAATTCTCACAATTCCAGTAACTGGTGTATATCAGATGAATCTTTTGGCAATTAGTTCAACTGGTGATATTAATGGAACCATTGGTGTATATAATCAATCAAATACATTATATGATAATATGATGGTATATTTTGATGCAACAAATTATTATACGAACGTTAGTTTTTCATTTGCAAAAAAGTTTACTGCAGGTAATCAAGTAAAACTAAGAATGACAGCAGGATCAATTTATGCAAGTAATGGATCCGGTAATCCTGTTTGGTCTGGTTTTTTGGTAGGATAAATTATGGTAGGCACACTCAAAGTAGATAAAATTCAAAGAAATAATTCAGACAGTGATATGATGACACTGGATGGTGACGGCATCAAGCTGAATCGTCCTCTTGTTAATGATTCCGGTGATACAATCATTAACACTGATGGATCATTTTCAATGAGCGGAAGCGTTCTGCAAATTGCTGCAGCACAACACGTTGGAACAACTTCCCATATTTCTGTTACCGGTAATCAGGCGATATCACAAGGCACCTCACCGAATATGGCAGTTGACATTACAGTTAAATCACAAACCAGTGTTAATATGGTTGAATTATGGACCTCAATGTCGTATGGCGCAGCAAATGCTTTAATCTGGAATCTTTTATATAATGTTGATGGTGGTAGTTGGACAACAGTAACTGGTTCTGCTACTTACAATAGCGGATCTGATACACATACACCTAACGACGCAGGTCCTACAGATACGGGTGCCGCAGGAAATAAATTAAGAGGATCACAGGACCATAATCCTAACTACGGCTGGTCATATGATGGACTTGGCTGGGGCTCAAGGCATCTTAGATTTTTCCATGATCATAATCAAACTGCCGGCTCAAGAATAAGATATAGAGTAATATGTTACAATAATGCTGCCAGCATAACCAATTATATTTTACATGCAAATAGAATGTTACTTAATTGGTCTGTTACTGAAATAGGAGAGATTTGATAATGGCCGACGGAGATACATGTAAGAGATGTAATCATGACTGCCATTGCAATGATGGTGAATGTTCGACATGTTATTCAAACGATGAAGAGCAAAGCAAAAACAATTGCCCACTATGTGGGTGTCAGGATCCTGATTAATGCCGTATATTGGACGCGAACCAACAAGTGGAGAGTTTAAAAAGGTAGACGTATCGTCTTGGACCTTTAACGATAGCTCGACTTCTTTTCCGCTTGGTTTTCAAATCGGCGAAGTCAATCAAATGGTTGTGTCACTGAATGGTGTCATTCAGCAACCTGCAACAGACTTTGTTCTAGCCAATGGTGGCAATAATATTGTCTTTGTCACCGCTCCGGCGACTGGTGATTCTTGCTTTGTATTATCATACGGTGATGTTGGTGGTGTATCGATACCGGATCAATCAATTGTTTCAGATAAACTCGCAGCAAATCTAAAATCATTTACCGAAGATTATTTTACAGCATCAGGCGATTCAAACGCGTATACACTTACGGAGACACCACCTTCTAAAAGTTCAATCCTCGTTTCAGTCGATGGTATTGTTCAAGCCGAAGCAAACTATTCTTTGTCGGGAACTACACTCACGTTTGATTCGAATTTGGATTCTAATTCAGCATTGAGAATCATACATTTAGGTATGAGATCCGGTGTAACTAATCCAATAGCCGGCTCAGTTGGTGTTACGGAAATGTCTAGCGATTTGGTAAAGACGGCGGGTATTCGTGTGAACGCAAATGAATTAACAACAGATGTAGTGATTGGCACTAACGAACGTGCATCAGTAGCGGGTGATTTTAAGATCTCTGCAACATTGACAGTGAATGGAGTATTTACAGTTGTCTAAGGTTTATGTAAACAACATTCATAATAAAGCCGGTACTCAAGCAATCAGTATTGATGGTAATGGTGTTGTAAAAGAAACAAATAAAATTATGTGGCAAGTTCACGGAAGCAATAATGCCTATGTCTCAGCTGATGGTGTTGATATTGCATTTAATGATGTTACACTTGACACTCATGGTGGGTTCGATACTTCAACATATGGTTATACTGCGCCAATCACGGGAACTTATCATGTTCATGCTAACGTCTATCTTAGGGTTGATAATAATGAAGGTGTTGCTTTAAGAATTCAAGTTGATGGATCACCTTGGTTAGGATGGGACGGTAGTATACAGTCTGATGGTCCTTATGCTTATCATTATTGGGCTGGAGTAACACAATCACATCATAATATGACATATAGCACTTTAATAAAGTTAAATGCTGGTGAAGAAATCACATGGCGGGCATCAGGGTCAAATACTGAATATTATTCTGGTGGTAGAGAATGTTGGACTTATGGATATTTGGTAGGATAAAGTTATGACAAATAGTGTATTAGGTG
>MDTE01159424.1_pt1 | contig 16810 bp, 13 predicted proteins | sample 811231 | NCBI WGS metagenome assembly MDTE01 (sample SAMN05326651, study PRJNA326480) | marine metagenome | isolation source: seawater | place: Indian Ocean: Red Sea | collected 2010
AGCTTGAGGCCGTTCTTTTTCAATTATTTTCGCCACTGTATCTGCAAAAATTGGTTCTACATAGGTCTGATCGGCAATTTCAGGGTCGGTCATAATAGTCGCAGGATTACTATTCACCAAGGTAATTTCGTAACCTTCTTCCCTTAAGGCTTTACAAGCTTGAGTACCAGAGTAGTCAAATTCACACGCTTGGCCTATAATGATCGGCCCAGAACCAATGATTAAAATCTTCTGAATATCTGTTCTTTTTGGCATATTTTCTTAGATTACAATTTATCGAATATAAGAATACGAAAAATTCGAAGTTTAATTGACAGAGAGTGAGGCCCCCCCCAAGTATTTTTTACGATCTATCCCCATTTTGAAATAATTAAATTACAAATTTTACTTCTTCATGAATAGTATTTATACACACAATTTTTTTCTAAGGATGATACAAAATTAACTTCACACTTCTTCACCCAGAATCATCTATCCGGTCAACAAATTGATTAAATAGATAACTAGCGTCGTGTGGACCGGGAGATGCTTCTGGGTGATACTGTACTGAGAATGCGTCACAATCAATAAAATCTATACCTTCTAAAGTTTGGTCATTTAGGTTAATATGCGTAACCTCAACTTTCTGAGGCAAAGTGTCAATATCGACACAAAATCCATGATTTTGTGCTGTTATTTCCACTTGGCCGGTTGATAATCTTTGAACTGGCTGGTTACCTCCACGATGACCAAACTTTAACTTGAAAGTTTTTGCACCAACCGCTCTGCAGAGTAGTTGATGTCCTAAGCAAATACCAAAAATGGGCTTTTGTCCTAGTAACTGCTGAATAGTTTTTACTGCGTATTCTATTGGTTCAGGGTCTCCTGGGCCATTAGATAAAAAGATACCATCGGGTTGTAAAGCTAAAATGTCATCCGTAGAGGTATTCGCAGGCACGACTGTAACTTCACACCCATGAGATATCAATTGGCGTAAGATATTGTTTTTAATTCCAAAATCGATGGCTACTACTTTTTTAAGTTCGGTAGGGGACGAGGTCAGACTGTGAGTAGGATAGAAATCGGAATTAGGCTCAAAGGCCGCTTCATATATGTCCTCGCAGGTCACTTTTTGCACAAAATCTTTACCAGTCATACCTCCGAATGTTTTAGCTTTCTCAACTAGGGTTTGAGCATCAAATTCTTGAGTTGAGATGATACCATCAATAACGCCATGCAAACGTAATCGTTTGGTCAACGCCCTAGTGTCAATTCCGTGAACACCAATGATGTTGTTCTTTTTAAGGTAGTCCCCAAAACTACCTTGCGAACGCCAGTTACTATGATAACTGCTATATTCCCGTACCACAAAACCGGAGGCTTTTGGGCTATTTGATTCTTGGTCAGAAGAATTGACGCCATAATTACCGATTAACGGATAGGTCATTGTGACGATTTGCCCATAATATGAAGGATCTGTCACAATCTCTTGGTAACCAGTCATGCTGGTATTAAACACCACTTCGCCTACTGCTTCTCCAGTTGCACCAAAATGTTCACCCTCAAAAAAAGTACCATCTGCTAAGGCCAGTACAGCCCTCATTTTTCACCCTCAGCTTTTAGTTTTTATTTATATCTAATTCACAATTAAATTGGTCACTCGACCAAACTAATTTTCCTTGCCTAATTGTAGCTACAGGCCACCCTGTTAATTCCCAGCCGGTAAAAGGTGTATTCTTTGATTTTGAAGCGAATGTAGAAGGGTCGACAACTTTATTCAAATCAGGATCAATCAATGTCACATCAGCTATTGCCCCTATGGATAATGTGCCACAGTCAATTTTCAAAATTTCGGCGGGAATGTAACTCATTTTGGCAATAATCTCAGGCAACGATAAATATTTTTTTAATTTTGTTAATGCTAAGGGAAGGTTAGTTTCCAATCCAACTATGCCGGCTGGGGCATCCATCATTTCTCGTTCGAATATCCCTTCAGCTGATGGAGGCTTTTTTTCGAAATCGGCATGAGGTGCGTGGTCAGTTACAATTGCATCAATGGTGCCATCAGCTAATCCTTGTTTAACAGCATCTACATCTTTTTGAGTACGGAGTGGTGGGTGCATTTTGGCGTTGGTCCCACTTTTTTCAATTTCGGTCTCAGTAATGGTAAAGTGGTGGCCACAGGCTTCAGCGGTTACTGAAATGCCACGCTGTTTTGCCCATCGTATTAAATCAACACCGCCCTCAGTACTAACGTGAGCAATGTGAATATGGCCCCCGGTTTGTTCAGATAACAGAATATCTCGGGCAATAATAATATCTTCTGACGAATTGGGTTGCCCTGGTAGGCCTAGACGCTTGGATACTTCCCCTAGATTCATTACTGTATTGGCAGTCAAATGATGATCTTCACAGTGATCAATAATAGGCAGGCCATACTGAGCCGAAAACCGAAGGGCTTCCTGCATGATTTTTGTATCCATGACAGTTTTTCCATCGTCAGACAAAGCAACAATGCCTGCTTCCTTCAGAGCAACCCAATCACTTTTGACTAGACCGTCCAAATTTTTTGTAATAGTACCAATTGGGTGAACTGTAGCAGACCCAACAGTTCTTGCTCTGTTTTTCACCCATTCAATTACCTTTACACAATCGCCTGTTGGGTTAGTATTTGCCATACATGCTACCGTGGTAAATCCACCCTTAACCGCGGATTTAGTACCAGTTTCGATAGTTTCCTTATGTTCAAATCCAGGTTCTCTCAAGTGAACGTGCATATCGAATAGGCCCGGTACAACTAGCAGTCCGCTGGCATCTAGACAATTTGGATTAGAAATCGGAGGAGACATCTTAGAAGCAGGTGTACTACACAACCCATCAACAATCTTATGAATGAGCCCATCCACTAACCATAAATCGCCTATCTGGTTGATACCATTTTTGGGATCGATAATGCGCCCACCTCGAATATGGTGTATGAAGGAAGAGTTCGAAACTTTTGTGCTCATTCGTAAATTATAGCTCTGTCACTTGTGATATCAGTATCTTCGGACAATTCCACTTTCACTTTTTCTCGACGGGATGTAGGGATATTTTTGCCCACATAATCAGCTGAGATAGGTAGTTCCCGATGTCCACGATCGATAAGCACTGCTAATTGAATACAAGCGGGACGACCATGATCTATTATTGCTTCCATAGCAGCTCTAGCGGTTCGGCCAGTATATAAAACGTCATCTACTAAAATTACTTGCTTACCAGTGACATCGAACGAGATATCAGTTTGATTAGCCTTTACGTTAGTATGATGCAAATTAAGATCATCCCTATAAAGTAAGGTGTCAATCACACCAAAAGGAACGCTTAAGTCTTCGACAGACTCGAGAGTATTTGCAATTCGCCGAGCTAAATGGTCTCCACCTCGTCGAATTCCGATTAAAGCTAACTGCCTAATTCCCTTTTGGTCACGTTCCAAAATTTCATGAGAAATTCGAACTAAGCATCGACGTATTTCCTCTGCCGACATTACTTGAGCTTTTTCTCTTGATTTATCCATAAGTATTTTATCTATAGGGTATTTGATAAACTATTTCGTTCATTTTGCAGGAGTGCCATGATCTCCTCCAGCAGCGGGTCAACATCAAAATCTTTTTGATTCCAAGGGTTTTTCCAAAACAAATCTAGTGAACGAAAACCAGTTTTTTCGTAAGTTAGAACTTGAATCATCATCTCAAGTTTATCAGCTGCCCGAACTAGCCTAGCTTCTAAAGTCTTCCCCGTTTCAAATTCTTCCCACAAATCTTGATAACGATTCCCCAAGCAGCCTAATTCAGCCAGCATTTCTTGACTAGCTAGGCGTTCTGCTGCCTCCTTAGATTCTGAACCAACATAATGCCTAGCTGTAAACGGAATGTCTCCAACACGAGCCTCGGCAATTTCATGCAGAAGTGCCAAACGCATCACTTTCTCCGTGTCTAAACCGATTCCTTTTTCAACCAAAGCATCGGATAAAATCATCGATAACAAAGACATCCTGTAACAATGGTCAGCTACACTTTCAGCATTCTTGATGCCGTGGACTAACCATCCCATCCGGGGAAATAATTTTAGAGATCCAATTTCTTCAATAAAGTTTAAAATTGCGGTTGCTGTCATTTGTGTACTTGCAATCGTCCTTTTGGACTAAAAAAATGGATTGAACAGGCAAAAAAAAACCCCCATAGGAGGATTCTATCAAAAAACAAACTTTGGGAAGCGAACGCAGAAAAGAATTGAACTCTATCGTAGCTATAGCATGCCTCCCTTTCCTAACCTCACCGGATTAGTTTAAAAGGGTTTCGATCGATGGATGACCCCACCTGACAACCTCGGCCAGTCTATCACAAATTACTATACGATTCAAGTGAGAAATTTAGCCAAATTAAATCTTAACAAGTATAATGGAAGTTTTCCTAACCATTTATGTCCTTCATTTTCAGTCTACGGGAAAAGTTCTGATGTAGATATAACTTGAGGTAAATCTACCACAAGTTATGTGAAGAGACTTCTCCCTCTCTGTTTTCTCTACATCTATGACTGACTCAAGCATTACGTCATCCGGCCCTAATTTATAGCACATCTGACAGATATGTGAAATATCATCAGCCAAATGTATTTATAACTGAATTTGGTCTGAAGATTCTTTGTATAACTATTTTTAAAATCCCTTGTTATATACAAAACTAACTCTAGAAATAGTGGAAAAACATTTTTATCTGTGAGCACATGTCACGCGTTCGTATTTTTCATTATTGCTTCAGTTTTCATTTTGCAGATATGGTGTTTATTATAGCTTTCCCTGTTTCAGCATTTTTTTTCCATAGGCTTCAAGTGAAAATTGGTCATCTGAGGATAGATGATCGGATATACATAACTGACTACAAATTTTCTCAAATCGTTTAATATCTCTTAACCCCATAATTGTCAAGTGAACTGATGGTTGACTCAAGACATAGCGGTAGAATTGAACTGGTGCTGGGACGTTTGATGAACTCAATAATTTATCGTTGCGACTCGCATTCATAATTACAATACCAACGTTATGTTCATCTGCATGGGGAAAGATTTCTGTCTCTGCTTGTTTCATTGCACAGTTATACCAGCATAAAACGGTATCAAAATTACCGGTGGCTACAGCTAAACCGACCTGTTTCCAATCATGTCCTGTAACTCCGATAAAACGAATCAAGCCACGCTGTTTGGCTTTCAAAACTTCACCGTATACGCCATTATTTGCAAAGGCCTGTTCTCGCTCTATTGAAGTATTAAGGTGGTGTAGTTGATAAATATCAATATAGTCAGTTTTCAAAAATCTTAGAGAAGCCTCCAAATCTAGTCGAGCTTCGTTAGCAGTTCTCTTATCAGTTTTAGAAGCCAAAATAACTTGATCTCTACGATTTTGCAACGCTTTCCCTATTAGCTTTTCATCTTCACCATCTCGATAGTTACGAGCAGTATCCAAATAGTTAACACCAAAATCTAGGGCTTTTTGATAGCCTTCTACTGTTTGGCAATAGGCTCCACCAATTCCTAATCGAGTAACTTCAATTTCGGTTCGTCCTAGAATGGACCGCGGTATGTTATTAATCATCTTTGTCCTCCGTATTTTTCTTCTCTTTTTTATTATTTTCCGAACCTTTCGAGTTAACTCAGTGTCTTATCTAACACAGGCCAAGTAAAGATAAAAAGCCACAATCGGCGAACTCAACTATGTTGCGTAAATTCAATTTTCCCCTCGCTTTATTGACCGTGATTATAACTATTTATTTCCCCCTTAGCTGTAGCTAGAGATCGAGATGGGTACCCTCACGATAAGGAAACCAAAACCAAGTGTCATCAAAAAGTGACAATTCTCCCAACTGACAGCCGAATGGTGGAAAGCTATCAAAAGTAAAGTCAATCAAATGAAAGAAGCCGAAGCGGAACCTGAGGAAATTAAACAAACAGTCGATTAAATAAATGCAAGAAAGTAATCTATCTATAAAATAAATAGTCGCTTTATCGTCTATACTACAACCTAATACTCAGTAGAAAAGGATTGATGCACAACTAAATTCATCTATGGTTTTCTTTTATGTCTAAATATATTAGCCGAGTTTTGTTATTACTTTCTGCATTCACTTCACTAACTTTGTCAAATGCAAAAACAAATCCGTTTCCATATGCTGAAGAGGGGTTAACCAAAAGAGAGGCCTCTGTTCATCTTCTCAACCGATTCACATTTGGTCCTAAACCGAATCAAATTGAACAAGTAATGGCCTTAGGGTTGGAACAATGGTTTTATCAACAAATGGAACCTCAGAAATCCTCAGTTACATTACAAAACAAATTATCACATTTGGCAATCACTAATATGACTACTCGGGATATATTAAATCGGCATCCGAGCAGTAGTCAACTCAGAGCTTTAGCTAGACAAGAAGGGCTAATACCTAAAGAAGATTCCAAAACAAATTGGAAAGAAATCAAAAGTCAACTCCAAAAATTCTCACGAAATAAAGGCTTCCGAACTCAGAAACAGTTAATTAAAGAACTTAAAGCTCGGAAAATTTTACGGGCCGTTTATTCGGATCAACAGCTAGTTGAAGTTCTTGTCGATTTTTGGTTTAATCATTTTAATGTATCGTCCACTCATCGTCAGGCTAGAGTCTGGTTGCCTTCCTATGAGGAAGAAGTCATAAGACCAAACGTTTTGAGAAATTTTCGAACTATTTTGTCGGCAACATCTAAACATCCCGCGATGCTTTATTATCTGGATAATCATCAGTCAAACGCAAAATTAGAAAATCGATTCGTAGGGAAACGAAGACTAATTGGAAAAAAATCGATGATGCCATCAGATGATAAAGGTCTGTTGACACCCAAAAACGCTAATCGGAAAAAAAATTGGGGAATTAATGAGAACTATGCCCGTGAATTGCTAGAACTTCATACATTGGGAATAGACGGTAATTATTACACGCAAGATGACATATTGACTGTGGCTCGATCTTTGACTGGTTGGAAGGTAAATACTAAGTATGCGAGAACAAACAGATCAAAAAAACAGACAAGCGATACCTATTTTACTTTTGTGTCTAGAAATCATGACATTAAAGCAAAGATGTTTTTAGGCAACTATTTACCCCCAAATAGAGGGATTGAAGATGGAGAGGAAATTTTAGATATTGTAGCTCAGCATTCCTCAACGGCCCGGCATATTTCAAATAAACTAGCAATTCGTTTCGTAACGGAAAAACCGACTGAAGCCTATATCGAATCGTTAGCCCAAGTATTTCTAGCGAGCAATGGGGATTTAACTCAAATGATGATAGCTATAGCTTACTCGACAGAATTTTGGGCTGAAGCAAAAAAATATAACCGTACCAAATCTCCTTTTCGTATGGTTATCGGCACATTGCGTGCGATGAATGCCGAAATTATTTCAACAATACAACTGGCTAATCGCATCGCAGGAATGGGGCAAGATCTATATGCTTGCCAACCACCAACTGGTTACCTAGATACTGGTAATAATTGGATTAATGCTTCCTCAGTTCTGCACAGGACTAACTTTGGCCTTGATCTTTTGACGGGTCAAATTAGAGGCTTAACGATCAAGCTTGGAGATGACTTGTTACAACAGTCATCAAGCACACAAATAGAAACACTTTGCTCGAGACTTCTACCTACTCAAGAAGTACATCTAATGAGCAAAGAAATTATGCTGATATTAGCTAAAAAACCGGACTTAAACAAAAAAAAATCGAATAGAAAACGAAATAAACAACACCGGAATCGTTGGAGAAGAAAAACTGACGAATGGCAGCTTATGCAGATTGCTGGTTTGATTATTGGTTCACCACAATTTCAGGTTTATTAAAGGTATTAACAATATGTTGAATAGAAAAGCTTTTCTAAAATCGATGGGTGTCAGCCTATACTCAATTGCCACAAGTGGCATTCCACTTTTCTTAAATCGTACTGCTATGGCTGCTAATCGAGATAGACCTCCCAAAACATTGGTTGTTATTTTTCAACGTGGGGCTATGGACGGACTGATGGCTGTTTCTCCTTTCAGAGATAAGCATTTGCCAAAAGCCAGACCGTCTCTCATCATGTCTGTGGGAAAAACACGAGGTTCCTTAATTAATCTAGATGAAACATTTGGCCTACATCCAGCTTTTAGCTCATTGTACCCACTATTCCAGCAGGGGAAGTTGGCTATTGTTCACGGAACTGGTTTGCCTTACTCAACACGTTCGCACTTCGAAGCCCAAAATTATATGGAGAGTGGAACCCCAGGTCTCAAATCCACAAATTCTGGTTGGTTGAATAGGGCCGCAAGTTTACTAGATCAAGAAAAAAGTAGTCCACTACAGGGAGTATCAATCACAAAAAGTCAGCCATTTTCCATGCGAGGACAACAACCAACTTTAGTCATCCCTGACCTGAGGCGTTTTGCTTTGCCAACTGACCAACCCTTGATTAAACCTATTTACCAAGCATTATATGCTCAAACCAAATTGGAACAATTAAGAGAAGCTGGTGATAAAAGTATTTCAGCAACCAAAATGATTTCATCTATCCAAAAAACCTCATACCGACCTAGAAAAGGTATTACTTACCCAAAATCTAAGCTGGGCCAAAACCTAAGTCAAATCGCACAATTGATCAAGGCCAACGTTGGATTAGAAATTGCATTTACCGAGGTAGGTGGTTGGGACACGCATCGCCGACAGGGAACAATGGAAGGACCATTTGCCCGGCAAGCTAAAGTATTATCAGATGCAATTGCGACCTTATGGGATGACCTCGCCGATCACCATCAGAATGTAGTCATTATGACAATGACAGAGTTTGGCCGTACAGTACATGAGAATGGATCTGGTGGAACTGATCATGGAAGAGGCTCTTGCCTCTTTGTCCTCGGGAGTCGAGTAGATGGTGGAAAAGTTCACGGATCAGTGCCAGAATTATCGGTTGACATGTTAGAAGATCAACGCGATGTGCCCGTATCTACTGATTTTCGTTCTGTATTTTCCGAAGTCGCAGGACAACATTTGTCCGTAACTGACAATGAAATATTATTCCCTGGCTGGAGAGGACAACCACTACCATTATTTACCTAGGACTCAGGCAACTGGAGTTCGGTTTCTTATTCAACTAATATTTGGTCAGTCGATACTGCTGAACTCAGCTGAACAGAAAACATGTTTTGGAATCTACTGACAGATGTAACTGACCTACGTTTCCTTACCCCGTTACGTACAGTTATAGGTCTAACCTAAGAAGTGATTGATACATGGTATCATCGTTGACATGGTAAATCTTTATCGGAAAGTATTCTTAATTAAAAGATATAGACTATGCAATTTTCTGCATCTACTTAAAAAGCCTCAAATCACGACCAAGCATCTATGCCAACTAGGCGTCGTCCTAACTGAGTTAGCTTAGCCGGAGACATACGATTGTCAAGACCAAATTCATTGGATATTAGATCGGTGATTTCTTCAACCCCGTAAATCTGGTTCTCAACTAAGAGATGAGGTAACTTATCCAGATCTTTTTCTTCTAATTGAGGAGTAAAATGAGGGGGAGGTACCTGCCGTATGTTTTCTGCGGCTTTTTCGTTGAAATAATTTTGATAAGGAACCTTGATTTTTTGTGCCTGACTCCGATCCAATCGGAAGATGTTTTTGTCGATTTGTTCGACGACGGATAAATCTTGCTGCCTGCCTTGTATAACTACCTTAGCAAGCCCATTTTCCGGTGGTTTTATAACAGTATCGACTATAACTTGAGCGTCCATTTTTTCATGGGTTTGTCGAAGCCATTGTTCAATAATACCTTCAGGAACGCCAATCGCATCAGCTACAGCTCGCTGACATGGAGCATTTTGCCAAGCTCGAATACGGCTTTGTCTTATCTGTTCGTTGGCTTCAATTACTCCAGCTGCCGTACGTATAGTCCATTCTGGTTGCATACCAATATATTGAGCATAGCGGGGTCTATCGGAGGTGTTATGTCCATTACCATGTAATAAACCACTATGCCAAATTAATAAATCCCCAGCTTTCCCAGGAATGGAAACTGGTTCCATCTTACCTGCCACACTTTCGACAGTTGGTCGTTGGTCTTTGTTATTATTCAGCCAATCCATCAGTCGGTGATGGGATTTTGGCACACACTGAAATCCACCTTGATTTTCGTCTGTATCAGCTAAATAAAGTACACCTTGCACACAAAGTTCCATCGGGCGTATCGACATATCAAGGTCCCAATGTATCATCCCTTGGTGGTTCCAATGTTTGCATACAGGTGGGTTCATATTGGCTCGGTCGTAGGTTACCCAAAGTTTTTCGTCCCCCCAAATTTCGGAGAATGCTTGATGGATTTTTGGGCTTTGTCGATTATCCCATAGAGCTTGATTATGATTCATATTTACCATTCCCCCATGAACCATAGGCTCTTGGTACCAACTTTCTTCGTCAGCTAAATCTTTCCCCGTGAATTCAGCGATGGCATCTAGAACAGCTATTAAATTGCTTAGAGCGACAACATTAGGGATAACGACGTACCCATTTTCATCCCAGAATTTTTTATCCGACGAACTTAGTAATTCCATAACTCACACAGTGACACTGTTAGACACATCTCAGATTTGTTGGCCAGTAGGTTTTTCTGTTATTTACAACAGACTTCGCAACAAAATAACAATTACATTATTCTGAAGTTAACAAAATAACGTCAGTAAGAAAGACACACACCTTACTCATCTGTTACGCAGCCTTCGGAAGCTGATTTAACGCTTTTTATGTATTTATAGAGAGTCCCTCTTTCCGCTTTATAATTTGGCTGTATCCATTTTTGTCGACGATATTCCATCTCCTCATTGCTAATATGCAAGGTGATTTCTCTCATTTTTGCATCAATGGTAATTTGATCTTCTTCTTCGACTAGAGCAATTGGGCCACCACTTTGTGCTTCTGGTGTTACATGACCAATGATAAATCCATGTGAGCCACCAGAGAAACGACCATCAGTCATCAAAGCCACATCTTGACCTAAACCTGCTCCCATAATTGCAGAGGTTGGTGTTAACATCTCTGGCATGCCAGGCCCACCTTTTGGTCCCTCGTAACGGATTACGACCACTGAACCTTTGGTAATTTCATTTCTTTCTAAAGCCGATAGCATCTCTTCCTCTGAATCGTAAACTTTGGCTGTACCTTTAAATACTAAACCTTCTTTTCCAGTAATTTTGGCTACTGCACCTTCTGGTGCTAAATTACCTCTCAAGATTTGTATATGACCACTTTCTTTGATTGGTCTATTCAATGGTAATATTACCCTCTGACCCGACTCTAGGCCTGGTAACCCATCTAAATTTTCGGCTACAGTTTTTCCTGTCACGGTTAGGCAGCTACCATCTATCAAGTTATTTTCCCACAGATATTTCAATACGGCAGGTGTACCACCTACTTGATGTAAGTCTTCCATGACATAATTTCCGCTAGGCTTCAGGTCTGCGATAAATGGAATTCGGTCACTAACAGATTGAAAATCATCAATGGTAAGATTAACGTCCACTGATCGAGCAACTGCAATCAGGTGTAAAACAGCATTAGTTGACCCACCAAGAGCCATGATTAAAACCATAGCATTTTCAAAAGCTTGTCGAGTCATGATATCACGAGGCTTAATACCCTGTTCTAGCAAGTGATAAATTGCTGCTCCAGCTTTAATACATTCCTCGCGCTTTTTCGGATCTTCCGCTGGTATCGAGGAACTGTAAGGTAGACTCATTCCCATAGCTTCAATGGCTGAAGCCATTGTGTTAGCTGTATACATTCCCCCACATGCGCCAGCCCCAGGACATGATTTTTCGACGATTGATTGTCGTTCATCATCATCAATTGTACCGGCAATATATTGGCCATAACTTTGGAAAGCCGAAACAATATCGAGTGATTCATTATTGATGCTACAACCAGGTTTAATGGTTCCACCATAGATAATCAGGGCTGGGCGATTGAGACGACCTATCGCCATCATACAACCAGGCATGTTCTTATCGCAACCAGGGATTGAGATATTAGCATCATACCATTGTGCAGCCATAACCGTCTCAATCGAATCAGCGATCAAGTCTCTAGACTGAAGTGAATAACTCATACCCTCAGTTCCCATAGAAATACCGTCGCTAACACCAATGGTATTAAACCTCATGCTGACTAACCCCGCATTCTCTACCCCTTCTTTTACCTTCATTGCTAAATCGTTGAGGTGCATGTTACACGAGTTTCCCTCATACCAGTTACTGGCAATACCAATTTGAGGCTTATTCATGTCTTGACGCGTCAATCCAGTAGCATACAACATGGCTTGACTAGCCCCTTGTGATCGAGTTTGAGTAATACGTGAGCTAAAGACGTTTAACTGTTTCTTAATCGTCATTGTGGATCCTTTGGTTATAAGTTTGAGGCCAAACTGGTTTGAGTCGTTGCCTCCCTGAAACTTTAACATCTTAACCGATAATAGGAATTGATTCAACTTTCAGCTAGGTTCTTTTGACGAGGTTCACCCAGTTTATAAGCGTAATACAAACTGAATAAGCCTAGCAGAAAAGACATGCAGAAACTGGCTTGGAATGAGAAGTTCTCGACAATAAGCCCACCCAGAATCGGGAAAAATGCGGTGGGGGCCAACATAACGTTCATGAAAGCAATGTAGGAAGGTCTATATTCTTCGGGGGCAATTTCTAGTAGGTAATTCATACGGCTAATCATAAATCCACCACTACTCGTGGTAAAAATGGCTTGTGCCAAGATTAGGCAAATCAAGGCTGGTGTAACGTAACCGATAGGTGTTTCCCATCCTATACCAACTTGTTTGACAAAATATAGCGAAAATAATACTAGGATTGGTGATAGTAGAAACATACTGATAGAGGTGATCGCCAATAGGCGATTACCATGTCGATCACCGATATAGCTCCAGAGAAAGTTAAGAGGTAGCGTTACAGCTGCAGATAATACAAGTAAATAACCAATGAAACTGGTAGGAATAAGAAGAATTTTAATGGCATAAGGAACATAAACTACAGGACCAACTATGGTGGCGGAGCAGACACAACTGGCTACGAATAGTAAACGAAAGTTGGCATTCTCCCTGAAAATACTAATACCTTGGGCAATATGCTTAAACAAAGGTGTGCGTGAAGAATGAGCGTGCCCTGCAGGCTCATAAACAAATCCAAAACACACTAGACAGCACCCCAGAAAGAAGGAAGCCGTAGCAAAAAGAAGTGCATAGTTGTTTGGAAAATCTGGTCCACTTTCACTCAGGATTTGGCGCACGTAAAATCCACTACCAATGCCAACAATTCCTCCGAAAAATCCTCGCAAACCCATTAATTGGCCACGTCGTCTAATAGATATAGTCTTGGCTATTATTTCGTTAAAGCCAATACTACTAGATCCAATGGCTGCTGAATATAAACCCAGAAGAATTAGGAATAACCAAGCTAGTAGGAATGGTTGAGTTGAGCCCATTGTTTTTGCGGCCAAAGCCATCAGGCTAAGCATAATCACTCGAAAAACACCACCGCCAATGTAAAAAGGCTTCTTACGCTTCCAAGTTTCGGCCACATTAGCAATCAGGATATTAGAAACCATCATTCCTAGCCGCATTATGGCCGCAGGTAATGTCGCCATAATAACTGAATTATTGAGTCGTAAGAGAAAGGCAGTTAACACTAGTTCAGGGTGAATAGCTGCAGTCACTACCGACCATAAAGCACCGTTTAGTACCCCTAATGTAAAAGCCCGATCATCAGTATTATCAGGAATAGTCATTGAAACTCTGAATGAAATGGATTTAGGACAAAAGACGCGATTATACCATTTACTCGATTAGTTTGGGGATATTCGGACGAATTTAGCCAACCATTGTTTGTCACAAAAACAAATAGAAATTGATGAATTCTAAGGCTTTATGTTACGGTAATTCATTACTTTTGAACAATGGATAGCAAGAAAGAAAGATAGATGCCTGATAGCAAAAACCTACTCACACATAAGTTCTCGCCACCGAGCACCAATTTGCCACTTTTTGATCCCAAGTCTTTATTAGAGATTGGAGATGAGAATTTTGTACATGAAATTACTGATCAACTAGTGCAAGCGATGGAAATCCGGTTACCACTCTTGGAAACTGCTATCTCCAATCAAGATCAGTCATCTATTAAGAAAATCAGCCACTGGATGAAGGGAGTACTCGGAACCTGTTGTTTGTATCGTGCAGCTTACATTGCCGCTGAAATTAATGATGCTAGCAACATCAATTACATTTCTCAACAATGCAAATTGTATGATCAGTTAGTAATTATCTGGGGACAAACCCGAGATATCATAAAAGATTACCAAAAAACGTTAGGTGATTAACGGGGGAAGTTTTTGATTTTCCGTTAGGTCATTAGTATAATAGGGGTTGCTATATCAGGGGATAATGAATGAAACATCACTATACCTATTACTGAAGATGAAATAGCCATTTGGTACAAGGATTGTGCCTTCTTAATATGGGTATTTGTGTTTCACCCTTGATGGATAGTCTGCCTTACTATTCGAAACAACCCACCTAAATTCGGTTATCCTGTCTGTTGAGTGTAAATCACTAATTACCCTAGTAATCAGATATGTTCTACTTTAAGTTATAGGCTATGAGTTTCCTCTCGTTGTGATCGGTGAGCCTTGGCTCGATAACAGTAGACGTACGTTCAAATTTTGAATTTTTATAGGTGTTTAGTATTGAAAAAGTTTAGACTCAACCGGAAATGTTTTTTTGCGCTGGCAATTGCCATTATAATTGCCGGGCAAGTTACTGCTGAAAGTATTGATTTTACTTTTACAGCCATTCCTGATCAAGATACCGTGGATTTACAAGAGCGATTCAGCAAAATCGCTAATTACCTAACTTCACAGTTAGGTCAGTCCGTCAAATATGTACCCGTCAAATCTTATAGCGCATCGGTACAAGCCTTCAAAAACAATCAGGTTCAATTAGCTTGGTTTGGTGGGCTGTCCGGAGTACAGGCTCGTTTGGCTGTTCCTAATTCTCGAGCAATAGCTCAGGGTAAGGATGACCCTAATTTTATGACTTATTTTATCGCCAACACTGCTACTGGTCTGTCTTTTACCGAGAATTTTCCAACTGGAATAGTAGGAAAAACGTTCACTTTTGGATCCAAAAGCTCTACCTCTGGTCGTTTGATGCCAGAATATTTTATTCGCCAATCACTTCAGAAGGAACCACGTCTTATTTTTAAGCGTGTCGGTTACAGTGGAGATCATACAAAGACATTAGAGCTTGTCCAGTCAGGAAGTTATGAGATTGGAGCCATCAATTACAAAGTTTGGCAGAAAGCCGTCTTAAATGGGAAAGTCGATTCCAAGCGCGTGCAAGTTATTTGGCGAACACCGACTTACCCTGATTACAACTGGACAATCCGGGGCGATGTGGATCAAACATATGGTGATGGCTTTAGCCAAAAAGTCCAACAAGCCTTGATTGGATTAACTGATCCTGAAATACTTGCTTCTTTCCCAAGAGCTGGTTTTATTCCCGCGGATAATTCTATGTTCCAAACAATTTTGGATACGGCAGTTGACGTTGGTATTATCCGACAATAGGAGATGGCTAGTGAATTATTTAATTTGGTAGATGAAAAGGTAGCCTACAAAGCTAAGATTGCCCTTCAACAAATCACACTTAAGATTGAACGCGGTGAAAAAATTGCATTAATTGGACCGAGTGGCTCAGGGAAAACGACCTTATTATATTGCCTTCACGAAAAGAATCAGATCCAGAACCCAAACGACGAATCGGCTTTCGTACATCAAGATTACGCTTTGGTTCCACAGCTATCGGTTTTCCACAACGTCTACATAGGACGGTTGGACCGCAATTCAGTCGGGGCTAACCTGAGAAATCTAATCCGGCCTCAATCAAACGTACGTGCCGAAATAGAATCAGTTTTAAAAGACCTAGATCTAGTTGAACAAATCAATCAAAGAGTTGGCACACTATCTGGTGGCCAGCAACAACGAACAGCAATTGCACGCGCGGTCTATAGAGGTGGGCATCTTTTCTTAGCAGACGAGCCAGTTGCGTCTATCGACATTCAGCAAGCTGAAACTGTGCTTAACCTCATATTTGGAGGTACAAAAACTGTTATTGCTTCGCTGCATGCAGTCAACTTTGCTAGACAGTATGCTCAACGCATTATAGGGTTACGACAGGGTAGAGTTTTATTTGACTCGCCTTCCGAAGAAGTTACCAATGATATGCTAAATAAACTTTACCATCGTTAATAGCCTTATTGTGTCGGTCTAAAACAGTATGCTTAGATCCAGTTTGATCTTAGTCGTTTTAGCGTTGCTTGCCTTGCTGTTTGCTGATTTGGAAGTAACAACCTTATCCGCTTGGTCGGAATTGGGCGAAATCGCATTAGGAGCTGTTCAACCAGACTTTTCTGTTCTCTGGAAATTTAAGTCGGCTTTTTTAAATACGGTAATTTTTGCATTCGCTGGCACGTCTTTGGCGGTCTTTTGGGGGTTTTTTCTAGCCTTAGGTTTTGGTTGGGCCCCAGTCCGTTTACTCTGCGCTTTTGTACGATCAGTTCATGAGATTTTTTGGGCTTTTATTTTCCTTAATCTCGTTGGTCTTAATCCGATCTGTGGCGTTTTATCTATTGCAATTCCCTATTCAGGTATTTTCGCAAAAGTTTACGCGGAAATTGCTCAAGAAT
>MDTE01002351.1_pt1 | contig 16807 bp, 8 predicted proteins | sample 811231 | NCBI WGS metagenome assembly MDTE01 (sample SAMN05326651, study PRJNA326480) | marine metagenome | isolation source: seawater | place: Indian Ocean: Red Sea | collected 2010
CGAGAAGCGCAAGCCTACCACGGAGACGGAGAACAAGGGGGCCTTATCGAGTAAGGAGATGGATAAGCTGTTAGACGTAGATGACAACGAGCTGGAGAAGGCCGAGATGGCAGCCCATGAGGACTTCGTGGAAAGAGAGGTGATGAAGAATGTATTTTCTTCAGGGAACGGAAAGTCTGGGCACAAAGAGGGCGAGCATAAACGGGGGTCGATGTATTTGCACGTTAGCGGCAAGGCACACTTAAATGAGCTGAGCGAGGACGAATTGGAACACGTGAGGAAACTCGCTGCAACATATGGTGCTTCGGAAGACGAGGTGTATTCTGCCATTCTCTTCTTGCAACGCAAATTCAAGGTGGTGGTGAGCAAGATCCGTGTGCGCAAGCTGAGGAAAGAGCGGAAGGAGTACAAGAAGAACATGCATCGTTTGAAGTCTGATCCACGCTACCTGAAGTTCATAAATAGCAAGGAGGTGGGAGCCTGGCAAGTGCTGTGCTGCCCCTTATCCAGTCCCATTACCAAAGCGAAGGCCGTATTTGCGAAGTTCATGGTACTGTACTTGCTTTGTGTAGCTGGTATCGAGATCTCCGTGCCCACCATCATTGACATCAACTGGGACGACCCCTACCAGTTTGAGGATGCGCGGTTTAAAGAAACGGAATTTTTTGGCGAAGTTTCGACCGTGACAGAGCAGTACAAACTAGAGGCAGGTATGCACTTTGTCAATCGCGAATATATCTACATGCCCGATTGGGATTTTTTTTATCCAAAGATGACCGAGGTGCAAGCAGATTGGATCATGACAAAGAATATGTTCCAGAATAACGGGCTCACGGAGTACAACCAGGACTGGATCAACTTTTACGATAGCAATTTCCAGACGAAGAACTTGCACCCGCGCATGGACTCTGAGTGGTGGTACGGCATTTACAAGGACTGGGAGGCCATGGAACGCTTCTATGATGACTATGGGAGTACGCTTGATTTTAAAAACCCCCCTTATGCTCTGTACACCTTCAAGCAGTTCGCGGATTCCCACCAGTGGCACACTCAATATCACGCGGCTGTATGGGAGGGAAAGATGTACAACCGTTATCATAACATAGACTTCATCCCACCGCCCCCTCCCATGGTGTATAAGAAGCCTGCAGATGTCACCTATAGGTATGACGATAGCTACAATGAGGGCTTTCCCGACACGGTGGCATATTTCAATAGCAACACCGTCATTTACGTCGTGTTCACCCTCTATTTATTGGGTTGGAGCCTGCACTCTCTAAAGAAGATGCCGCACAACTGCCCCAAGGTGTGGATCCGCCCCAAGAGTCACCTTCTTAACCCCCAGGGATGGTGGCTCATCTATCTTGAGAGGGTTCTCGAGAATCTAGAGCTGGTGTTGTTGAATGCGACCAACGCCTCTCTGCTCTGGCCCTATGCTTCCACCACTGAAACCGACATCGAGATGATTCTCAACGGACTTGCTATCCTGTTCATCGCAGACATGGACGAGGGCCAAATCGACTGGTACTGTAACAAGCGGGAGCAGATGTCCATCAAAACATGGCACTTCAAGGTGCTCTCCGGGTACCCCATTGACCCCATCAAGGACATCGAGATTGACGCCACGGAGCTGGAGTACTCCTCCGCCACCTGGTTCTTCGGCTGAGGAGGGAGAGTAGGGAGAGGAGAGAGAGGAGGGAGAAGAGGGAGAGGAGGGAGAGAGGGGGAGAGGGAGGACAAGACTACTTATAACTTATTATTACGCGATGTTGGACTTAGTGTGAAACTGTTCAAGCTCCTCCTCTTGTTAAAGTCCCTTCGTTAACCTGCTAGCCAGATAGATATGCCTCTTTTATCGAGACAATACCGTAAATCTGTGTGTGGTGATAAACTAAACGTAGAATGGAGGCGATGGGTGATAAGGTTGACGAGATAGAGGTTGAGGAGATGGTTCCCTTCGAGGAACAAGGGGAGGAGCACGAGGTGGGTCTGCGCGGGACGAGAGGTTCAATAGGGCTAATGCTGCTCTTTTGGATCTTGACTGCGGTCTTTAGAGTGGTTCCAGAGGCCACAGACTTTGCTCAATCCTACTCCAAGATAGAGTGCGACGCGGATGTGAACTGCGTGCGCAATAGCATCATTTACCGCGTGAGCATTGCGGTAATCATCACGCTTGTGATCCAGGCACTGGGAGCTTGGCTGTGGTCGACGGCTGCATTCGACCACTTCTTTCTGATAAAGTATGCCATCACAGCGCTGGTAGCATTTGCACTAATTTACCCAGAAAATCTGGTCTTCGACAACGAGGCGTTCTGCTGGTGTGCTAGAGTTGGGGGCTTTATAATGCTCTGCTTAATGGCTTTGGTTTTCCTTGATTGGGCGTATCGATTCAATGAGAAGGTGGTAAGCAAGGCGATGAGTGCCGGTACCATAGGGGCGGCGGCGACACGAACGTTTGAGAACACGATTGGAAGCGACGTGAAGGCGGCAAGGCAGTCTTGCTCCTTGGGCATGTTGGTCATCTTCAGCAGCCTATCCTTCGGCGTGCTCATTGTCACCATGTCTCTGCTGTACACATACTTTGGAGGCGACAACTGTCCAGAGAACGTGACAATCATCACGATCTCCTTCGTGGGAGCCCTGGTCACATTTGCAGTACAGCTCTTCATCAGCAGCAATGGCAGCATCCTCACCTCTGCTGTCATCGGCCTGTACGTGAGCTATCTGACATTCTGCAGCGTGTCCTTGAACCCAAGGGAAGAGTGCAATAGCAGCCTAGCTAACAATTCAGATGGCTACTACGGCATCGGTCCCATGATAATCGGCTTGATCCTGTCCTTCGTCTCCATCTTCTTCATCGCCGCCTTCACCAGCAGGAGCATCGTCAAGTTCCTTGCTACAGATTTGCCCCTGAAGAACCTCCTCTCTGTGGTGGTATTTGGCAGCAACAGTGGTGTGGCGTATAGCATCACTGGCACCGTCCTGGACTTCGACAGCAAGCTCAAGTCCATTCTCGTGTGGTTCACGTTCACGTACAGCTGCATGACCTTATACATATCCATGGTCATGACAAATTGGGGCACCAGTGCCAATGAAAGTGAGATCGTGTCGAGTGTGGCGGCAGGCAATACTGCCATGTTCATGAACGCGGCGGGAGCCTGGGTGACCCTCAGCTTCTACTTGGTCGCCCTGCTGGTGCCACGCTGGTCGGACTGCTTCCCTTCCTCGGTCTGGGACCTAAAGGGCTGAGAGCGAGAGAGAGAGAGAGAGAGAGAGAGGGAGTAGAGCAAAGCTTAGAGATATTTGTTTGAATACATTGTCAGCACTGATGTCACAATTTGCACAGAATTACAGTTCAGGAGTCGTCTTTTTTCTTCGGTCTACGGCTTGAGCATGCCCAGCCACACAGCGGCGTCTCGGGCGAGAAAAGCAGCAGCCACGCCTCCAAGTAGGTAGAGGTGTCTATGAGGCGTGTCAGCAGCGTAAATGTGGGCAAAGCTGGCGAGGAGCAGCAATAGGGCTACGAGGTAAGCATTTGCACTGACAGTGTCCAAGGCAGTGTTGCCCCCTTTGTTGTAGAAACCTGGACCCCACGGCCCCCCTTCATTCTCTTGATATCGCCCTTTGCCGCCACAGAACTTACAACGGCAAAACGAGCACCACTGCTCCTCGTCCTTGAGACGCCTATCTTTCGAACACGCACAGCTGATGACGCGGTAGGTGCTACCCAGCACCACGCCGGGCTCGATAACTCTCTGGCATATCTTGCTCTCCCTCTCTGGAGAGCTACTACCATCACCATTACCACTGGTGGTGCCGTTATTGTCACTGCGCTCCTTACTCTCTCTCTTCTTGGATACGACGGCGATCTCTTCAAAGACGGCCATGCGTCCCCCGTCCTCATGGTAACACTCACCACTCTCCCGCAGCGTGCCGCCAAAGCCCTGCTCCTCCTGCTCGCTGTCGCTGTCCGCCCCCCACGAGAAGGACGACGCTCCACCACCACTACCACTACCACTACTACTTGGAGCAAGCTTGCGACCCAGGCTCCTCGCGACCCACTCCAGAGGGGCGGAGGCGTGCAAGGAGGCGTAGGCAGGGCCATGGGCAGTGGCATTCATCAAATGCAAGCTTGCAGCTGTCAAGCTGATGACTAGGTTGAGCAGCGAGGAGCCGAAGATGGAGAATGTATCTAGAGCAGCTACATAGGTAGTGGGATTTGCCACAAGAAGGTAGACAGCAAACCCAGCTGACGGCATACTCAGTGGCAGCAGTGGCAAGTAAAGGAGGCCGAGAGAGGTGTGTAAGTGGTATGCTTCGCTGCTGTCTTCGAAAGGAGGAAGCAGCAAGGAGCGGAGGACGCCCACCCAGGTGCTAGCAATGACCCCCAGTGAGTACACCAAAAGGGTCCAATAAGCCGTCCCGAGGGAGGCTCTACCGCTGTGGCCCGTAACAAAGCTGAGAGCAATGACTGTGGCGGGAACAGAGCAGAACACAGCCGCTAGGTAGCTCCCAGGTGCCATAAGAGAGGTACTGCTGCTGCCCATCAAGCTCTTCTTGAAGCGACGTAGCATCTTTCTGGCCCCTTTGCGATAAACTGTACAGCGGGCTAGCCTGGATAAGGCCCACAAGCCCCCTCTTACCACACTACGCAGCCCATACACCACTGCTAACAGCACTACACGCAGCAGCAAGGCTGTGAAGGCGGACACCACATGGAAGGCTGGGCGGTGGTAGTTCTCGAGCACCGAGGGCCAGGAGCCTAGTTTCCACGCATCCATGGCACTATTAGCCACCAGAGCCATGGTGGCTACCGTCACATACACGAGCCACTTTTGGGCGCCATTCTTTCTCTTCTCTGATGGTGGCCCCTGGGCGGGAAAGAGCTCGAGATAGGACGGGGACTGCAAGACAGCCGGTGGCAGTAGATAGCCGAGGAGGTACCCCAACACCTCCCTGAGCAAGGGCAGGAAGTCCTCTAGCCCTAGCATCACCTCTAAGCGCAGCACTGACCAGTCATCGCAGTCCCGGTGCCTCAGATTGCTGATTCGACGCCTGATCGGGCTCAGGACGATGAGGATTGCCAGGAAAACGTACCATTTTATGACACTGGTGGCTAGGTGGGAGGTGATGTAGGTCACAGCCAGGGCCTGGAAGTAGCCCAAGGGAAGGCTATCAGCCATGTAGGCACGATCCTCTTGCCCTGCTATATTGTGAAAAGCCACATGCGTAGCATTCCTCAGGTGGAAGGAGGCCACGGGGCCAATCATCCTCTTACCCTCACTCACAGCCTGGGAGATGCTCGTCTTGGTGATAGACGCACTTCTTGCGGGAAGATATTTGGTGAGCATACTACTGCTGCCTACACCCACCTTGCCCTCTTTACGCGCTTTGGCATCTCTGTCCGCTAGTTTCCTCATCGCCTCACTCACCTGACCCATGAGCTGCCGACACCACAGAATCGCATTGTGATCGACTGGAAACCCCACGTCCTTCATCTGCACACTGCGGATACTGTATTGCACGCTCTCCACGTAGGGAGTGATATGCTGCTTCCACTCTTCTGAGGAGAGAGACTGAAACCGCTCCAACCGGCTCTTGGGGTTCGGGGGAGAGGAGGAGGAGAGGTCGATCGGACTGTCTTGAGGTTTCTTGGTGGTGGCCTCCCCTTCAGCTACCACCTCCACCTTCTCCTCTATCTTACCCTCCGTCCCCGCCTCCACCTCTGCTTCCTTTGTGATCGTTGCATTTGTCTCCATCGCCCCTCTATCCAGCCTCGCCTTGCCCTGGGTGAATGCATAGCGGGCCCAGGCCAGGGGGTTGACCCAGCTGAGAGCGCTGCCTACCACAGAGGAGCCGCCGAAGAGTGTGCTTCTACCATTGCCGCTATTTGCAGCAAGCTGTGTTTGGTTCCTTGCTAGTGGCGCTAAAGACTCGGTGGGCACTAGATGTGGCGGCACCAGGATATCGATGTCACCCCCAGAGATACTCAACAATCGGGTAGAGGCCGCACACACAGGACATTTCAAATTCAAAGTCACACTCTGGTTGCCAGTTTGGAAGCTTTCCCTGTGTTCCTCATCTCTCACTGCTCTCTTACAGGCAGTACTCTCATTATAGTGGCTCTCCCTCCATGCCCTGTTGACACTCTGGTACACCGCCTCCATGCTGCCGTCTGGGCTGTAAGGAGCAGCTTGGTTGGGCGTACTCAGCATGATGATATCGCTTACCAAGCACTTATTGTCCACCGTTTTAGGATGGTTGTTCATCACCATGGCCGTTCTCGCCACCATGCCCCCCACTGAGTGCCCGACCACCATGATCCTCACAGGCCTTTCGTACAAGTCCCGAATGGCAGTCAAAGCATCGTTGACAAAAATAGCCTGGGTCAACAGAGAAGCTCCATGAATAGCACTCACTGGCGCGTGGAACTGGATAGCAAAGTACTGGAATTGCTCGTCCTTGTTGTGCATGGGCGATGATAAGCTCCTCACTTGGTCGGCGCTACCCATGTTTCCTGGAATGAACAAAACGGGATACTTATTTAGAGCATGACCCATAGGGTGTCTATACAGTGTGGCCACACCAGGCACGATAGAAGAGACCTCGATCTCCGACTTCTGCATGGTAGTGAAGGTCATGGCGCAAGGGTTCTCGAGAAGCAGCTTGGACCTCCCGAGCAGCCCCAGCGCCACAAAAAAAGCACACAGCGCCATCATGGCGATAGTGACTCGCACAGTCATTCTATTTACGCCTCAGTAACTCGTGCGAGTTGCTTTTGCACCTAGAAATTTGTTCGCCATTCTCAAGAACTCAGGTCCACCTGGAGCGCGGCTTGGCGTGTTTCGGCTGGCCAGTACTCCCCAGTCTCCAAATCATACCAGAGGATGGCTGCCTATGAAGAGGCGATCTTTCGGGTCTATGACCGGAGCATGGAAGGCGCCAACGCGGAGGACCAAGAGACAGAATCTTTGAACCGCAAGACGTGCGAGACGCTTGAGTACATCCTGCTGGGCTTTACTCTGACCTTCGCTTTATTTGTGGCGGTGCTGCACGTGGCTATTGTGGGCAAGCCTGGTTGTTTACCGGCCCTATTGCATGAGCGGATGCTGGCTGAGAATCGGAGCTCACTCGTGCCCGAGGATGCAATACTACAAATAAACGTAGATAGCAGGTTTTACGACAATGCGGAATTTAATACAAATAGGGAGGTGTTTGATAGCACTGACGATGAGATCGACATGTATGATAGACGCAGATTGCGCTCCACAACCGAGTCATCGTCGGCAGTGGACGAGTTTAGAAGACAACTTTCTGCGTATGAAGAAGGCCGAGATGTCTTCAAAAGACGGCACCACACAACTTTATTGGGGAAGATTGCGGGTTTTGCGTCGAACTGGTACAATGGAGACAGTAGAGAGAAGGTGCGTGGACGCGGATTGGGGCGTCAGGTCGCTCCATCGGGCTATGATAGTGGTCGCGCCCTCAATGACGGGGGCAGTGGAAGTAGTAGCAGTAGCAATAGCTCGATTGCTAGCAACTCTACAGCTAGCAACAACACGGAATACGGCGACTTCGACCCCAAATACTTCCAGCCTTTTGATTTTGAATACGCCTATGACATCGGGGTGATGTCCCTGAGCGACAAGAACCGGGCCAAGCACGGCTTCACTATCATCAACGTGACTATGGAGGGGGAGCAGTGCTTTGGGAATGGCTTTATTCAGTCGTTGATACCGTTCGGCGGTATTGATAATGTGGTATTGAATGGCGTCATGCACACATTCAATCGAAAGGGCGCTTTGTTGTCATCGCGAAACGACTTTTACAGCTGGCGGGAGAGTGACTTGCGGCCTTATTTCAATGCAGGTACGTGGCTGGGCTATAAGGTAGGACTAGCAATGAAGATCCTTTTCTCCTACTTTCTCTTAAGTTGCAGCACAGCCGTCCTCGTACGCATTCTTATTTCCAGCGGGGTGGTGCTGGTGTTTCCCATTTTTAGTCTGATGCAATACGTCGGAATCGTACACGATGTTGACCAGCATTTACGGGTAATTAGTCACGCCTACCCGTGGCTAGGCATCCCCATGGAGATGCTGCTAGCAAGAGGACACAGCACCATCCCTTTTGTTATGGCTCATATCAGCCGCGTTGTTGTCTACTATTCTCTCTACGAGGCGCTGCAGTTCGCAGTCTCCATCTGGTTTTACGATGACCCGCAACCTGGGCAACGAGAACTGTGGCTCTTCGCCACCATGATGATCTGGGAGTATTTCAGCATGGTCTATGTGAGAGCCTACACCACGATCCTCCTCTTTCCACGCGCCACCCTCGCTGCCTATGCCCTTTACCATATATACATGTACAGCTTTCCCGGTGGCTTCCACATGCTTGTCCTGTTTGTCATGTTCCTACTCACTGGTTGGCTCATGCTGTTCTGCATGAGAAAGTACGAGAATGAGGCCTATCAACGCGGCATTGTCAATGCGGATCAGCCCCGCCAGCTTTACAATCGCCTACCCTACCCCGTGTGGCAGAGTGCGCTGGCTCCAGATTTCACCCTCTTCTTGCCGTTGCAGTACCGTAGCAGCAGCATCTACGCCGAGCCGGTGGGCGACCCCGCTGCTGGTGGCTCCGGGGGTGCTGCTCCCTCCGGAGCTGGGGTAGCAGGGGCCACGACTGAGGGCGCTGCTGCTTCTAGTACTGCCGATGCGGACTCGTCGGCAGGGGCCTCCGGAGAGTCAGAGGGAGTGGAGATGCGCTCGGTTCCAAGAAGCTCAAGGGAGATGATGGAGAGCATGGGCCTCCTCCATGTACCTGGAGGACGCGGCCCTGGCTCCTACGCGCGCCTAAATGATACCAGCGGCCACTCGTCACACGAGACAGGAGGGGCGACACAGCCCTCCGCTGGTGCAAACTAGTGTAACCGTTGACATTTTAGTGCAAATCTTGTAAAATCAGATACAAACTCTATCTATAACCCGCTACCTGAAATCACGCTAGGGCTGACTCGAAGAGGGAGGGGAAGACCTTCGAGATTTTCCTTTGCAGATAGTCGCCGTACACTCCCTTGAAGTTTCTTGGGTCCGCCTTGTCCCATCGTTCTCTCTGTCTCTTTCCTAGTCCTTCTTGATCTCCTACAGTCTGGAGACGCGGTGTCATCGGCGCATCCCAGCTCGGGTCGAAGAAGTAAGGGAAACTTATGCGATCTGTGGCGTCCTCACGCCCGCCATACAGCACGCGGTGCGGCGTGGCTACAAGCTTGCCATGTGTGTAGTGCTCTAGCGCGTCCCCGAGGTTCACCACAAAGGTGTCTGGCACTGGTGGCACATCTATCCATTCCTCGTCTATCTTCACCTGCAGACCGCTCTGGCTCTGGTATAAAATGGTGAGGAAACCGTAGTCTGTGTGCTCTCCAACACCAAAGACCTCTTCGTTTGAGGGTTGTTGTGTTGGCTTGGGGTAATTGAAGATCCTAAAGAGTTCAGTAGGCTCTTTCTCGTAGTGCTCATGTAAGGTTGGGTCAATTGCGTCGAGCAGAGCGAGACCGAGGCTTTTCATTAGCCGCATGTACTCCGTCACGTCGGTCTTCAGAGAGTCGTCGTCTGGCCAGAGGTTCTGCCCTCGTAGAGGCCGAGTGTCTTCCGCATCTCCCTCTGTTCCAAAGTAAATGCCCTCCTTCTGATCCTCTTTGCCGCTCGTCAATTCGTCCCCAACCTTAAAGTAGCCACGCCACGCGTTCTTGCTGAGAGGCATTGCAATCTGCTGCTTAACAAACTGAGGTTGAGCAAAGAATAAACGCGATTGCGCTTCCAGATGGGCCACTAGCTCACTCGGAACATTCGTATTCTTAACGTAGAAGAACCCCGTCTGCTCGCACGCTTCTCTCAGAGCCTTCACGACCTCCTCTTTATCAGAACCATTAAATAGCACCGATACGTCAATGATAGGGACCTCAATCATGCTCCAATACACTAAAAAAAGGACGTTATTGATTCAACATCACGGAATCGGCATCAAATGCGGCGCGCAGCGCATTTCGATCACCTACCTCTCTTTTGGCACCTGTATAAGCCTTTACGGAGCCGTGGACCTCACTGCAGGGACAACCAACTACACTATAGAGAGTGTGTATGCGAGCTGGTAGCGTGTGAGTCTCAAGGAGTTGGGAGGGCTTGCTGGAAGTTTATGAACCCCGCATTCCCATTCGGTGTGATAGTGCCTGGGCGGCCACTGATAGCTGCTTTTACGCCAGTGGGAGACGGGTCTCGTGCAATAGCGGTGCTGGAGAGCCCAAAGGATGTGACAGAGATTTGCTTCTTCATGACAAGCGCTCTTCCAGAGGGAATGGGGGCCTTGCTGCATTTCGCTGTGCCACCATTTACGAATTGGGAGATCATTGGGGCGATAGGACCAGGCAAGCCAAGTGGCATCTTTAGAACTGGCTTTAGAGTGAGGGAAGACGTGTGCTTGCAGCCTGCTTTGCAAATTGGAATCTCTTACGAGCCACTTGCCACCCTCGATAACCTAGCTATAAGTACAACAGGGGTAGAGGACCGTATTGGTACGGCGAACAAGATAGCAATGGACCTTTTCAACTACATGACAAGCTTCTCGGGCAGTGGCAGCAGCGGCGGGAGCGCCCTCGTGGTTCCGACCTCAGCCTTTGATGAATGGATCAAGCGCTTCGAGAGGAAGAGCTTGATCGACCCCAACTTCTTCCAAAAGTTGTGAATAAAATTGTATAGCTGTAGTGTGACTTTGATTCTTCATTGATACAGGGGTTTACAAGGCTTCCTACTGCTACTAAGACCACGACTACTTGTTTACGTGAGGTAGCCCTCGCTGGCTGCGAGCACCTTGGCGCTTGACTTGGCGTCGTAGAATAGCTCATCGATTTCTTCGACGTCACCGCTGGAAATGCTGTCACGACCAGAAGTGTTGGCAATAATGCGGGCGGGTGTGAGCATTTGTACGGCATATCGAAGGGAGGTGCGCGCACCGATCTCGCCCATCGCTACGAGTGCATCCTCCTCCACCTCGATGCTCTCCGTCTCGGAGCGAATACTGATGATTTGCACGATCTCCTCCAGGCTGTAGGGCATAGTGCGAATAATTAGAATACGATCCAGCAGATCCACGGGAATGCCGTGAGGAGCCAAAACATCAGTGCCGCGGATGGTGCATAGTCCACGGTTGGTAGCGAAGACAACGATGGGACTGAGAGAGGACTCGAGAGCCCTGTTCAAGTAGGTAAAGCACTCAATGTCCAGCATATGCACCTCATCGATGAACAGCACGCCAGGCACCAACTCAGCGATTCCCTGGTCGATGTACTTGTTCACCACGCGGTTAATCTCTGTGCGCAGCTTCTCCGTGACCTCGGTCTTCTTGGGCTTGGCCATCTGGCCAACCATGGAAATGAGGTCTTGTCCCCCCTGTGGCTTGGCATTGGACATGTCTAGGTCATGAAGTGTCACATCTTGCACGATCTCCTTCTTCTTGTGTACATCTCCCTTGGGCACAGGCACATACTCATCGGCTTCCAAGTCGAATTCCGATGCGAATGCATCACTACGGCCCACCCTCTTGACGGCACCACTACTTGCTTCAATATAAATCACATCCCCCAAGTTCACATTCTCCTTCTGCAAGGCCTCATAAATAGACGGGTCCAGGCGAAGTTGTTTGCTGCCCTTGGTGGTCTTTAGACCGATGACTACATGGCTAATAGTGCGCCCATAACCCCCCAGAGGATTCTCCGTTTCTTCAGGTGTCACCTCCGTCACCTCGCCTTCATACACTTCCTTGCTTTCCTTAATTCTCAAACCAATAGCGCGACGAAAGTGCTCCATCAGGATCTCCGTCTTCTTCACCTCCGAACTATACACTTCCGAACCCACCATGGGGCAGAATGGCACCTTGGGTCCCAATTCCTGTGCTATGCCTAGGGCTAATGCTGTTTTTCCCGTACCTGGAGCACCAGCCATCAACAGAGCGCGTCCCGCCATCTTTTTCGATTTGATCAATTCAACGACCAGTCCAGCAGCCTATAAAAAGAGTGTAACAGAGTGAAAAGAGAAGAAACAGGGGTTAGTTACTATCATTACCACTATCAAGGGGTACCAGTCCCTCTAATTGTATCCCCAACGCACCTCACGGGCTTTCTCCTGCCCAACCAGGCCAGCCGCGAGCCCAATCGCCCTCCCTGCCTCATCCAAGCCCAGCCCCTTCACGTGGGTGTGCACGGCAATTCTAGTCGCCTTTGTAGTGCTCTGAACCTCCTCGATCTTCATCCTCCTTACAAGCCTCGCTCAAAAATGACCTCGGTGTATTCGAACAGCCTTCGAGAAGCTTCTTCGACCGCTTTCGCCAGTCCTACAGCCAGGTGGGACGGCTGGGGTGTCGATTGGGTGTCTGTTGGGTAGCTTAGAGCACGAGCTCCGTGGGTAAGCGGTGGTGTGCTGCGAGTGTTGCAATGAGCCGGCCCGGATGAAGTGCTCGATCTGCAAGGCTTGCCGATGTGCTACCAGGCCTGCACGAAGGTCCTCTCGAAGGAGCACAAGCGCATTAGCGAGGAAAAATAAGTGACACTCGAGCTGGTGGACTAGCTCGCTCGAGGGATTGAAGCTGGAACAGAAGCGCCTCTGGCTTGTGATCCCGGAGCAGGAGCAGAAGACTATCGCGAAGTATATGGACGTGCACTCTGTGTGCGTCAGGGACAGTGTGAGGACAGGCAGGTCCGAGAGAAGAGTCTGACAGAATGCGCTCAACAACCGAGTACCCAGGCCCAGCTTGCCGCCAAGTCTACTTGAATCAAATTAAGAATAGTTTCTACATTGTTCCACAGTCGCATTCAAATCTCTACAACACAGTATTCACGGCGATTCTAGCCGCCTTGGTGGTACTCTGCTCCTCCTCGATCTTCATCCTCCTACTTTTGCTTGGTGATGCGCATAACCATTTTCTTGGGGGGTTCTCTGCCCGTCAATGTATTGATCTCCCGCTGCTCTTCCGCCCTCTTCATCTCATTCATCCCCTTCGAGTTCTCAATCATCCTCCTCAACATATCCTTCACAGCTTGCTCCGACTCCTCTTGCCACATGGCCTTGGGCGTGTGATGGTGCCTGTGTTGGTGGCCAAGCACGAATGAGTCAAAGACCAACTTCTCCAGCATGGTGGCCGTCTTGTCCGAGTCCAGCCTCGAGTACTTGGCCAAATCTGCCAAACGACTGCCCAATTTGAGGTTATATGCCTCATATTTGGCAATATTACTAGCAGAAGGCGCGCTTTGGGCTTCATAGAGAGCCTCGTCCTTGAGCCTCCTCGAAGCGAACAGAGGGGTGTGGGCCAGGTGCTCCATGCGTGTCGCCTCCATGTCCAACTCGAGCTTAAATTTCCTTAGACCCTCTAGCTCATCGTCTAATTTCACTAGTGTTTTCAAGTACAACTCGTCAGCCATCTTCACACTGTGGCTCAGGGATGTCTCCATGCGATGGCTTTGCTCGAAGCGCCAATGCTTGGTTTTACTCGCCGTCTCCTGGAATCGCAGCTCCTGGTCCTCACGCATGTTACTGTTGCTCACTTTCAACATCAGAACTTTGTCTGTGAATTGCTCGTACAATTCACTGGCTTGCTCGTGTGCTTTATCGCGTTGTTCCACCATTTTGTTATTAGACTCGAAGCGACTCTTCAACGCTTCCATCTCCTGCACCTGTCGAGCCACAGATTCCGCCTCCTGGTTCAAATATAGTTTCTCGTATTTCTCTCTTAATTCCTGCGCTTTGGCTTTGCAATGCTCGTAGTACTTCTTCAAAGTCACAAAATGCGTATCCATGAGATTGGCTATGTCTTCCCCACTGGACGCTTGGATCATTTGCTTGCGTTTCTCGAATATTTGGTCAGACAGCTCCAACGCACTATTTTCAATCACCTTCCCTACTACGTCAATTTGACTCATCATGTTCTTCTCCGCATTCAACGCCAGCTGATCCGCAAATCCACTCGCACTCGCCTTCCTATGTAGCTCAGCCTTCTCCAACAAGTCCCTCACTTGCGACTCTGCACCAGTCGCAAGACGGCCCTTGATGTTAGAACCCTCGAGATTATCATGTAATCCATGCGGGTTCTGGCATGTTGTCTTGCGTTCGTTCTCCAGCTGAAGGACTTGCTCCTGCAGCAGTGCTTTCGCCCTTGACACCTCAATATCCTCCGTCAAAGCCTGTAACTTCGCAGTGACATTATTAAAAGCGGCAGAGAGCCGGCTTGCTACCTCCGGGTCTCGCTCCATAATCGCAGTTGAAACGAGAATGCGTCAAAGTCTCTCCGCCTGTCATAGTAACTGAGAGTCAAAAATTGACCTAATGCGGTATATGACGATGCGTGAAAACAATGCTACACGACTGAAAAAGTAGCTAATAATATGGACTTTGACGTTTCTGCGCAGTCTAACCCTATTAGGAGCCTGCAGGAGGCCCTTGCGGTCCTGAGCCGCGGATCAGAGCAGGTAGATCAAAAGATGGCGTCTCTACGGTTCTTACAGAGCTATTTAGGTGATGGCAGGAATAGAGTAGATGCTTCGTTGCGGGCCAACATCAATCAATTGGTGCTAGACAACGTGCTGGGGATCATATTGGGGGAGGATCGCGTGACTGATCTCCGTCGGAGGCAACTGCTTCGGACAGAGTGTTTCTTGATCTTGGGGACATTATTAGGCTCGAATACGTTATTTGGAGGTATTCATGAGAGGCTAGACGAGATCGACGATGCCAATGAGAGAGAACGTGGCGTGGTCGTGGAGGAATTAGAAGAGACCGAGACTAGCTTGGAATTGAGTGACCATGACATCGACATGATGGGGAGTGCAGATGAGACGAAGGACAATATGTCGCCTGAATTAACTAGAGGAGAGGCTATTGCAGGGCCTATTACGCCCAACAAGAAGAAGCGTGGGCAGCCTGTGACCCTTAGGAATCCTATCCACGACAGGGGTAGTCCCAGTAAGAGCCCACACGGTAAGAAGGCCCAACGTAGTGGGGGGTTCAAGGAGCAAAAGTCCCCCGAGGGTAGTCCTATAAAGGCGCCAGGATCTCCTGGAAATGGTGCGAGACCACCTCTGGGCCCTCCTGGAGGCTGGGTGCGCACCTCTTCCCCTGGTGATCTGCCTCCCTCTCCCACGCATGCCAACGCCAAGCAAACGATATTCAGCGACGATATCGCGTCCATGGAGGGCACTAGCTTGACAATAGGTAGAGCTGAGAACATGTCTAACGACCTGGCCTACAGCAAGTCCACCCCGGAGCTTGGCTCCATCACAAAAGCTCTGATGAAGCCTCCTCGCAAGCTCAAGCTGCCCAAATCCCTAATGCCTCGGCCCTCTGGTTTTCTAGGCGGACAATACGATACTGACGGATTTGCTCCTGGCGTGAAGAACACTGACTGGTTCGAACAAGATCGACGACTGGGCTATCAGAAGCCCCGGATGTGGTTCCCTTTACCCCCTGGCGGGGAGTTGGATGGGCCCATGGTCCCGCGGGAACGCAGTGATCATGGTGGCATCCAGCCCGATGATATAGTGAAGGAGTTTCAGCAGATGAAGGCCATGATGAGCTACGTGAGTGATATGATCCTGCTGCCCTACAACAACAAGACCAAGAAGCTCACGCGCACACAGAGGGGCAAGGAAAGCCTTAAGGTGGAGGGTACTGCGGAGCGATTCAAGCCCTTCAGGCGATTAGCGGGTGTATTGGGTCATGGTAGCTATGAAGAGGCCTGTCAAGAGGCTATGGAGCTATGGTCTCCTCTGGTGGGAGCCCATCTACCAGAGTGGGCCAAGAGGAATGTGTACAACCCAGAGACCAGTAAGGCGGGCCAGTCGGTGACGCTGCTGGACATCAGTAAAACCAACTCTGATCCCAACGCGCAGTATGCCTCGTCCAAGAAGCTCGGAGATGTGTATGGAGAGCAGCCGATGCCTGTGCAGCCTTGGGAGCCGTCCCCAGAAAAGGCTCTGCCCACCACGGGTCTGAACATTCGCCCCAGCCCGCAGAAGGCTGGCGGAGGCAGGCTAGAGAAGAAAGTATTGTACACCCGCGAGGTACTCAGGAGTCTGTTAGGAGAGGGTAGGCGGAAAAAAGAGCAGACGAGGATGACTTTCCACCAGATCATGAACGAGTTGAACCACGCTGATCACGGTCTCAACAAGAAGAAGGTCGAGAGTCTGCAGGATCGCATGACTTCCGCGTTGGATGAGGAACAGGCGGTGGTGCAGATGGAGCTGCAGCAAATGAATGAGCTCATGAGGCGCACAGTAGACGTACAATATGCAACATTTCCCGATCGCTTCAAGCTCCTTCTAGAGGGGGAGAAGGCTAACCCTCGACAGCTTTTGCAGAGGATGTGCTACCTGTACTGCCGCACACGGAGCCGGAACTGGCTGGCACTCACATTTGGTGTATGGAAGGCGCGTGTAGTTATTGAAAAGACGCGCGAGCTACAGCCCCTGTATGCACGCCGTGCTGCTTGCCATTTGATGAGAGAGTGGGCCATTTCGCGCAAGTTTCGCCAAATGAAGAAGCAAATCTCGACCTGGCGCAATAATGTCGCACGAATCATCTTCAAAGAAAGGAACAAATCAGCTCTGCCCTTTCAGACGCTGTACAGGAAATACCGTGGTAGATGCCTGATTTTACGGTTACATGTCATGGGCCCTTATAAAGGGCCGCTATCGGATATCGAGCTAGGCGAATGGAGAGAGGACGTGAAATTCCGCATTCCTCGTGTGATTCGCGACAGTAGGAGAGATATC
>MDTE01022875.1_pt1 | contig 16807 bp, 14 predicted proteins | sample 811231 | NCBI WGS metagenome assembly MDTE01 (sample SAMN05326651, study PRJNA326480) | marine metagenome | isolation source: seawater | place: Indian Ocean: Red Sea | collected 2010
ATTTTGAGCCTTTATAAATTCCATCAATAATTTCACCATTTGTTAATTCATTTAACTTTTTGGACAAATATATTCTCTTTTTTTGAATTGGATCTTTAAATCTCATTTTTAACCCAATTTTTGATAAAATTTGATTGACGAAAGATATTAGCCCATATCTTTTATAGGACTCATAATATTTATTAAAATAATTTTTCATTAGTTTAAGAAATATTATAAATTTTTTCTTTAATATACCAATCTAATGATTTCTTTATTCCTACATCAATATTTGTTAGTTTTTTAAATTTAGTAAATTTAATTATTTTTGAATTAGAGCCATGAGTTTTATAAATATCTGCACCATCCATTGGCATATATTTTAGTTTAAACTTCCATTTCTTTTTAAAATCTTTAACGATTTTGTTAATATTTACAGGATTATTTGAGCAAATATTATAGACATCATGTTTTCTTACATTTTTTTTTGCTAATATTTCTACAAATTTAACTACATCTCCAATATATGTAAAATCTCTTACATGGTCTCCAAAATTATTAACAAACATTGTATTATTTGTCTTTAACGATCTAAATAATTTTAAAAAAAACATATCAGGTCTTCCCCATTCGCCATAAACCGTAAAAAATCTTAAACCTATAATTTTTGTTTTAAACTTTCTATAATAATACTCGGCTATAATTTCATTTAATTTTTTTGTTAAACCATAAACATTTTTAGGATTTAGTTTTTCATTTTCTTTTAGTGGAAAATTGGTATTTTCACCATAAACGGAACTTGAAGAAGCATATAAAATTTTTTTCGCTTTATATTTTGTAAGTAATTTTAACAAATTTAAATATCCATATAAATTAACTTTTAAATATTTTTGCGGGTTAACAATTGAATATCTTACCCCGGCCTGGGCAGCTAAATGGATAACAATATCAAATCTTTTTTTTTTTAAAAATAGATCAAGATTTTTGAAATCACAAAGATCAATTTTTCTAAAAAAAAAATTTTTATTTTTTTTTAATCTTTGAAGTCTTTTTTTTTTTAAGGCTACTGAATAATAGTTATCTAAGCAATCAATTCCATAAACTTTATTGTTATTATTTTTTAAATAATTATTTGCTAAATTATAACCAATAAACCCCGTCGCTCCCGTTATCAAAATGTTCATACTTAACTAAAATTTTTAATTTGACTTTTGATTATTTTTCTCAATTTTTCTTTTGATAAAAAATCTTTATTATCAAAACTATTGTAGGATTTAGTTCTGCTTTTTTTTGAATTAATTTTATTTTTTGAATGAAGTGGTGGATAAATTATAAAAAACCTATCATATTCTTTTGTATTTTCAAAATCTGCTGCTGAAATTAATTCTTCGTGAATTTTTTCACCCGATCTAATTCCTATAAACTTAATTTTTTTATTTTGATTTATAGATTTAGCTAATGAAATTACGTCGTAAGAAGGTAGCTTAGGTATAAAAACTTCTTGCCCTTTCATTTTTTTAATACATTTTAAAACAAAATCGCTTGCTTCATCTAGAGTGATATTAAATCTTGTCATTCTTTTATCTGTTATAGTAAAGGGGATTTTATTATTTTTATTCTGCTCAATTAATATAGGAATTACAGAACCTCTACTTCCCATAACGTTTCCGTATCTAACTACACTAAACTTGCATTTTCTATTTCCTTTAAATAAATTAGCCGAAATAACTAGTTTTTCCGCAGTTAATTTAGTTGCACCGTATAAGTTTATCGGTGCTACTGCTTTATCTGTGCTTACCAAAATCGTTTTATCAATATTTTTTTTTATACAAGTTTCTATTAAATTTTGAGTTCCAATTATATTTGTTTTTACAGTCTCAAATGGATTATATTCTGTTGTAGGCACTTGTTTTAAAGCTGCAGAATGCACAACAATATCTATATCTTCATTTAAAGCCCAATCTAATCTTTTATCATCTCTTACATCTCCTATGTAAAATCTAAATTTAGATTGGTTTTTTTTCACATAACTTTCCTCTTTAAGAACTGACTGTTTATATTCATCCCTACTGAAAATAACAATTTTATTTGCAAGTTTTTTTTTAATTAAACTTTGTATAAATTTTTTAGCAAATGAACCTGTTCCACCTGTTATAAAATAATTTTTTTTCATACTTTTTGAATTTCTATAATTTTGTCACATTTTTTTAATTCGTTTATATCATGTGAAATATAAATTATAGTCTTATTTGTTTTTAACTCAATAATTCTATTTAAAATTTTATCTTTATTTGCCTCATCTAAATTACTTAAAGGTTCGTCTAAAATTATTATGTCAGAATTTTTATATATTGCTCTAGCTAGACCGACTCTTTGCAATTGTCCCCCTGAAATACTTGTTCCAAATTCTCCAAGTTGTAAGTTTAAACCTTCTTCAGAGTTTTCTATCATACTTTCTAATGAACAAAATTTTAATGCATAATCTAGCCTATCTTTATCCACATCATTGATGTCACTAGTAAAAGTAATATTTTTTAAAAGTGTATCATCAAATAAATGTACTTTTTGCTGTACATAACTAAAAAGATCTAAGTAATTTTTGCCAAACAATTTAATATCTGATCCATCTAATAAAATTTCACCCTTAGTAGGTTCTATTAAACCAATTAACAAATCTACAAAAGTAGATTTACCAGACCCACTTTCACCATAAATACCAACGAAAGAATTTTTTTCTATTTTAAGACTAAAATTTTTTAATATAATTTGATTTTCAGTATAATTAAATGATACATTATTTAAAATAATTTCTTTATCAAATTTAATTGTATCTTTACTTTTTTTGCTGCTATGAATATTTTCCTCACTTAAAATTTTTGCAATTAAATCTACAGCAGATTGTGTATAATTAATTTTTTGGTAAGCACCTATTGCTGACAAAAAAACTGGAAGTAACCTAAAACCTGCAACAGCGTAAACAGATATATATGCAATTACTGTGGAAGCAGGGTTTCCGTAATGTATCGATAAAACAAAAAATGAAATAAATATTATCATAATTAATGTTTCCGCATATAATTTTGGAAGTATAGAAATTACAGATCTACGAACACCAATATTTGTAAATTTTATAGAATGTCTAATAAATTTCTCTAAAAAAAAATTCTCTTTCTTGTAAATCTTTAGATCACGTAGTCCATCAAATGTTTCTTTAATACTTTCAAGTATAGATTTATTTAATGATTGTCTTTGCAATCCATATGACTCTAATTTTTTTTTAAATAAAAAATTAAAAAAATATAATAGTAATAGAAGCAAAAATATTAACGATAATGTTATTTTAGTATTATAGATAAATAAAAAAAACGAAATAAATATAATTATTAATACATTTTGGATAAGAGTTAGCATTGGAGAAATATATTGACCTACAATTAATTTACTCTCTTGGCTTACATCTCTCAAAATCTCTCCTGAAGATTTATCCTTAATTTGCAAATATGATATATTCAAATATTTTTCAAACGTTTTTCTCTGCTGGTCTAAGCTTAAATGTCCCATGAAGGAAGATACAACTTTTGTATAAAGATATATAAATACATTTTTTAACAAATAAGAAATCAATAAAATAAGTGAACATAACATTATTAGGTTTTGAGATTGATCAACATTTTTGAATTTCCTCAAAAAATCATTTAAAAAATTAATTTCTGTAGACTGATTAGTAAATGTACTCAAAATAGGTAAGACTGCACCTATTGTAAAAGTTTCTAACACTGCAACACAAAACATCAAAAACATTATTAAAATCAAATGATTAATTTGATCTTTCCTTAAAATTTTTAAAATTTTAAACATCAATATTTATTATGTTGTAAATTAAAAATGTTTATTAATTGAATTTTTTTATCAATTTTTTTTAATATTTTTTGAAAATAATTATGTTCAACTAATAATACTACACATTTTAAATTCTTTAATTTAAATATTTTTTTTTTATCTATTATTCCTTTAGCTAAATTTTTTTCGACATAAGGGTCATAAGCTAATACTTTTTTATTTTTTTTTTTAAAATATTGGAATATTTTTAAAGATTGTGAATTTCTTAAATCAGAGACATTTTTTTTATAAGTAAGACCAGCAAATAAAATTTCATCGGTTTTGTAATTAATTTTTTTTTTTTTTAAAATAATTTTTATTTTTTTTATTATAAATTTTCTCATATATTCATTTATGCCTCTTCCAGCTAATGTTACTCGAGTTTGTATTTTATTTTTTTTTGCTATATGAGAAAAATAATAAGGATCTACAGGTAAGCAATGACCTCCGACTAAGCCAGGGCTATATCGTCCAAAATTCCATTTTGTTGAAGCTAATCTAAATACATTATTAAAATCTATTTTTAATTTTTCACAAAAAATATAAATTTCATTCATTAATGCAATATTTATATCTCTCTGAATATTTTCAATCACTTTAGATGTTTCTGCTTCTTCTATACTTTTATTAATGACTAATTTTTTTGATAAATTTTCGTAAACTTTTTTTACGGTTGTTTTTATTTTAAGATTGGGTACAGCAATAATTTTATTTATTTTATTTAATGTATGTTGTGCATCGCCTGGATTAACCCTTTCTGGACTATAACAAACTGAAAAATCATTTTTTTTTAAATTAAGGTTAGAAAATTTTTCAATTATTGGTATACAAATTTTATTTGTTGTTCCTGGATAAACAGTTGACTCAAATACTACTATATCATTTTTTTTTAATACTTTAGAAACAATTTTACACGCCAAAATTAAAGCTTTTAAGTCTGGTTGTTTATTAATATTTATGGGTGTTGGAACACAAATTATAAAAAAATTGCATTTTTTTATTTCATTAAATTTAGATGTTAACTCAGCATTTCTCAATATTTTAAGTTCTTTTTTTGTAAATTCTTTAGTTGTATCTAATTTTTTTTTTAAATTTAAAATTCTATTTTTATTTATATCAAATCCACATGGATTAAATTTTTTTGATAAACTAACTAATACTGGAAGGCCTACATAACCTAATCCAATAACACAGGGCTTAATATTCATATGACATTTTCGATAATTTACTATATGTAATATGTCAAATTTTCAAACAATAATTAAAACATTTTATTGCCTAGTTTGTTAATTAATGAGTAATAAGTTTTAAAATGAAAAAAGAACTAGTGTTTATAGCTGAGATAGGTCTGAACCATAATGGAAACTTTGATCTATGTTTTGAACTAATCAAACAAGCTAAATTTGCAGGAGCGGATATAGTAAAATTTCAATTAGGGTGGAGAGACAAGCCCAGTGAAATGAATCAGTTTGATAAAAAAAGAATATCTCAACTCATTCAATGGTCAAAATATTTTGAAGTTGAGTTATTATTTTCAATAATTTCAGATAAAGCATGGGAACTTATAAAACCTTTTAACTTTAATAAATTTAAAATTGCATCAAGAACTGTAAAATATGATATGCCTCTGGTTAAAAAAATTTTAAAGAAAAAAAAGGAAACGATAATTTCTTTAGGGATGTGGGATAAAAAAAAACTACCATTTTCAAGAAGAAAGAATATTTTTTATTTATGGTGTGTTTCTAAATATCCTTGTCACCCAAAAAATTTAAAAGGATTACCAAAAAATTTTAATACATCTCCCTACTATGGTTACAGCGATCATTCTATAGGAATAGAAACATGTATTTTGGCTATTAGTAGAGGTGCTAAGATAATTGAAAAACATTTCACTCTGGATAAATCAAGCACTATAATAAGAGATCACTCATTATCTGCAACTCCAGAGGAGTTTAGGCAAATGGTTAATATAGGAAGAGATATTTCGAAAAAAATAAATATGGGTATTTAAATATCTTTTAATAAAATTAAAAACTACATGAGTTCAGAGACTAGAAAATTTGCGGTAAAAAATTTGAAAGGTTCAGACGAAGATCTAAGAGTTTCTTGGATGCTAAAAAATATGGAGAAAAATAAAAGTTTTTTTTATATGTCGCAAAAAAGTTCTAGCAATAAAATAGACTTATTAGAGAAATTAAAAAAAGATTACAAATTATATAGACATCAATGGAGAGAAAATCCTAAAGTTGCTATAAAAAATCATTTAACTGGAAAAAAATTTAATGAAAGTAAGCTTGGACCATTATGTATAGATATTGAAGTAGCTGCAGTATGTGATTTAGCTTGTCCACATTGCTACAGACAATTTATTTCTACACCTGACAAAATAATGTCAAAAAAACTTGCATTCAAATTAATAGACCAGGCATCTAAATTAAATGTTCCTTCAATGAAATTTAATTGGAGAGGAGAGCCTCTGCTTAATCCTTTTCTTCCAGAGATAATTGATTACGCAAAACAAAAAGGTGTATTGGAAACAATAATAAATACGAATGCAACAAAATTAGATGAGAAAATGTCAAAAAAAATAATTAATTCTGGTTTGGATTTATTAATTTATTCTTTTGATGGTGGAACAAAAAAAAGTTATGAAAAAATGAGACCAGGAAGATTTAAAAAAAATAATTTTGATGAAGTCTACAATAATATCAAAAATTTTAGTCATATAAGAAAAAAAATGAATTCATCATTTCCAAGAACAAAAATTCAAATGGTTTTAACCGATGACACTTATCAAGAACAAAAAAAATATTTTTCTTTATTTAAAGACATTGTTGATGATGTATCAGTTAAACAATACACTGAAAGAGGTGGAAAAATATCAGATATAGGAGAGGAATATATTAAAAAATCCTGTCCACACGATAATAAAGTTCAAAATATAATAAAAGATAAAAAAATTGACCCAAATGCAGAAGTTATGAAAGACTCGGATGGTAATGTTTTTGTCTCAATAGGAAGGTTACCTTGTGAACAACCTTATCAGCGAATGCTTATTACTTATGATGGTAGAGTGAGCATGTGTTGTTATGATTGGGGAAGCATGCATCCAGTTGGATATGTTGATGGATTGGCAATAAAAACTGGTGAAAAAGAATATGAAAATGTTAAAAAAAAAGCAGATTTAAATAAAAAAGGTTTTGAATTAATGGATCTGCAAATGCCAAAAGTTTTTAATGAGCCTAAAAAAAAAATTGAAACAATTGAAGATATTTGGTTTGGAAATGAAATAAATCATGTAAGGACTAAACACTCTGAAGACTCTTTAGAAGAAGTTCTAATATGTAAAGCATGCCCTTTTAAAGAAACATATAAGTGGAAAAAAATAAATTAAATGCCTGAAATCATTGCTGAGATAGCAAATGCTCACCAAGGAAATCCTATTACAGCAATAAAACTCGCAAAATCAGCCAAAATTTCTGGGGCTGACGCTGTAAAATTTCAGATCTATTTTGCAGATGATTTTATTTCAAAGAATCATTCAAGATTTGATCATTTTAAAAAACAATCTTTTTCTAAAAGTCAGTGGAAAGAAATAATTAAAAAAACAAAAAAACTAGGAATTAAAATTTATTGCGATATTTTAGGTGAAGAGGCTTTTAAACTAGCAAAAAAACTTAAAGTAGATGGATATAAAATTCATTCATCTGATATTTCAAACAAAAAGCTATTAAATAAAGTTTCAACGGTAAATAAAAAAATTTTTTTATCGTGTGGGGGAGCGAAATTAACTGAAATATATTATGCTTTAAAGATACTTTTAAATAAAAAAAAGAATGTAGTTTTATTACATGGATTTCAGAGTTACCCGACAAAAATTGAAGATACTGATCTTGATAGGCTAAAAACGCTTAAGTCAGAATTTGGTGATAAAGTAGAATATGGATTTCAAGATCATATATCAGGTGAGGTCAAAGACAATCTATATATTTGCCTTATTGCTCTTGGTTATGGTGTAAACTATATAGAAAAACATATAACTTTTAATAGAGAGAAAAGAGGCATTGATTACTATTCATCTTTAGAACCCAAAGAATTAAAAAAATTTATTAAAATTATTAAAACATCTCAAAAAAGTATATCTAACTCAAAAAATGATTTTTCAACAAAAGAATATAATTACAGGAAAACTACAAAAAAAATGTTAATTTTAAAAAGACAAAAAAAAAGGGGTGAATATCTTAAAGAGGAAGATGTAGAGTATAAAAGAGCAGAAACTAATTGTCATGAGCCTCTAGATATAGATTATTTTAAAAGTAAAAAATTAGTAACTAATTTAGGCAGAAATTCTATTCTAAAAAAAAAACATTTTAGCAATAAAACAATTATTGTTGTAGTTGCAAGATCAAAATCTAAAAGATTGCCTGGAAAAGCATTACGTAAAATTACAGACAAGTCCATGATTGAACATTTATTAATTAGACTGAAAAAAAATAGTAAAAAAAATAAAATTTTATTATGTACAACTAATGAAAAAAGTGACGATAAATTAGTAAAAATTGCTAAAGATTGCGCGGTTGATGTTTTTAGAGGTTCTGTAAAAAATGTTCTAGAAAGAGTTACCAAAGGTTTAAAGAAATATAATCATAATATAGTAGTAAGAGTAACGGGAGATGATATTTTAATTGATCTCGATTATATGAATTTAGCAGTAAACTATCTGCTAGAAAATAATTTAGACTACGTAGACCATAAAGATTTACCTTCGGGAACTGAAACAGAAATATTTGATAGAAAGACTTTAGAATTAATTTATAAAACAGGAAACGATTTGGAAGGTACAGAATATCTGACAAATTATATCAAAAATAATAAATTATATTTTAAAACTGGATCGGCTCCGGTATTAAACAAACATAAATCCAATTTGAGATTAACAATTGACACCTTAAATGATTTCAATTTTGTAAAAAAATTTTTGGTTAAAATGAGTAAAATTGGAAAAAATTATAACTATAACCTAAATGATATTTTTGACTTTTATAAAAATTCATTTAACAAGATTCAGCAAAAAAAAAAATTTAACTATACTTTAAAATATTCAACAAAATTAAATTTAGAAAAATTTTATGAAATATAAAAATTTTAATCCGCTTATAACAATTTACATTACTAATCATAATTATGGCAAGTATTTAAATAAATCTATAAATAGTGTTTTAAATCAAACTTACACAAACTATGAATTAATCATTATTGATGATGGATCAACAGATACTTCAAAGAAAATTATCGAAAAATATAAAAATTTAAGAAAAATAAAAATTATTTTCCAAAAAAATAAAGGTCTAGCAGTTTCTAATAATATTGCTTTAAAACTTTCAAAAGGGGATTACATAACAAGATTGGATGCAGATGATTGGCTAGATGAAAATTTTCTTCAAGTAATGGTAAACGAGTTAAAGAAACATCCAAAAATTGGCATGATTTTCTGCAATTATTTTTTAGTCAACAGCAAAGGACTTATACAAAGTCAGTTTCTAAGACATGATTTTAAAAATGTAAAACTTTTAGATCAGCCAGCTCATGGAGCATGTTCTCTAATAAATGTTAAATGTTTGAAGTTAATAGGTGGATATGACGAAAGGTTTAAAAGTCAAGATGGAGTTGATATTTGGATAAGATTAATTCAAAAGTATAAAGTAAAAAATATAAATCTACCATTGTTTTATTATAGACAACACGGAAAAAATCTTACAACAAATACCAGAAAGTTATTTCATTCAAGAGATAAGATTTTTGACAAGAATGTAAAAAATAAAAAAAAATTAAAAATACTGTCTGTATAATTCCAATTAGAGGAGATAAAGAAGATTCTATAGCATTAAAAAAAATAAACTCAGTAACAATTTTAAAAAAATTAATTTTAGAACTCAAAAAAACCAAAAAAATAAAAAAAATAATTGTTTCTTCTCCTGATGACAAGATAATAAATTATGTTAAAAAAAATTTTAAGAATGGTATATTAACAGAAAAAAGAAGCGATGATTTAGCTGGTTTTAATACGCCAATATACAAAACATTAATTTCTATAATCAAAAACAGTCAAAAAAAATTTAAAATTGACTCCATTCTTCAAGTTACTGTAGATCACCCACTTTTAAACTCTCAAAATTTTGAAAGTGCTATTAATATAATGAATATTTTTGATAGCGATGAAGTTCTCGCTGTCAAAAAAGAAACTGATAATTTTTTTTACCACAATGGTAAAGGATTAATTCCATTTAGAAAATCATCTAACCTTGTGCTCGAAAGAGAGGAAGTTTATCGGCATATAACAAGTCTTCATCTATATACTAAAAAATGTTTATTAAATTACGAAAAAAAAAGAAAAATTGGTCACGTAATACTAGATGATATATCAAGCTTCAGAGTCAGATCAAATGAAGATTTAATTTTTGCACAAACATTAATTAAAAAAATTTAGAATTTATAAAATGTTTAATCATGCAATTTTTAGGGGCAAAACAAGATATAACAAAAATAAAAATACTATTCTTGTTTTAATAAGAAAACAGCCCGGAGAGCTTGATTGGATTCTGCCAGTCTTGGATAAGTTAAAAGAAAATTTTAATATTATTGCTATTTTTGAAAAGAAGGTTGCACTAAAATTACTTAAAGAAAATGAAATTTTATTTAGTTTATTTCAAAAAGTTGTATTTTGCTATGTTCAAAGTTCAATTGTAAAATCAATTTTTTATAGGGTCTCTAATAAATTAGTAAGTCTTTTAAAATTAAAAACTTTATCCAATTTTTTTCAAAATAAAGTTTATGAAAATTATTATGATATTACTAACTTAAATTATCAAATAAAAAAAAAAATTTATAATTTTGATATTAAAAAATTAAAATTATTAATGCAAGATTTTACTGATAATAGTCCCTGGGTAAAAAAATTTAGTGAAAAAAATTATAAATTAAAAATAATTTCATACCCACATGCAACCCATATTTATGGCAATAAAGAAATAAAAATAAAAAATAAAGTTAAATTTAATAATAGTAGCTATTTACTTTTAAGTTCGTCTTCAGACTTATTTTATTTTAAAAGCAGATTTAATCAGTCATACATAATTGCTTGTGGTTTTCCAAAATATGAAAAATCTTGGCTTAAAAAATTAGAGAGCTCATATAGAATTAAAAAAGAAAAAAAGAAAAGTATTTTTATATCTTTTAAAGGATATGAAAAAGAAAAATATAATAAAGATAAATATATTAACCAAGTTAAATCATTATTTGATTATGTTCAAAATCAAAAAAATTTAATATTAATATTTAAATTTCACCCTAATGCTCAAGAAGAAAATGTCTTTTTGAGTGTTGCAAATAAATACCCTAAACACTTATGGAAAATTACAAAAGTACACCAGCATATTGCTGCAAAAAATTATTCATTTTTTGTTAATTTTTATAATTCTGCGTCAGCTTTGGAGGCTCTCGCGTGTGGAAAAGTTCCTATTGAGTTGTGGGGTGTAAGACATAAAAAAGAACAATCTATATATAAAAATCTAAAACTGTGCTTAGCATCAAAAAATAAGTTAAATCTATACAAAAATTTAAACGAAATCCTCTATAATAAAAATTTAAATATTCAAAAAAAAATTTTAAATAAATTTAATCAAAGATATAAAAAGAATAATTCAATCAATAATACTAACAAAATAATTTTAAAAATATCTAAGACTTTGACATAATTTACAGTTTAAGATAGATCTTCATTTTAAATCGTAAAAGAGATAACTTAATTATGAAATATTGTTCAAACTGTATAGAAGTAGATACTAGGCCTAACACCAAATTCAGTAAAAGAGGATTATGTTTATCTTGTGAAAATTACTTTAATGAAAAAGATAGAAATTTTAACGAAGTAGAAAGAGAAAATATTCTAAAAAAAATTATTCTTAAATATAAATCTAAAAACAAAACAGATTTTGATTGCATTATTGGGATAAGTGGTGGAAAAGATAGTACACGTCAGGCATTATGGTTAAGAGACAAATATGGTTTAAATCCATTACTAGTTTGTTGCACTTACCCACCAGAACAAATCACTGAGAGAGGTTCAAATAATTTATCAAATTTAATTGATCTTGGATTTAATGTAATAATAACTGGTCCATCTCCAGAGACATATAAAAAAATCTTAAAAAAGGGGTTTTTTCAAGGCAACTACTTAAGAGGTCCTGAGCTTGCTCTATATTCTTCTGTACCTCAGCTTGCAATTAAATACGGTATTAAACTTATTTTTTGGGGTGCTAATCCTGCATTAACCGCTAACGATAGTAAAACACAAATTATTTTAGAACCATACAATGGAAACAATCTTAGAAATGCCAATACTTTAAAAAATTGTGATTTATCATGGATGAAGAATATAACTGGGGAAAATAAAACTTTTCCATACATTTATCCATCAAAAAAACAATTTATCAAAAATAATATTCAAATAATTTATCTAGGTTGGTTTTGGAAAAATTGGTCAATTATAAATAATGCAAAGTATTCTATACTAAATGGACTTAAGATTAGAGATGATAAAGTTACGAATACTGGTGATCTACACGGATCTATGGCACTAGATGATGACTGGGTAATAATAAATCAAATGATTAAATATTATAAATTTGGTATTGGAAGAGTGACTGATTATTTAAATTTTGAAATAAGATTTGGCAATATATCAAGAATAGAAGCTATTAAGATCGCAAAAAAATATGATGGGAAATGTAATAAAAAATATATCAAGAGTTTTTGTAAATATATTGGTATCAAGGAAGACGTCTTTTGGAAAACAGTAAGCAAATTTATAAATAAAAAATTATTTAAATTTAATAATAATTATAAAAATCCAAGAATTTATCGTAAGTTTAAAATTGGTGCTGGTCTATGAAAAAAAAAGTAGTTATTTTGAATTATGGTGTAGGTAATTTTGGCTCGTTGATTGGCACATTAAAAAATTTAAATTACGATGTTAAAGTCTCATCTCTAAAAACAGATTTAGAAAAATCAGATTTAATAATATTGCCAGGAGTAGGAACATTTCCTGAGGCAATGAAAAATTTAAAGAAATTAAAGTTGGATAAATTTTTAAGAAAATTATCTAAGAAAGGAAAAAAAATTTTAGGTATTTGCTTAGGAATGCAATTATTAACCGATTCATCTGATGAATTAGTTTTTACAAAAGGTCTTAAAATTATTGAGGGTAAATTTGAATATTTAAAACAACATAATATTGGCTGGTCTAAGTTAAGTTATGTCAATAATAAAAACGTTAAAGGTATGAAGTGTGAGGATTATTTTTTTTTCCAACATAATCTTAGATATATTGGTCCAAAAAAAAATATTGATGCTTACACTCAAGGATTTAAAAAAATACCTTCAATATTAAGAAAAAAAAATACTATTGGTATTCAATTCCATCCAGAAAAAAGTCAACATGCTGGTTACAACTATCTAAAAAAATTATTTGATGAATAAAAAAAGAATAATTGGTACGATTATTGTTAAAAATGACTATGCTGTTCAGTCTTTTGGTTATAAAAAATATTTGCCCCTAGGAAAACCTGAAATTATTGCAAAAAATCTTGAAAGATGGTGTGTGGATGAAATAGTAATTATTGATATCGAGAGAAGTAAAAAAAAATTAGGCCCAAATCTAAATCTATTAAAAAAAATTAAGTCTATAAATTTAAACACTCCTTTAATTTATGGAGGAGGCATTTCAACGTGTAAAGATGCTCTAAACATAATTACAAATGGTGCTGATAGAATTATAATTGAAAATTTGGTTCATAAAGACTTAAATTCTATTTTTGAAATTTCAAATAAAATTGGCTCTCAATCATTAATTGTCTCAATGCCTTTGGCAATTAAAAACAAGAATTTGTTTCAATATAATTATATAACAAACAGTACAACAAAAATTTCTGATAATTTTAAAACTATAATTAATAAAAAATTAATCTCAGAAATTTTTATTATAGATTATATAAACGAGGGCTACCCTGATAATTTTAATGAAAAATTAATTAAATATTTTCCAATAAAAAATTTTCCAATTATTTCATTTGGAGGCATAAGCACTAATAAAAAAATTAATAAAATAATTAAATTTAAATCAGTAACTGCAATTGCAATAGGAAATAGCTTAAATTATAAGGAAAATGCTCTGAAAAATATAAAAAATGGATCACTAAAACATAAATTTCGACCAATTGATTATCAAATATAAATAAAAAACAAATGATAAAAAAAATAATTTTTTGTAAAAAATGTTTATATTCTAATTTACATCCATTTGGTTTAACATTTGATGAAAATGGTATTTGTTCGGGTTGCACAATTCATGACGAAAAAAATCAATTAAATTGGAAAGATAGATATAAAAAATTACTAAAATTAATTAATCCCTACAAAAGTAGATCGAATAAAAATTATGACTGTATAATTCCCGTGACAGGTGGTCAAGATTCATATTTTATAGTTTTCATTGCTAAATTTAAACTTGGTTTAAATCCGTTGCTAGTAAACTATAACAAATACTTTAATACTCCATTAGGTATAAGAAATTTAGCAAATTTAAGAAATAAATTTGATGTTGATATAATTATACAAAATGTAAATCCTATTTCTGTTAAAAAAATAACTAAACATACATTGATGGAATATGGAAATTTCTATTGGCCAATTCTGGCTGGACATACTGTCTTCCCTGTTCAGATCGCAATAAAATATAAAATACCCCTGATAATTTGGGGCGCACATCAAGGTCTAGAACAAACCGGCATGTTTTCTCATACTCATGAAGTAGAAATGACACGAAGATATAGAAGTGATCACGACTTATTTGGAACAGATTCTGATAAATTAAAAACTTTAGATAGCGACCTAAAAGAAGAGGATATTATTCAATATAAATATCCTGATCACAAAGAATTAGACCAGGTGGGTGTTAGGGGAATTTATCTTGGTAATTATATTCGCTGGGACCCCGCAATACAGCATAAAAAAATGGTAAAGGATTTTAATTATAAGAGCTCCTCTTTTGGTAGAACTTTTGATTGTTATGATTATGTGGATTGCTTTAACTATATGAATTTACATGACGTTCTAAAACTTTATAAGTTAGGCTACTCAAAAGTAACTGACCATGCCTGTAGAGAAATCAGATTTAATAGAATTTCTAGAAACCAAGGTATAAACTTGGTAAGAAAATATGAATTAAATCCTCCAAAATATATTAATTTATTTAGCAAGTGGCTAGGGGCTGATGAAAAAGCCTTAGAGTTTATATTTAATAAACAAAGAAATAGTCAATTCTGGAAAGCGAAAGAAATTAATAAATGGGAGTTTAAGGGTTTAAGTACACTTTTAAAAAAAAACAAAGATAAAAAAAAAAAATATAAATTAATTAAGATTTTTAAAGCAAATAGTAAATTGGAATATAATAAAAATTCTGAATATATTACTTTTGGAAAAGGAATTTAAATTTAATATATAGATACTTAAATAAATTATTTAATGAAGTTTCAGATGGATTATTAAGGTAATATCTTAAACCTTGATCTCTTAAATTAAAAAAATTGATCATTTCTTTTGATATGCGAATTTCATCGTCATTAATTTTTTCTATATGAGCATCATCAACTTTGTAGTTATTAAAGGAAGGTATAAAAAAAATTTTTTCTTTCTTTAATCCTAAAAATTTTAAAATATTTGACATTTCTAATTTTCTTCTAAATATTATTTTTTCTAAAGAAGAGACAAATAATTTCTTTGGATATTTTTTTTGTAATTCGTTAATTTTTTGATAAGTAAACTTAATATTTTCTAAGTATTTGGTAAACAAAACTCTTTGAAAATATTTATTAATATCTTTGCCCTTCTCTCTTATTTTTAAATCTAACGCTCTACTTTTTAATAAACCTAAATATTCTCTTTTAACATAAATCAATTTACAATTTGAAATTTCATTTACACAATTTTCAATACTTTTTATTTCATTGGGTGATTTAAAGACAACACTTTTAATTTTTTGTTTTTTTTTTTTATTTTCTGAATTTTTTACATAACTTCTCAAATAAATATCAACTACTTCTTCAAAATAAAAAGTTTTTTTATTTGAAAGAAATATTTCTTCTTTAATATGTTTGTCAAAAGCTTCAAAATTAAATTTGAATTTATGTGTTTTAATTTTATGAAAGCTTTTTATTGAATAATGGGCTGGAGTTTCAAAATGTAAAGCATCACTTTCAATCCAGCTGTAACCAATATCGTATAACTTTTTCTTAAAATTATGAATATTTAAATATTTTTTTTTTTTTAAATATCGAGAAATTATTACAACACTTTTTTTTCTAATTAGGTCTTTTAATAAATCTTCTTTATTTTTTTCAATAAATATTTTGTCAAATAATTGTAAAAATTTATCATGATTATAATTTACCAAATTACCGTTACCATCTAGGAGATGTAGTAAAGTAGTTTTGCCTGCTGTTCTGGGACCACTAATAATTATTTTTGATAAAGGTTTCATTAATTATAAAGTTGAATTTTATAAAATTATTGTAAATATACTTTATATATGATTTTATTGTTTCAATTAAAAGCATTAAAGTTTAAATAATATTAAATATATCTTTTATCATGAATTTAAATTTAAAAAATAAAACTCTGTTAATCACAGGTGGAACTGGGGGGTTTGGAAAAGTCATAATAAAAAAATTTATTTCTCAGAATTGCAAAGTAATAGCCACAACTACAAAAAAAGGGAATCAAAAAAATTCAAAAAGGTTAAAGATTATTCAACTAGATTTTAATGACAAAAATTCCATTATCAAATTTGAGAATGAAATAAAAAAAATTAATAAGATTGATTTTCTTATAAACA
>MDTE01140980.1_pt1 | contig 16807 bp, 13 predicted proteins | sample 811231 | NCBI WGS metagenome assembly MDTE01 (sample SAMN05326651, study PRJNA326480) | marine metagenome | isolation source: seawater | place: Indian Ocean: Red Sea | collected 2010
AGCTTTTACAGAGAATTGTATCCAATGTCTTTTGAAGAGCCTTTATTTCACATTCATTTGAATGTTGATTATCCATTCAACCTAACTGGGGTATTGTACTTCCCTAAGTTGAGTCACAATATGGAGGTTCAAAAGAACAAAATTCAATTGTACTGCAATCAGGTTTTTGTAACCGATCAGGTAGAAGGTATTGTTCCTGATTTCTTAACGTTATTGCACGGTGTGATTGATTCACCAGATATTCCTTTGAACGTTTCTAGATCTTATTTGCAGTCGGATCAAAATGTAAAGAAAATTTCTTCGCACATTACCAAGAAGGTTGCCGATAAGTTGAAGCAATTGGCTACTAAGGACAGAGAGGAATTTCAAAAGAAATGGGACGATATTAAAGTGTTCATCGAATTTGGTTTGTTGAGCGATGAAAAGTTTGCTGAAAAAGCAAAGAAATTCATGCTGTATAAAAACGTGAAAGAGGAGTTCTTTTTAATTGATGAATACCTTGAGAAAATTAAGGTTACTCAGGAAAACAAGGATAAGAAAACGGTTATATTGTATACACACGATGCAGAGGCTCATCATTCCGCTATTGCAAAAGCAGAGGAAAGAGGATACGATGTATTGGTAATGGATACGGCACTTAGTTCTCACTTGGCGAACAAGCTGGAACAGGATTTAACGGATGTAACGTTTGCAAGAATTGATTCCGATACGATTGATAAGTTAATTGCTAAGGATGAGGAGATTCCAAGTAAACTTTCAAAAGAAGAAGAGGAAAAATTAAAGCCGGTAATTGAAGGTGTAGTCAATACACAAACATATACGGTTCAATTCGAAAGTTTAAGTGAGCAGGATGCACCAATTCAAATTACGCAAAGTGAGTTCATGAGAAGAATGGTAGAGATGCAACGTGTAGGTGGTCAAGGCGGTATGATGGGTAATTTCCCAGAGTCCTATAACCTGGTTGTAAATTCGAATCATCCTTTGGTAGGAAAAATTCTCAAGGAAGATGATAGCGAAACGCAACAAAAACTGGCGAAGCAAGCTGCCGATTTGGCCCTATTGTCGGTAGGGTTGTTAAAAGGAAAAGAGTTGACGGACTTTGTAAATCGCTCAATTGAAATCATAGAATAACAAAAACAATTTCATCCCGCCTCGTGCGGGATGTTTTTTTCTATATTTAAACAAAAAAAGAAATGAAAAAATCAAGTATAATAATATTATCTGTAGTAGGTTTAGTTGTAATCATTGGTATAAGCATGTTTTTTAAAGCAACTGGAACTTATGACAAAGCAGTTGGATACCAGGAAACGACCTCTCAAGCATGGGGAAATGTAGAAGCAACTTATCAAAGAAGAATGGATTTGATTCCAAATTTAGTTTCAACAGTAAAGGGTTTCGCTGCGCAGGAAAAAGAGGTTTTATTAGGAGTTACCGAAGCGAGGGCATCTGTAGGTAAGGTGACTGTTGATGCCAATAACTTAAAACCAGAGAACATAAAAGCTTTTCAGCAGGCACAATCCGGTTTAACGCAAGCTCTCTCCAAGCTTATGCTTGTGCAAGAACGCTATCCTGAATTGAGATCCAACCAAAACTTTTTGCAATTGCAGGCGCAATTGGAGGGTACGGAAAATAGAATTAATGTTGCTCGACAGCGTTATAATGGTACTGTTAAAGAATACAATACATTTATTAGAGGTTTCTGGAAAAAGATGTATTTAGGATGGTTGGCTGAAGAAGATGAGTTTGTTAAGAAAGGAATGTTTGAGGCAGATAAAGGAGCTGAGAACGCACCTAAAGTTCAATTTTAAATGAAAGCAAAAGAATTATTTACAGATGAATTGCAGAAACAGGTTGTTGCTGCAATTGAAACAGCGGAATTGAATACTTCAGGTGAAGTACGGGTTCATCTCGATGACAAATGCAAAGGAGATGTGCTGGACAGAGCTGCTTATGTTTTTGAAAAATTGGAAATGCAAAAAACCGAGCAACGGAATGGTGTTTTGTTTTATCTGGCTGTTCAGGATAAGAAGTTTGCTATTTTGGGAGATGCCGGGATTAATCAAAAAGTACCCGAAAATTTTTGGGAGGAAATTAAATCGGAGGTGATTGAAAACTTTAAAAAGGGAGATTTTGCTGAAGGTTTGTCTTCGGGGATTATAAAAGCAGGCGAGCAGTTAAAGGCACACTTTCCTTATCAGGAAGACGATGTAAATGAATTGGACAATGAAATTTCTTTTGATGATGAACTTTAAAATAATTGGTTTTCTTCTTTATTTGTGTTTGTTTTCAGGACTTATTTCTGAAGCTAAAAACGATTGTTTTCCTCAAAGGAATGAATCAAATGACAGTCTTGTATATGACAAATCCGATATTTTTTCACCTACTGAAGAAAGTGCCTTAAACGAAAGGCTTATTCAAATCAGCAACAATACATCGAATCAAGTTGTAGTTGTGGTTGTCAATGATTTATGCGACATGGACAATGCAATGTATGCTACAGAATTAGGCCACACCTGGGGAGTTGGTAGAAAGGGAAAAGATAATGGTATTATAATCCTTATCAAACCGACAGGAGGAAAAGGTGAGCGAAGAACTTTTATTGCTCCAGGATATGGTTTGGGAGGGGTAATCCCAGATGCAACGGCAAAATTAGTTGTTGAAAATGAGATGATTCCAAATTTTAAAAATGGGCAATTCTATAAGGGAGTGGATGCTGCCTTGGATGTACTCGTTTCTCTAGCAAAAAAAGAATACAACTATCAAGCTTATGAAAATAATGTTAGGAAGCGAAATAAAGGAGGTGGAAGTGCATTGTATCTATTGGTTCTTGTTGGCGTTTTTTACCTTTTAGCTCGAATTTTTTCGTCGAGGAGTTATGCTCAAACTAACGGTACTGGATTTTGGAGTGCTTTTATGATGGGAAGTTTATTCGGTGGAATAGGAGGAAGTTCGAATCGTGGAGGTTGGGATGATTTCAATTCTGGCGGTGGCGGATTTGGTGGTTTCGGTGGCGGCGGTTTCGGCGGCGGTGGAGCTGGCGGAAGCTGGTAATTCAATTTGTTGCATTTAACTACAAATTTATTTGAATTTGATTCCTTTTGAATATGCTTTGTACCTTGCTGTATTGATTCCAATAGGTTTCTTATTGAATATCCCTTTTTACATTTACTGGCTGAAAAAGCAAAATCCGAGCAACGAAGTTTACCTCTACATGGTTAGAGGAAAGTTTACGTATTTGAATGTTTTGGATATGATTGCCCGAATTGAAAGGGCTACCAATCAGGATTTGAAAGTTGAACGAAGGAAGATTGAACGATATTTTAATCTTTCCAGGGAACAAAAAAAATCTTTTAAGATTTATCGTTCAGTGATTTACAGGTTGCTAAAAGAGAAATCCTTTGGGAAGCCAAAAATACTAAAATCCATTCACAGAATGCCGGTTTATACTAAGGTGGTTGCTATATGGGATGTGATGATTATTTTATCTATTTTAAATTGTATTGTTGTAGCTGCCAATGCCGCAGGTGCTGGTCTTCTTGCAGCTGTTTTTGCTGCTTTGCTTCTTGGGATTTTCCCTTCAGGTATTGTTTGGTTGATGTGTCATTCAGCTTTTAATAATGTTTTACGATATGCAACTAATAAACGAATAAAAGAAGTAAGTTCGATTCCTTTTCGAATTGCAATGGCGCAATTTTGGGCATTTACAGGAGGTTACTTGTGGAAAGATATTTATTGGGCCGAAGGGAGCTTAACATGGATTTCAGAGTCCTCTACTGGATATTATGGTGGTATATCTTCTGGTTTTGAGAGTGATAATAGTAGTGGAGAAGGTGATTTTGGTGGCGGTAGAGCCGGCGGAAGTTGGTGATTATGAAAAATATTATTAAATATTCTGTTTGTATTTTTTTGTTTTGTTCCTTTTTTGAGGCTAAGGCAGGTTTAGTTGGCTACGGAAGTAGTTCAAAACCACTTTCTCGGGATGATGTTTTATTTATTAAAGAATTTTTTGAGAATAATTTTTTACTTACTCTTTTAAATTTACTTTACTTAATCCCTTTTGGGTATTGGGTGAAAAAGCAGCCGCTTAACTCTGAAATACTGCTTTATCAAATCAGGGGGAATTTTACTCGCTTTAATCTTAATTTATGGATTGAGCGTATTGAAAATGAAAGAGGATTACGATTATTAAAACTAAGAGAAAGAGTTGATTTGTATGAAAACAAAGCCAGAATGTTGGGTTTTAAAATCAGTTATTACAAATCGATATTAACGAATCAGGTTTTATCGAATTCATTTGGCAAAAGGGGGTATAAAACAGCCTTTAAAAGGATGCATAAAAACACAAAATTATTAATATTTGGTCAGCTCTCACAAGTTATTATCTCAACGATTCTTTCCATTAAATTTTGGGTCATCGAGTTGAATAGTTTCATTGGAGGTTTTTTTTTAGGAATTGCAACAGCACTTTTCATTGGGGTTGTTTATTGGGTATTGATTAATTATATTTTCACTTTAATATTTAAATTAATTATCGAAATTCTTAAAGTTAAGAAGGGACATGCTGGTTATTGGCACATTGTAAGTGCTCAACTCAGAGGGTTTTATGGGGCTTTTTGGTCAAATATTCCAATCCCTAAAAAAGCATTAATGCTCATTACAGATGTGTCAATAAAAAATGGTCAAACAAAAATAGTTTTTAAAGAGTTTAAAGGGAGTGGAGCTGGCGGAAGTTGGTGATTATGTGGAAAAATTATAAAATATTAGTCTTGTTGATTCTTTTGATTGGTTGTTATACTTCCAAAGCTCAAATGTTTTCGTATGATTTTGCGACAATCTTTGGATCCTTTGATTTTAAATTTCCTTCAATTCTCGCAGATGCTTCTTTTGTTGATGTTGGTAATACGGATCAACCGAAGTATAAAAATCCGGAAAATGTTTCTAAATTTTACAGAGCTGTAATCTTGGCTTTAATTCTTATCGCTTCATTTCTCATTAACGTTCCTTTCTTTTTAAAGTGGGCAAAAAAACAAAAAGGGAGTGATGAGGTGTTACTTTATAATGTCGAGGGTAATTTTACTTACTTAACCGTCTTGCTCTGGATCGAAAGAATTGAGGAGTTTAATGGTAAGTTTCTTCTCAGGGAAAGAAGCGAGGTAGAGAAATTTTACAACGTTGCCAAAAAGGGTAAAACGTCCATAAAAAATTACAAAAGGAAAATTCACGACATTTTATTGATAAAATCGTTCGGTAAAAATATCGTTCGAACGGCATTTGCAAGAATGGATATCTACACAAAAATCACTTATTTGTGGGACATTGCAATTTATCTATCCATTATTTACGCTGCTGTTTGTGTATTAAGCATTGATTACAGTTGGACGCTTTCGGTTTTTGTGGGCTTATTCGTTGGTAATATTGTAGCGGCTCCAGTGTGGTTAATTTGCCATTTAATTTTTAATCACTCATTAAAATCTGTTGCGCGTAATCAAATTAAAAAGGGAGATGGCATTGGTTTAAGAATTATTATGGCTCAATTATACGGTGGTTTTGCGGGGGTGATATGGAAAGATCTTTATTACATTCAAGGTAGGTCCTCGTGGACTTTTGGTGGAGGTTCATCAAGAAAAGGCTTTTTACGTAACATTCCCACGGCAACCTATTCTTCGGCTTATTCACGTGATGAAGAAAAAAAAGATCTTGATTTTGATAAGAATTAATTTCAATTTTGGATGTTGAACCTTACAGGTTCGTTATCTTTATTCTTCTCTTAAGATGAATCCATATATAACCTATATAATAATTGGCATCACTGCTCTTGCTTCTTACAAAGCATTTCAAGACGGAAGTTTAAAGTGGAAGCTTATTTTTAATGCTTATCAAATAAAGGAAAGAAAGGAATGGTATCGATTTTTTAGTCATGGTTTGATTCATGCCGATTGGATTCATTTTGGTTTCAATATTTATGTTTTATATGTTTTTGGTAAATCTGTTGAGTTGAGTTTTGTTTCAATATTTGGTCCTGTGAGAGGTTTACTGAACTACATTTTATTATATGCAGGAGCTTTACTGGCAAGCTCAGTTTATAGTTTTGTGAAAAATCAAGACAATCCGCATTATAATGCTTTGGGGGCTTCCGGAGCTGTTTCTGCTGTTTTATTCTCCTACATTGCTATGAATCCCAATAAGGATTTAATGCTCTTTTTTATCGAACTTCCTGGATGGCTTCTTGGTACTTTATATTTACTATATTCCCATTACATGGCTAAGAAAGAAATGGACAATATCGGACACGACGCCCATTTTTGGGGTGCTGTTTTTGGTTTTGTTGTCACTTTTGTTTTCGAACCTAAACTTTTTGGTGCGTTTATTTCAAACTTTGTTTAATGTTTTGAACAGAAATATTAATAATTTATCGTAAATAAAATTTTCCCAATTATCCGTTTTATTGTTTTGCTTGGTTATATTTGCAAAAAAAAAACATGAAGGTAAACTTACTGATTGTCCTTGTTGTAATTTTGACTTTTAAAGGATATTCCCAAAGTTGTGACAATGCTGATTTTGAAACAGGAACTTTAAATTCATGGTTGGGTTATACGGGTACCTGTTGTGGAGGTGGAATAACAAATCCGGGTATTGTATCCGGAAGACATACAGTTGTAAATGACCCCGGAAATGACCCTTTGTCCTTGGATACGATATCGTTTATTGCTCCAGCAGGAGGGTTGTATTCGGTGCGATTAGGAAATGATAATGTTGGAGCTGAGGCAGAAAAATTAACAAAATCTTTTTTGGTTACTCCGGAAAATACGGCCTTCACCTATCAGTATGCATTGCTTCTGGAAGATCCTTCTGGACACTCTCAGAACGAAAAACCCAAATTTGAAGTAAAGCTTTTGGATGAAAATATGGAGATAATACCGGGGCCATGTGGTTATTATCAGGTAACGGCTGGTCCTGAAACGGACACCTGGCATCAAAACGGAACGATTCGTTTCAAAGATTGGGCAACTGTCGGGATTGATTTAACACCTTATATCGGACAGGTAATGACCATTGAGTTTTCAGTTGAAGATTGTGGTTTAGGTGGTCATTTTGGATATGCCTATATTGATGCAAAATGCGGATATTTAGATGTTGTAGTAAATGGTTTTTGTACTGGAGATAATGATAGTGTTTATTTAACTGCTCCATCGGGATTCGATGAATACTATTGGCCTGTAACAGGAGAAACTACGCAAACCATATTAATGCATTATCCACAGGTTGGTGATTCTGTTTTTGTTGAAATTACCAATGAAGCGGGTTGCTCCTCTCAAATACTGCATGTCTTTGAAGAGGTTGGGGATGCTGTAGGTGGTGCTGTTGATGGAGGAGTAATTTGCGCAGGGGAAACATTTACGCTGCGACCGGATACTTTTGATATTGAATGGAGATATGAATGGACCTCCAGTGAATCCGATCAAGTGATTGAAGATACCGTATTGATTGTTTCCCCGACAAAAACAACTGAGTATTATCTTCAAATATTAAATCAGAACGGTTGTGGTGATGAAAGGGCTCGAGATACAGTTATTGTTGAGGTTGACACATCTTTGGTTTTTGACCAGGTTGATTTAGGGCCCATTTGTAAAGGAGATTCGGCAGCGATATTTACTCATGGAATTGAAGGTGATTACACATGGGAATTAGATGGTTTTTCAAATTTACAAAGTGATGATACGGTATACGTTAGTCCATTCCAGGAGACGGGTTATGTCCTCACTTTAAATAATGCGAGTTGTGAATGGGAGGATGAGTTTATGGTAGAGGTTTTTGGTGGTAATTCACTTCCAGATACAATTGATATTTATTTCTGTCCAAACGATGCTGTTAATTTGAATGTATCATATGGTGGTTATGTTGGATACGATTGGGATGGTAATTTTGGGGATTCTTCATATTATACAATTGTTAATCCCACCGACGAACAAATTGTTGAGTTAATACTTCATACTCAACCGGGTTGTTTAGATACTATTGTTTATGTACTTAATGAGTCTTTTTACCCTGTTCCCAATTTAACAGCTGTTGATGATTCTATTTGTATGGGTGTGGCAGCTGTTTTGGATGCATCCGGGGGTAATACTTATCGATGGTATTCACAATCCTCCGGACAATTATGGGGTAGTTCGTCCAGAAGATACATTTCTTTAACCGAATCCGAGTGGGTTTGGGTTATTGCTGAAAATGAATACGGTTGTGTTGATTTTTCGCTGAGAGATTCGGTTTATGTTTTTGTTAATGATTCCGCTGTGTTTGATTTTCAAAACGATACTACGATTTGTCTGGGCGAGGAAGTTAAAATTGATCCAATAGGAGGAGCGGGAACTTATTCGTGGACCAACAGTACCGGCACATTAATTTCTTCAGATACAATGGTTGTTGATACGCCGCTTTTGAGTACTGTGTATTATCTGACAATAACAAATGACGGCTGCAGTTACTCCGATTACATGACCGTAAATGTTTACAACACGGTTTTTGATGAACCAAACGAGGAAACTTATTGTGAGAACGATGCTTCATTAAGTTTGGTTGGTCCTTCAGGGTTTTCATCATATGAATGGGTAAATCAAAACGACTACAATAATGTTTTGGCAATTTCCAATCCCTCGGGAGACTATGAGATTGTTCTTGCTTTAACTACCGATATAAATTGTCCGGATACTACTTATTTTAATGTTAGAGAGATAAGCCTGCCAACTATTGATGCCGGTGAAGATACTACGATTTGTTATGGTGATAATTACTTGTTACGAGCTGTTTCGGATTACGACGGTAATGATTATGTTTGGACTTCAAACCCCAGTGGTTTTTATAGTACCAATCCAAATTCTTATGTTTCTCCTACGGAAAAAACAACATACACCATAACGTATTCCAATACGATCAACTGTTCTTTAACGGATCCCACTGCAACGATAACTGTTGATGTTGATGCATCAACTTTGGTTGATTTAGGAGATAATATTGAGATTTGTCTGGGTGATTCTGTCGAACTTGTTTCGTCATTGGGTTCTGGAGATTTTTCTTGGAGCAGTTATCCAGGAGCTTTGAATTTCAGCAGCGATTCAACAATTAGTGTTCAACCTCAGTTGAATACAAACTATCAACTGGAAATATCAAATGTTCAGTGCTCCAATGAGGATTTTATATACGTTATGGTAAACGATACACCTAATGGTTTGTTTGTTGATAATTCAATCGAAGTGTGTGAAGGTCAATCCTTTATGATTTCCTCTACCAATCCTTGGTCAGGTTCTTATGTGTGGGAACTTCCCGATGGATCAAGTAGAACAGAAAGTTCGCCTGTTATCGACCCGATTCAGGAGGGGTTCTATTCATTGGTTGTAACGGATTTTAACAATTGTGAGGGCTCTGATTCAATATACGTTGATGTCATAAGTTATCCGACGGTTGATTTAGGACCTGATCAAATCATTTGCGATGGTGAATCCACGGTATTTGGAAGTTCATTACAAGGTGAGCAGTTTGAGTGGAGCACGGGTGAGACATCTCCTACTATAAACGTTAGTACTGCTGGAAATTATTCGGTGGAGGTTTCAAATGGAAATTGCCAATCTTCGGACGATATTCAGCTGAGCGTATTGCCCAATCCTATGTTAACTGAGGTACCAAACTTTTTTACACCAAATGGTGACGGTTTTAATGACTTATTTGAGATTCCAATCGAGAATGTTACTTCTTACTCGTTGAAAATATACAGCAGATGGGGGAAACTTGTTTTTAAAACTGATGATCCAAATGAACATTGGGACGGAAAAAACGGTTGGTTTAATGCTTCGAGTGGAATTTACTACTATCGTTTGAAATTTGAGTCTACGTGTACGAATGGTCCACGAGTAAAAAATGGCTATGTAGAGCTTGCTCGTACTCGATAATGTAAAAAACTTCGCAAAAAGTTTATCTTTATAACAGGATTATGGTAAACAAAGCAGTTTTTCTAGACAGGGATGGGGTGATAAATCACGACCCAGACGATTATACCTATTTATTAAGTGAAACAACTATTCTTCCTGGAATTATTGAGTTTGCTCAAAAAGTAAAGGAGAAAGGATATTTGCTGATTGTCATTACCAACCAGGGAGGTATAAATAAAGGTCGTTATACCAAAAGTGATGTGGAAGCCGTTAATGACTATATTCAGTCCGAGTTTAATAAAGCAGGAGTGTCTATTGAAGAGTTTTTTTATTGCCCGCACCATAATGCCAGGCAAGCCTGCTTGTGCAGAAAACCTGATTCTCTGCTGATTGAGAGGGGGCTGTATAAATACAATGTTGATCCACAAAAGTCATACTTTATAGGCGATAAATGGAGAGATGTTGAATGTGGAGAAAAGGCCGGGGTTAAAGGAATTAAAATAGATGTAAATGTAATTAGTGATTCTTTGATTGATTTAATTGCCTGAGTTATGATGGAATTTAACAATTTAGACGGTTTTTTAACGGAAAAAGGAGATAAGCTTTACGATACTTCTAATCGCTCCATGCGATATGGAGACGGTATTTTTGAAACGATTAAGCTGGTAAATGGTGAGCTTTTATTTTGGGATGATCACTATGAACGACTTTTAAAAGGTATGCAACACTTAAAACTGGATACCATCGGGAAAGAAAAAGATTTTTGGAAAAAGGAGATAGATAAGGTTGTTGTTAAAAATTATTTTACCAACGCCCGAATACGTATAATTGTTTATCGGAACTCACCTGGTACTTACACTCCTATGGGCAATAGAATTGGTTTTTTAATTGAAGGTACGCGATTCGATAAGCCCGATTATAACTACTCCAAACAGGGATTGACTTTAGGTTTGTTTGAGGGAGACCATAAAGGTATGTCTCCTCTTAATAATTTAAAAACTACCAGCGCTCTTCTTTTTGTTTTAGCTGGAGTATATAAAAAAGAATCGGAGCTTGACGATGTTGTGGTTTTGAATGCTGCCGGAAGAGTGTGTGAAACGGTTTCCTCGAATATTTTTGCTGTTGTGAATAACAAGGTAATTACTCCAAAATTATCGGAAGGTTGTTTGGATGGAGTGATGAGAAAACAAATGATTAAGGCAATAAAACAGCAAGAACTGGACTTTGAAGAAGGTGAATTAACGTTAAATGAGTTGAGAGAGGCAAATGAGATTTTTACTACTAATTCAATGGTTGGTGTGCAGGGAATATCTCAATTTGAGGGGCGATCCAAGGATTTTTCGGTAGTTAAAAAACTTCAATCTTATTTGGATTCTGTTCTTCAGTAATGAGGAATTTGTTTATTTTTTGATTTTTCAACTGCCCTAATATCAGTGCAGTACTCTTAAAATGTCTTAAATCTCATCATTTCTAACTAAAAACCTAGGTTTTACCTTTCGTTAAGCGTATTTTTGTTGCCTACTTTTTGAATATGGGGGAAGAAAAATCAGTTTTAGAGCATAATTTTGTTGTTAAGGAGTTATATCCTTATCAAAAGACCTCTATTGACCGTATTGTTGAACGATTGAATCAAGGTCCTACAAACAACAATATTTTGTTTCAGCTGCCTACTGGTGGTGGTAAAACGATAATTTTCTCGCATATTGCTAAGGAGTTTATTCAAGAAACCAATAAAAAGGTATTAATACTTACCCATAGAATAGAACTTTTACACCAAACCTCAAGTTGTTTGAGTGGTATTGGTGTTGATAATTTTGTAGTAAGCAGTGAAGTTAAAGAAGTAGAAAACCCAGAGTCTTATGGGTGTTTTATTGCTATGGTTGAAACGTTAAACAACCGTTTGCAGGACGATCAGGATTTTATTGAAAACGTTGGCCTTGTAATTGTTGATGAGGCGCATAACAATTCATTCAGGAAGATTTTTCAGTATTTCAAAAATGTAAATATGCTTGGGGTAACTGCAACTCCTTTAAGCAGTAATCGAAATTTACCGTTGAATAAGAATTACGATGAATTAATCATTGGTTCTTCGATATCGGATCTGGTGGATAAAAGTTTCTTGTGTGAACCAACTTCTTATACCTATGATGTCAATTTAGGTGCATTGAGAGTGGGTATTAACGGTGACTATACAGTGAGCTCCTCTGAGCGTTTGTATGGTGGGTTTGATATGCAGGAGAAATTGATTACCGCATACAGAGAAAGGGCTCAAGGAAAAAAGATATTGATATTTAATCCAGGTATTCGTGTGAGTTGGATGGTGTATGATATGTTTAAAGAAAACGGTATCGATCACATCAAACATCTGGATTCAACATTTTCCGATCAGGAGCGAAGAGATACATTGGATTGGTTTAGAAACACCCCAAATGCAGTACTGACTTCGGTGGGTATTTTAACTACCGGATTCGATGAGCCTTCGGTGGAAACTATCGTATTGAACAGAGCTACGCGTTCACTAACCTTATATCATCAGATGATTGGACGAGGTTCCCGAGTCACGCCCAATAAAAAATCGTTTAGTATAATCGATCTGGGTAACAACATTCATCGCTTTGGTTTGTGGGAAGCACCTTTGGATTGGCACGATGTATTTAATAACCCTGATAAATTTTTAGATCAAAACTATTTTGATGAACTGGAAAAACAACGTGAGCTGAACTATTCAATTCCGGATGATGTTATTGAATTGTTTCCTACAAATACTGAAGATCTCTTTTTGGATGTAGAGGACATATATGAAGGGTGTATTGACCGAGGTGAGAAGGCAAGTAATTCATTGGATATTTGCATTTCGAATCACGCGAAGGTAATAACGGATAATTGTCAGGATTTTGATGAAGCCGATTTGCTGATTCACAAATTGGACGACAGCATTCGCCATAGATTGAAAATTTACACAACCTGTATAACGAAATCTACAAAATCGTATTTGAATTATATATACGATACATACCAAAGAAGACTAAGAATTGAAATTAAAAAAATACTTCGAGAGCGGGAGCCGGATGAAGATGAATAGAAATTGTAAAGGGAAGTGTAAACTTCCCTTTTTTTATGTAAAAAAATCAGAAATACCTATTCAAAATTTCGTCACCGAAAAATAAATAATAAAAATTGGGTGACCTTTTTTTACATTTGACACTTAGTTGTAAAATACGCAATGAACGAATTAAAAATTCTTACTTTATTTCAATCGAATAAAAAAGAAAAGGCCTTTCAGGCACTGTACAAAATTATGCCTCAATTCATGGGGTATGTAAAAAGTCAAGGCGGTTCTAAAGAACAGGCTGAAGACATTTTTCAAGAAGCGATATTGGTGGTGTATAAAAAATTAGCCGATCAAAATTTTGAATTCGAAGGCAGCTTAAAAACCTATTTGTTTAACTCCGCAAAGTATATGTGGTGGAGGGAGAATAAAAGTACCAGGGAAGTAGAGGCTGTTGCTGATTTTCTTGGAGATGAATCAAACGCATTGGAAGAAGCCTTGGAAAAAGAGGTGAAGATTCAAAAAGCTGAAAAAGCAATCGAGAGTTTGGGCGACAAGTGCAAGCAGATTTTAGAAGCGTTTTACTATCAAGGTTTAAAGATGGTTGAGATAGCTAAAAAGTTTGGGTATGGATCCCCAAAAACAGCTAAAAACCAAAAGTACAAATGCCTTGAGCGCGCCAGAAAACAATTGTTAAACGCCTAAATTTTACAGCTATGCGACCAGAATTAAATGAAATACAATATATAGAGTTTTATCTGCAAGGAAAATTAGATAAAGCACAACGATTAGCATTTGAAAAGAAAATGCTATCCGATGCTGGATTCAAGCAAAAAGTGGAATTACAGCAACAACTGATGCAGGGGATAAAAAATAGAGCCTTAAGGCATAGTATTGCCAAAGCGTATCGAAAGTTCAGTTTGAAAAAGAAACTCAAATGGGGACTTGGTGGTACTGGGATGATGATTGCAGTTGCCGGTATTGTTATTGCTCTTCAATTTTCAGGGGGTAGTGAAACCTCTTTTTCATCAGAGACTATGGAGCCATCTGTGACCGTTGATGGAAAAGAAATCGCTCCGGAGAATTTGGCTGGTAATACACTTGAAAATCAATTTTTTACCATTAAAGGAGACCAAGACACGGTTATTCAAACCAAAGACGGAATCTTATTTGCTATTGAAGCGGGAACATTTATTAATGAAGATGGAGAGGCGATTGATGGGGAAATCAAAGTAGCAGTAAAAGAGGCTTTGAAAGTTGATGATATATTGAGTTCAGGTCTTTCTACTGTTACAACATCTGGAGAGCAATTGGAAACAGGAGGTATGTTTTCGATTAATGCAGTAGCGGATGATGAAGTTTTAACGATTCATCCTCAAAAAGGAATATTTACTCAGGTGCCTACCGACGAAAAAAAGTCGGGGATGTCTCTTTGGCAAGGTAAATATCAAAAGGATGGTCAGATTTTATGGGAGCAGCCTAAACAGCTTGAGCAATTTTTAATCCCAATAGATATGAGTTTACTGAACTTTTATCCAAAAGACTTTGAAAGCAATCTGGAGCGATTGGGTTTTCCAAACGCAACGAAAAAACAAAAGGATAGCGTTTATTATTCGTTTGTCAGTCATTTTACAAAAAAAGGGAGAGAGCAGTTTTTAAAAGAATTGCGATTGCTTTGGGAAACACCAGTATTATTTTATAGTTATCCGATAAAAAATGGATTAAATCCGGCTAAAGTCAAAGCGTTTTGGAATGAGAAGTTTAATGGATCACTCCTGGCAACAAAGGAATTTGAAAAAAGGATGCACTTGATTCACCAAACCGGCTCGGGAGAAATTTTGGATCTGTACATTAAAAATGCAGACAAAAGAATTTCAGAAATTGATGCGATGGCTGCGGAGCAATCAATGGGTAAGCTAAAAAATAGATTTAACGCATTTGCGGCGCTGGATGAAGGAAGGGTAAAAAGTAATCCAAGGTTGGTAAAAATGTTAAATGGGTTTTATCGTCAGAAAGAATTGGCCTACAAGCAATCTTTGGCAAAGGTGAATGCATTTTGGGCGGCTCAAAAAGAGAAGGACAAAAAGGCAGTGAAAGCGATAAAAAGGTATTCAAAAAAGGAAGCGGAAAGATTGGTTGACAATTTTAAAAAGGAGTTTCAAGATAATTTGGATACTGTTTACAAACAGCTAGGGTATAAAAAAGGTCCAAGAGTTACCTATAACGCCAGAGTTACATCAACGGGGTGGAACAACATCGATAAAAAAGTCCTTCAAGCCACTACCTCAAGATCGTCGATGACAATTACTAAAAATGGTAAAACAGCAAAATTGAGTTACTCAGAATTGAAATTGACATGTAAAAACAATTACGACAGATTATACGCTTACGTATTGACACCAAGTTTACCAAGTTATCAAAGGATGCGTTATGCACCAGATAAAGGAGTACACGATTTTAAATTGAATGATTTTTACCGATACGGTTTGGCTGTAATTGGTTACAAAGGTGATTCTACTTACACCTTTTTTGAATCGAAGTTGTCTTTTGATTCTGTTTATGCGACAACGGGGGATTCTGTTCGGTTGAAATCCATTGGATTAAAATCTCAATCAGAGAACGAGTTTTTCAAAACTGTTAAAAAGTTTGCAAAAGGCAAGAGTTTTAAAACGGATATTAAGAAAGATTTGCTTTTTGAAAAGTTTTTACAATCCGAAAAAAAGCGTCAGTTTAAACTCCAGGAAATGGTGAATTTCAGAAGAGAAATGCAGGAGTATGTTTTTCCTTTATATTATTTAAACAGAAGAGATTATTTATCAAGATATAATGAGGTTTTTGTTGCAAATATGAAGAAGCAAGTTTCTAATTCAGATTACAATAAAATTCCATTGGTTTTAGTAGGGTTAAGATATAGTTATCAAGGAGAGGAATATCTAAATTCTGAAGAGCATGGGCTTTTTTATGCATCAACAGTGGTTTATCTATTTGGAAAGAATAATAGAATGTTTTTTGAATGTGGAAAAGATATTCGAGACCAAATAATTTCTAATAAAAACTATTGGTTTAAAAAGGCTGGAGATTATTATGTAAGTTCTGATGGTATTTATGAATTCAAAATGATTGAAGCTGATTTTGAATATGTAGACTTGTTGCCTAAGGGTGAATCAAGTTTAGATTCCCTGGAGTCAATTCAAGTCAACGAAGGCCCCACAATAAACAAGGAAATTCAATAGTAAACTAATGGTCACACGAGGTGGCCATTTTTTATTTTCACACTATTTCTTCCCTAAACTTCTTCATTAATACGGTGGCTACGTGTCCTCCAAATCCAAAGGTGTTACTCAACGCGTAATTCAGTTCTTTTTCTTTGGCTTTACCGAGGGTTAAATCCCAGCCTTGGGCGAATTCATCGATTTCTTTTGAGTTGATGGTAGGAGGGACGATGTTTTCTTTTAAGGCCATTACTGTGGCGATGCCTTCAATGGCTCCGGCGGCACCTAATAAGTGACCTGTCATGGATTTGGTTCCCGATAAACTGAGGTTTTCGCGTTTTCCGAAAACTTTTTCAATACCAACGAGTTCAGAGGGGTCACCAACAGGGGTAGATGTAGCGTGGAGATTTATATAATCAACTTGTTCGGGTGTAATACTTCCTTCTTCCAACGCTTCTTGTAATCCGAGCTGTGCGCCGAGTCCTTCTGGATGGGTTCCGGTGAGGTGATAGGCATCGGCTTTTTGTCCTCCGCCAATTATTTCTCCCAGTATGTTTGCTCCACGTTTTTTGGCATGTTCGTATTCTTCTAAAATTAAGGCTCCTCCGCCTTCTCCCATAACAAAA
>MDTE01062910.1_pt1 | contig 16806 bp, 17 predicted proteins | sample 811231 | NCBI WGS metagenome assembly MDTE01 (sample SAMN05326651, study PRJNA326480) | marine metagenome | isolation source: seawater | place: Indian Ocean: Red Sea | collected 2010
CACAATGAATTTCAGTTACCGTGCCCGCAACTGGCGCTTGGATTTCATTCTGCATCTTCATTGCTTCAAGTATCATTACAACCTGTCCTTCTTCGACTACGTCGCCGATTGAAACCTCTACAGTTACAACTTTACCTGGAATATTCGCAGATACCTTTCCTGATTTTTTGGATTTTCCGCCGGAAGAAGCTCGCTTTTTCGGAGGTGGTGCAGAATCAGGCACTTGAATTTCGAATGTTTCTCCGCCAACAGTTGCAGTCCAAGTTTCTCCATCGTTAGTTAGTTCTACTTCGAATTCCTCTCCATTGACAATAACTTTTCTTGTTTCAGTCATCATTTCATCTCCAGGTTGATCTAGAACTTCTCTTGTGCATCAATGAAGACATTCCCATGTTAATTCTTCTGTGGTCTTCACTCCATGATTCTCCACTAAGTCTTCCGACTTGAGATATATCTTCTGATGAGGATGATGCGGATATTACGGCCATTATCGCCGCAATTCTTAGTGTGTTAATATCAGTCATTTAATCAACTCACAATGGTATATTGCCATGTTTTCTGGCAGGTCTCAATTCTTCTTTGTCTAGCAACATCGAAAGAGCACGAGTTAATTTCATTCTTGTTTGATTTGGTTCGATTACGTCATCAATGTACCCCAGCGATGCTGCTTTGTATGGATTGGCAAATGTTTCTTCGAAATCTTCAATCAATCTTCCTCTTTCTCCATCTGGGTCTCTTGCATTTTGTAACCTTCTTCGGTGAATGATCTGGACTGCTCCTTCTGCACCCATTACAGCAAGTTGGGCAGACGGCCATGCAACGTTGTAATCTCCCCTGATGTGCTTAGAAGACATGACATCATATGCTCCACCGTATGCCTTTCGTAAGATTACAGTTAACTTTGGAACAGTAGCTTCTGCATATGCATATAGTAACTTAGCCCCGTGTCTAATTATGCCTCCCCACTCTTGGTTGGTTCCAGGCAAGAAACCAGGTACATCTTCTAATGTGATTAGAGGAATATTGAATGCATCACAGAATCTGACAAACCTTGCTGCTTTATCGCTAGCGTCAATATCCAAGCAACCAGCAAGTATCTTCGGTTGATTGGCCACAATTCCGACGGTTGAACCATTCAAATGACCGAATCCGACAACAATGTTTGCTGCCCAATTCTCTTGGACTTCCAAAAACCCGCCGTCATCTAGGATTTCTACAATCACATCCTTTACATCATACGGTTTAGATGGGTCTTCAGGAATAATCGAATCAAGTTTGTCACACATACGACTTGCGGAATCAGACGTTTTCTTGACAGGTGGTGTTTCCATATTATTTGCAGGCAACAAATCTACTAGGTCTCTTGCAAGGTCGATTGCTTCTTCGTCGTTACCTGCTGTAAAGTGAGATACTCCAGATTTACTTCCATGAGTGGATGCACCTCCTAGATCTTCGAATGAAACTTCTTCATTAGTGACTGTCTTGATAACTTCTGGGCCAGTGATGAACATGTGGGCAGTTTTGTCTACCATTATAACAAAGTCAGTAATTGCAGGGGAATAAACTGCACCTCCAGCGCAAGGTCCCATGATTACGCTGATTTGAGGAACCACGCCACTTGCTCTTACGTTTCTAAAGAAAATTTCAGCATAAGACCCTAAACTAGCAACTCCTTCTTGGATTCTAGCGCCCCCGCTATCATTCAACCCAATAACGGGTCTTCCTGTTTTGAGAGCCATGTCAAGAACCTTACAGATTTTCAAACCATGCATTTCTCCTAAACTTCCTCCGTAAACGGTGAAATCCTGAGCGAAAGCAAAAACTTCCCTTCCATTAATCAAACCGTGACCAGTTACAACACCGTCACCTGGGATTACATTTTTATCCATGTCGAAATCTCTACATCGGTGTTCTACCAATGCATCGATTTCTTGAAATGAACCTTCATCCAAGAGCATTTCAAGGCGTTCTCTTGCGGTCATTTTACCACGATTGTGCTGTGCGTCAATCCTAGCTTGGCCTCCTCCAATTTCGCCTCTAGCCTTTCTAGCGCGTAGGTCTCTCAACCTTTCATCTGTACCCATCATAGTACTCGCCAAATTGACGACTATCAAAGACCGCTCTTATTGCTTGTGTGCGTTATATCTCACCGCAAGCACTTCATACACCCCCTTACACACATGGTAATATGGGAGGCCGCCAACGTATTGTAATTGCAAAACCGGGTCTCGATGGTCATGACCGAGGTGCAAAAATAGTTGCAAGAGCGCTTCGAGATGGTGGTCATGAAGTAATCTATACAGGATTACGTAGAACACCTAGTCAGATTGTTAGGACAATTATGGATGAAGATGCCAGATTTGTCGGGCTATCATCCTTATCTGGCGCTCATAGTCACCTTTTCCCAAAGATATGCGAACTTCTTAGAGAAGCAGGACTTGATGATGTTGTAGTTTTTGGTGGAGGAATTATTCCAGAAGACGATAGACAGGAATTGTTTGACGCTGGTGTAAAAGCAATTTTTGGTCCAGGTACAACATCATCTGAGATATTAGAATTTGTAGAAGAAGCATCTAACAGAGATTGCGGTGTTGGTTCTGATGATGATTGGCACTGGGGTGTTTGATTGGATAGAATCAAACTTTCTCGCCAACTATCTGCCATCGAAAACGGCGATGCTACTGCAGAGTTTGGAGAAGGTCCAATAATTGCAATAACAGGCCCTCCTGGAATCGGCAAATCATGTTTAATCGATAAAATATTGTATGAATTAACTCCTGAACTTGTGGTTGGAGTTTTAGCAGTAGATCCTACTTCACCAGTTAGTGGTGGTGCACTTCTTGGTGATAGAATTAGATTCAATGTGCTAGATGATGCTAGCAAAGCCGAATCGATTTACATTCGTAGTATTGCAACTCGTTCATCAGGCGGTTCAATTCCTTCAATTGTTAATGACTTGGCATCGCATTTACTTGCAAATGATTTCGACCTAGTAATAATTGAAACAGTTGGAGCCGGACAATCTGAAATGAGATGTGCTGCTGTTGCAGATCGTATCATTGTTGTAGAAGGTCCTGCTCGAGGTGATAGCATTCAAGCTGAAAAAGCAGGCTTACTAGAATTAGCCGACCTTATTGTTGTAAACAAATCTGACCTAGAAGGCTCAGAAAAGGTATTCAATGAATTGACAATTTCTCTATCATTATCTTCTGACCCTCCGAGAATTATGAGGACGAGCGCAATTGATGGGACTGGAATAAGTGATGTTGCAAAACTTCTACTTACTTTAGAACCAAGAGCCTCTTCTATTCGAGCTAAATCTCGTCAAAAATTATTGATGGCGCATGAAAATAAAATAGTGTCAAACCCTAACTTTGAATCAATTCTAGACCGCATCAGTCAAGAAGGATTGTCTATTCCTGAAGCATTGAGGGAACTTAATGACTGAACAGGTTGCTTTAACTGACCCTGTAGACCATTCTGTTGGTGGTGTGAAAGGACATTTGTTTAGACGAGCCTTTCACCTTGCAATGTCGGCGATACCATTTGTTTACTTTGAATACGGTGAGAAAATCTCGGATATTTTTGGCCTCGAGGTTTCTCAATTTGTATCTGCTGCAACGATTTTACTAATCGTAATAGAAGCCATTAGGCTAAAATTAGGTTTCACAATTTTTGGTCAAAGAGATTACGAGGCAAAACAAGTAAGTGCTCTTGCATGGGGTGGCATTGCAATTGGTCTAACACTAATCGCATTACCTGATAATCCAGAATTCATATGGCCTCTCGTACTATCATTGTCTCTAGGTGATCCGTTCTTGGGTGAATTGAGAAGAAAAGGGATTGAGAGTCGAAATGTTGTGATTATTGGTTCAATATTTATTGCACTAATTTGGCTAGTCTCCTGGAATTTCGTTGATACGCCAATACTTTTGGTTGCAATAATGGGTCCGATTTGCGTCGCAGCGGAGTGGCCACGTCTAAGATGGATTGATGATAATGCAACAATGTTACTAATTCCATTATTCACTGTATTATTGCTTGTTCCTTGGTTCTGAAACCATTATGTTGAAATGGCGAGTTTATTTGCGTTACAATAGGTGAGACATAATGAGTGATGAAGAGACATCAAACGACCCGCCTCAGAGTACCTATCTGATGGTGTTTTTACTATCATTTGTCTTCCTAATTATCACATTCTTTGTCTATCCTCTCTGGTGATAGAAAGCAAGACCTCTTCAAGAGGTAAGTTGAGGGATTAATATGTGCGGGATAGGCGGTATGCTCGGAAATCCCGACAAATCAGTTCTTTCTGGTATGATTAAATTGATGCATCACCGTGGTCCAAACGGTTCAGGTGTCTATGCTGATGATAGTTGTGGTTTAGCACATTCTCGGCTGGCGATAGTAGATGTTGTAGGGTCTCCACAACCAATTCATGGAGATGGAAAGGTGTGTGTAGTGAATGGAGAAATCTACAATTACAAACAACTTCGAAATCCTCAGTACAATTATTCGACAAATGGGGACAGTGAAGTAATTCTGTCACTACATTCTGGCAAAGGCTCAGCATTAGACCACGCTAAATGGGTTTCGAAACTCGACGGAATGTTTGCTTTTGCATTGTGGGCGGATAATCAACTAATTTTAGCAAGAGATCCTATGGGAATCAAACCGTTATTTCGCTCAAATTTAGGAAATTCACTTCTATTTGGAAGTGAGGTTAAGGCACTTAGAGCGCACGAAGAATACAAATCAGAAATGGATTTTGAAGCAATTAAAGCCAGAATTGCTTGGGAGTATCCATTAGATGCTTCATCATTATTCAAATCTACATATCAAGTTCGACCTGGTTCAATCGAGGTATGGGAACTTGTAAACAATGTTCCAACCCTGGTTAGTTCATGCAGGTTTGAACAACAGAAAGTTGAACCTGCGGTAAACTGGAATGACCCCGAAGGATTACTTGAGAGTTTTACACTTAGCGTTAGTGATCGATTGATGTCAGATGTTCCTTTAGGTATCGTACTTTCTGGAGGACTAGACTCGAGTTTAGTTTGTGCAGTTGCTAGGGAAGCAGCAGAAATTGCACAACAACCAGTTCCTGCCTGTTGGACGGTAGCAGAAAGCGAGGATAATCCCGATTGGAAAGCGGCAGAAGTAGTGGCATCCAGCTTAGATTTAGACCATCATCAATATGTTTTGGATGAGGATTCATTTGACAATCGTTTACCTGATTTATCATGGCATGGTGAAGATTTTGACCTCACTGTGCTCTTTTTCCAACCATTATTTGAAAAGATGGCCGATTCAGTAACTGTAGGACTGTGTGGCCAAGGCGCCGATGAATTACATGCGGGTTATCCAAGGTACAAGGAACTTAATAATCACTCAAATTTAGTGAGAGGTAGACTAGAAAATATGAATTTTGATTTGTCAAACTTGGAAGGTGAAAATTGGTGGACAGAAGACTTGACTCCGGAAAATCATACCAAATCATTACAGAATTTTCTACAATTTGAATTAGATCATGGTCAATTATCTAATTTTCAACTTCGATTAGTTGACCGTCACTCAATGGCACATAGCCTAGAGGTAAGAGTTCCTTTCCTAGGAAGTAGACATCGCTTTGAATCCAATAAGTTGCCAATGAGTGAACGACTTAAGGAGGGAGTGATGGAAAAAATCGCACTCAGAAAAGCCGCTGATTTGACCAATTTACCAAAAGAAATAGTTCATCGGCCAAAATTACCTGCAGGTAGAGCCACTTCTCCAAAATTGATTGATAAAATACTGGGGGAGTTAAATCCGCTTGTTCCAGAAATCGCAAATCGCTATTCTGAATTAGAACGAGAGTTAATTAAACAGCCTGAAATTTGTTTAGGTATGGCTCTGTTTGAATCACTTCACATAGTTGATGGTGGCAGGTCGAAAAAGCAAGGGGATGCTAAATCACTAATTGAGGAGGTTCTTTGATGTCAATATTACACGATTTCACAGAATCACTCGAACTAAAGAGAGATGAAATCACACAATGGATGACTCAGAAGCGTTCTGAAGTCCCTATCCCAATTTATGGAAGTGTAGATATCAGAGATTGTGGATGGAAAGTAGCAGTTGTAGATGCCAACCATTTCCCTGCAGGTTTCAATAATATTTCAGAGGATGATGAGGAAATTATGTCGAAATTACTTCACGACCACATTATTCGCAAACATCCTAGTTGTGAATGGGTGCACCTATATCCCGAATCTCATACTAGGAACCAAGGATATGTTGAAAATGTTGCAACAATAAAGAGATTAATCCAGAAAGCAGGCTTTAGGTGTACAGTTGGCTCTCCTGAATTAGAAGGTCATGGTTCCTTGGATGGAATATCTGCTCCTTTGATATTAGATCAAGTTCTGATTGTTGATGATGAAATCACAATTGATGGTTTGAAACCGGATTTAGTCATGCTAAATAATGATCTTACAGAAGGAATGTTAGATGGATTGAGCGCTAGTAACGTTTCTCCTCCTCCGCACATGGGTTGGCAACGTAGAAGGAAATCTGAGCATTATCAACACTTACAATCTTATGTAAATGAAATTTCTGAATTAATTGGTATTGATTCTTGGCATCTTTTAGCAGACTGGTTTGTTAGTGAGGACAAGTGTCTCGAAAAAGAAACTTGTCGAATAATGTTGGCTAGCGAAGTTGATGAATTTCTAGCAAACATTGCAGCAAAATATGAGAAACTTGGTATCGACAGAGAACCAGTAGCGTTCATCAAAAACGACAGAGGCACATATGGTCTCGGAATAATGGCCGTAACGAGTGGTGAGCAATTACTAAATCTATCAAATCGAAAATTCAAGAAATTGATGTACTCAAAGGGGGGTGTTGATGTAGAAAACTTCCTAATTCAAGAGGGTGTTCCAACAACTATGAAATCATCAGATGGTGCTACAGTCGAGCCTGTTGTGTACTTGGTAGATGGTGAAGCTGCATCATGGTTCTACAGAATGAATCCGAAAAAGGGAGAAATGGATAATCTAAACTCTCCATCTGCAAGATTTAGTTCTTTTTCAGAAGCCGGTGCTGATTTTGGTGAGCATGCAAGAACATGGCATGCTTTGGTTGCAGAATTATCGATGCTAGCAATGGGTGCTGAGTCACAAGCACAGTTAGACATTCGTGACTAGAAAAATCATTTGAGGTAGTGCTTTGAACCGTTTAATAGTATACGGACTTACTATATTCATTGGCCTTTGGATAAGTGCCAAATATGGCGAGTGGCCAGTAAATATATGGTGCATTGGACTATTTCTTATCCTGTTTAACAGAGCAGAGAGAAGAGAGAGAATCGAAATGATAACAGTTCTTGCATTTGCAACACCTATGGAATTATTCTTCAGTGAAGTTTGGTTAATTTATGAGTATCAAAGGGGATTGATGCCATTATTTGTTCCGGTTGGACATTGGTTCTTATTCGATTCAGGTAAACAATTAGCAAAGATGCTTTCTGAGAAAGTCGCAATGTATGTACTAATTCCATTCATTCCATTCGTATTCTACGGCGTATGGGTTGGAACAGATACATCTGGCTTGGTAATGTTATTGTTGGTTCTAGTATTTACAAAATATGGGCCTCAACCGGCTCTTTATGCCACTATGGCTTGGCTGGCTTTACTAATGGAAATATGGGGCACTTATCTTGAAAATTGGACCTGGGCATCAGATGTCCCATATACTGGACTAACGGCTTGGAACCCACCATTACTTGTTGGTGCATTTTACTGTCTAGGAGATTTATTGGTAAATCTATCTGTGGATAGATTTGAAAAGTCAAATCATATCGAGGTGATTGCATGACTTCTCCCAAGGACTTAGCGAAGCGCCGAGCCGAAGAGGCTGAACGCATTGCGATAGCCTTGGCTAGGCAGAAAGGTGAACGCCGTTCACAAATTAAAGGTGGAGAAGGAACAGTTGCCTGGGTGACCGAAAATTTGTGTATAGGTTGTGATCAGTGTACTATAGTTTGCGATGATGATGCTATCGATTTGTATTTCAAAGATGTAGCCTCACCTCTGATTAACGTTCCAAGTAACAAAAAGGCAAGGATTATCCGAGATGCATGTACTGGCTGTAGATTATGCGTTTTAGCCTGCCCAACAGATGCAATAACAATGATTGATAGGTGATGAAATGGATAAACAACCAGAACATGAAGGAGCCCAGAGATTCGGTGGAGAATTTGGACCAATAAGAGGAGAAAACACCACAGGTGTTTCCCTTTCAACCTTCAAAACTTTAGTTTGGATTTCTAATATTGGTGGTCTTCTATTGGTAGTACTAGCTCTGGAGTTTTTGTTCGTGACGCATGATTTTGCACTTGGACTTGGTTTCCTAATAGCCGGAGTTATAGTAGCTCTATTCCCCTCGAATTATGAAATTCGTGGTATGGAAGAAGAACCTAATAATGAATGATTGTTCTTATTGAACCTCAAATGATTGGTTACAAGAAGGGCATTTTGCTTTTCCTTTGTAATTCACTGGAAGTTTTAGTTGTACACCGCAATGTGTGCATTTCTTGACAACCTTAGTTTCGGTTCTATCATCTTCTGAACCTATTATTGGAAATGGCAAAGGAGACATGGTGTCTAGGAAGTCAAGGATGGTTTTGATATAACTAGGACTTCCATCCCTAAATGAACTCTGATCTGCTGCGAACAGCGGTGCTGTTACCATTACGATACAGAATCCTGAGCATAGCAAAGACATGGCTGGATCGTCTCCAGCCCATACCACAGTTAATGGTGAAACTTCTCCTGCAAAGATAAAAGATAAACCACCAGAAATTACCAATGCACCAGTTGTAATGTAAAGACCAGCTTTGTAACCTTGTAATGTGATTGTCCCACCTATGATATAGACAAAAGAGATGAATAGTCCAATGAATGAATCAGTTGGAGTAAACTCACTCCACAACATTGAATATCCTGCCCTGATAAATCCATAGATGATTATTCCTAACCCAATTAACATAGGCAAATTTGCGTTATTATTTGTTATGAATATTTGAGTAGGTTGTTGAGTAATTTGTTGAGTAATTTGTTGAGTGCTGCCCAAATTAATCTCTTGAGGTGCAGGTGATTTTGATTCATCATCTTCCATTAAACGAATTACAATTTCTGCTTTGTTTCCACTAACTCTGAGACCCCGGTCTTTGCACATGGTCTTCAGTTCGAGCAACGTCATTGAGTCATATTGCATTGTCAATCCCACTACCATGGTAGTAAATGAATTGATAGCCTGTTATATCTCGGTGCTTATGCTTCTATACCGACATTTGTTGATGCGGTCTCTCCTATGAGAGATTTCTTTGCTTCTACTTGCCTTGCAAGGAATGAGACAACATCCAGAATTTCTATGTCATACTTTTCTTCATCTTCAAACTTAAGACATTCAAGGTGGGAGACACATTTAGGACAAGATGTGATCATCATATCAGCGCCTGTGTTCTTGATTTCTTCCATTCTGGAAACTCTGAGTGCTCTTGCATTTTCGTTACAGGACATCATACTCGAAACTCCACAACACATTGCGTCTTCACCATGGTGTTCCATTTCAACCAATTCTACACCTTGAACTCCTGCGACAAGTTCTCTTGGTTCTTCATAGATACCCATTTGTCTTCCTAGTCTACAAGGATCGTGGTAGGTCACAGTTAGGTCATTCTCAGCCTTCATCTCCATGTCAAATCCATTTTCTATTAGGAATTCAGTAGTATGCATAACCTTGACACCTTCTAATTCGTAATCTCTTGCGAATGTACGGAAACATTCAGCACAAGATGATACAAGTGTATCAATTCCAGATGCTTCAATCTTCTTTTGGTTGTATGCTTTCAACTTCTCGAATACCTCGTCAAGTCCTTGCCATTTCTGGTCGTGGCCACAGCACTTTAGGAAATCTCTTCCCAAGTATGAGACATCTGTTCCCATTTCTTCAAACAGAGTAAATGCAGCAGTTGTTGTTTCTCCAAGATTCATTTCACCTTCGTTTAGATGGCTAAAGACCATTTCTTGGTCAAGATAGTCAACGCAACCAGGGTAATATCCAATGTTTGAATCGATTGGGTAATCTTCCACAGAGATAAAGTCAGCATCGCTTTCTTCTTCTGCTTCAGCAGCTAATACTGCTTGTAAAACAGTATGAGGGATTTCTGCTGCTGGGCCGCCAACGATTAAAGATCTTCTGATGTCCACATATGAATCATAGTCGACTAACTGTGGACATGCATTAGTACAAGCAGTACAAGTTAAACAAGAATAAAGCGGTACACCGTCGTCTTCATTATTCCATGAATTATAGATGATATTCAATTTGTCACCAGCATTGAATAGCCTTACTGGACAAGCGTCGTCACAAAGGTCACAACCGTAACACTTGTTCATCTCGAATTCATATCCCCTTGCCATATTACGTAGTAGAACGAATGTTATTGCGCCAAGAGTCAGACATGGAACAAACATAGCATAGGTTAGTTTTGCATCCAATGATTTTGGATTTGTGTGATATGTCGGATTTTCTACAGGCGCTCCAAAGCCTTCTAGTTCTGTGTTCAGGCTGTTAGAGAGGTCGACAGTAGTTCCTGCTAATCCATTTCCTGCATTCTCTCCATAGAGAAGTAATGGTTGGAATGCCTTGATCGTGAATGATGTTTCAACAATGACGCTGTCGTTTGCAGCTAGTTGTCCCATTGAATTAACCCTAAACTCGTAATCATAGGAACCTGCTTTCAGTTCCACTCCCTCTTCTCCGGTTGAACAATCTGTGTCGACGACAGTCTTTCCTGAATCACGGTCTGTTATGACTAAACTAGATTCGATCAGTCTCGATGTTGAGACGCCTCCATCAATAATTACCTCACTCGCCCTTGTAGCACATGTTGCATCGAGAGGTACAGTTTTGAAATCATTGTCATCAGGCCAATAATCATCTGTTATTGAGAATGTTCCTGTAGCCCAAATTGTTTCATCACCGGTATAATTTTCTATTCCTTGAGCACCATTGACTTTACCATCTAAATCTTGGTGTCCATTATTATCTGCGAAATCTATCATGTAATACCGCGTGGGCTGATATATATTCCATTCCATCCAAGCAGCAGCGGGTACTATGTCACCCTCGAATCCTTGGTCATCCATGAAACTAGTTCTTTCAACAACCTGAACATCTGTTGGCTGTGACCTCATGTCTTCTAGTTCATCATAATCAGCGATTGTTAGTAATCCTCTTGCTTCCCAGAATCCGTTATCATATACTGGATAAGTCACAACGCTAGCAGCTGTGGCAACAACAAATGCTCCGATAATCAAACTCTTTGCATGAGTAGGTGTGAATCTTGCTCCCCAAGCATTATTGAACAACCATTTGGCTATGAAATAAATCATTATCCACAACAAAATGCCAGTTAATACCCAAGGTATCGCATTGAACAAATCCGCAATCCATGGGTCTCTTGTTCCACACAATAAGTCACCATGACTATCTAATTTACAATAATCACTTCTATTCTTACCGTATAATTCTAAGAAGATATTGATTGAGAATACTGAAATGAACCAAATGTGGGCGAGGTAAACTACACCTGCACTAGCAAACCACGGGTCTTCAACAGGTCTCTTTTCACGGCCTCCCAAGAACGGAGGAAGAGCCAAGATTCCTATTGGGATTCCAGTTAGGAAGGCGCCCCACCATGCAGCGTTCCATGGGAATGATGGTTGACCAAAGAAGTCACCAACTGGTCCTAATGGAACGTCAAACTGAGGGAGATATTCTCCCCATCTTAGATAACCATATGAAAACAATACATACCAATCAGGGAACACGAATCCGGCTTGTGCGAACGGATCGGCTGCACTGTGAAGTGGCGGTGGAATTAACCAAGCGTAGAACAATAAAACCGCAATCATAAATCCGAAAATTAAGGAATCTCGAAGAACTTCATGAGGCCAAAATCCGTGACCTGACCGAGTTCTTTTCCTCTTTTCTTCAGCGGTTTGGAGTTTCTCCTTCTCATCCATGTATGTTGACGCTACTGCACCTAAATTTTCCATTAATCCCATACTCTTCACCTCCTATCAATGCGGCTCCGCAATTCCTTGAACCCAAACTATGAACAAATGTATGATAATCAATGTAGTAACAATGACTGGTAATATGAATACGTGGATGAAGTACATTCTTGTTACTGTTCGTGGAGATAATGATGAACCTGCGAATAGTAGAGTTGCGATATACTTTCCAATCAAAGGTGTGGAGTTTGCAAGGTTGATTCCAATAACTGCTGCACCATATGCCAATGTGTCCCATGGTAGCAAATAGCCTGAATAACCGAATACAATTGTTAATGCCATCAAGGCAACTCCAATCAACCAGTTTAATTCACGAGGGTTTCTGTATGCTCCAGTAAAGTAAACTCTACACATGTGCAAGAATACTGATGCTACCATGAAGTGAGTCCCCCAATGGTGTACAGCTCTTATGATATATCCAAACGGAAGTTGTGTCATGATGTATTCCATACTTGCGTAAGCAGGAGATGGGTCGCCTTCTCCTCCTGGAACATAGTAGATGCCTAGTACTGTTCCAGTGATAACTAATATTATGAAGGATAGGAATGAAATCCCTCCCAGGCAATATAGAGGATACCAATACCAAATAATTCGCAGTTTGTACTTTTCAGCGTGAGTCAATGGCATTTGCCTATGCATGTTGTAATATGCACCTTTGCTCATGTTCCAATAATCTTGGATACGGAATCTTGTATCTAAGAACGAAAATACCCAGAGAAATGATCTTTCAGCCAGACCCATTTTGCCAGAGGTTTCAACGGCTCGAAGGATTTCTCTTCGTGGAATATCTTCATTTTCCTTTCGGAGCGTAAACGCAATCAGAACAATCAGGAAGGCTATGAAGAACCAAAGTACCCAGAAAATTGTGCTCATCTAATCACCTCAATCGCAATAGGTCAACCAGCCCGTATATTCAGTGGATGCCTCAATGATATCTCCATTCATGATGATTGGGATAATTGGTAGTCCGACTGGCGCAGGACCTCCTGCTCTTCGAATCCCAAGGTATTCGAACATTTGTCCATTAGACCTGTTGGCGTTTCTGTTAACTTCAATCGCTGTAGGGTCAAATCTGCTTGAGTGGCATATGCAGAACATCTTAGTTCCACCGTCATCTCCTCCACCGGGTGTCCAGTTATCATCTGTGAATGAATTCGACACTAGTTGCCATCCGGGTATGCAACATAAGTGCGTGCATCTTCCGAATGACATAACAAGATTGTTATTTGGGTCAAAAACTTCTGGATTCGATAACAAAAATTCTGTAGCGTGTCCAACATAATTTTTGGCAATATCGTAACCTGGCATTTCTTGGAATCTTGGAGAATTGTCTGCTATAGGCTTGCCAGAGTTTTCAGCGTGTGGAACATAGTTTACGATTACAGGCAGACCATTCCAAACACCTTGCGCTCCTGCCATACCAACATTTGATTTCGCTGCTTCGGTTTCGAATGAGGATTTTGTCATTGGTTGTAGGTGCATTGCTCCATACCATGCTTCTTCTTCACGGCCTTTAGCCCAGAATTTAACAGCAGAGTCTCCTCCTCCGCCCGCTGATGGTGGTAGGAGGATAGAAGCAAATCCAAGTGCTCCTAAACTAGCAGCTAGAACTCCTCCTGCAGCATTGAATCCATATCGCATGAATTGCCTGCGATTTATTTTCATATCACCAAGTGCATTTGAAGCAGATCCTTCTTCGGAAGGTGCGGGTCTTAGTCTCATGCCATCCATCGATATCACCAGTTATACTCTCTCCAGTCCTTCTGATGTTCAGGTATGTACTTGTTCTGGGAGTGCTTGACAATAATTTTGTCAGGAAGTACCCATTTCATGTAGACTATACCCATCATCAAGAGGGTCGTTATTCCCATCGCAAGATGGTAAGAAAGTTGTTGTTGATCCCACGCACTTCCGTTTAGAAGTCCGTAGAGCATTGTGCTAAACCAGTACAGTGTCCAGAATATTCCCCAGCCAAAGAAGAACATTGTTAGAGCCGAATTACCAGAAGGCGCAAGGCTTGCGGAAATTATGGTTCCTGGTTCTGCTGGGTTGAATACACCATGGTTGATTGCAGCATCCATTTGCTCTTCAGTTAGTGAAGCATCTTGGAGGGCTGTTCTTGCGTCTTTTACGCTAACTTTGCCAGAAGCGACCTTTTCAAGTAATTGCGTGATTGTGTCTTTTGCCATCACTGATCACCTCTTCTGTTAACTTTGTACCTGAGTCTCAATAAGTTGCTACGTCCTTTGTAAGATGTTGAGAAGCCATATCGGAGGACTAGGCCGCAGAAGATTATCACAGCAATTACAGCACCAAACCCTAACAGCCCAAGCCAGTGTGCTCTGAATCCAGCCCCAAGTGTTGAAATATCTATGGCTCCAGATGATTTTTCTGGTGCTTCTGGGGTTCCGCTTCCAGCGATTAGTGTCTTTGTGCCTCGCTTATCTTCGCTAGAACCGTTTTCTGAAAGACTAAATTGCAACTGATTCCATAAATCTCCGTCAGGAGCCCCGTTACCGTTTACTGCATTTCCTGTAAACCAGAAGTTGACCGTACCTGAACCTGTTTCAGGTGCTGTCCATGTCAACGAATAAATTCTGGTATTGGGATTAGAGTGAGTCCTAGCCATGGTGTCGCCTTCCCAATCCTGGCCATCACCTGATAGTTCTCCTGCACTGACTCTAGCAGAAAAACCACCGCTGGCTGATTCTGGTCCACCTACAATTTCCATTCTCATGTCATAAGATACTCCAGCTGCCCAAGAGTATGGGACGTCATCAAGAATTATCATAACAGAATTGGAAGGTTCTGCAGCGTGGCACAAACATCCTTCTTTAGCGACATCATCGATATCTCCTTCAGCCCAGACCTCTTGGCCTCCAATGCCTCCCGGGTATGCGTTTGTAACGGTTGGAAATAGCATCAATGAAATAAGAATTAGGGATGCCAAACTTCGGATGAAAACCTTCTGCGTACGCATGGCTAATCCCTCTATGTTTGTCCGACTCTCATTTCGCCTATAATCGTTCCTTGTTATTTTTCATAAATTTGGGTAGCAGTGTTACATTTTCGAGGAATAATAATACACTCGCGAAATAACAAACCATATGATGAATAAGATATAGCGAGGTTTATGTCAGATTACGCTTTTGACAACACGTACGATTTGTCATCCGAGCAATTAGAATCTTTAGACAACGCTGAAGAAGAAATGCTGAGGAATAATTTAGGGAAAGCGGAAGAAATTTTGCTAGAAATGCTGAAGGACGACGGAGAATGTATACCTGCTCTGAATAACCTAGCACATCTTTATGGTAGACATTTTTCAGATTTTGAAAAAGCTGTTGAAATTTATGATAAGGTCTTGCAACTTGAACCAGATAACTCATGGGCTAGGGATGCTAGAAGAAGATACCTCAGATATGTGGGAAGAGATTGATAGACCTAGATGAATAGGGATAATCATGGATGGCGCTCAAATCCTAATCGCTGGTGTAGGCGGATTGGGGTGCTCTTGGGCAAAAAGGGCTCACATAGTGTGTGGGAACAATGTAGATCTAGTGCTAATCGATGCTGACGAAGCCTCGTTTGATTATGATCAAGCACATCTAATTAGGCTAGGAAAACAATCCGAAGACTCAGGTTGTGCTGCTCTACCTCCATTAGGTGAACAGAGGATGAGAAATGCTTCTGGAATCGTGAGAAAATTGTTGAGCGATGTTGAATTAGTCATTATTCTCACGGGCTTGGGCGGAGGAACCGGAACTGGAGCAGGACCTGAATTTGCAAGGCAAGCAAGACTGGCGGGTGCAATTGTAATTACAATAGCAGCAATTCCATTTGAAGCCCAAGAAACAAGGGTAAAGGTATCCAAAGAGGGTCTGCCGAAATTAGAATCAAATTCAGACGTCTGTGTGCGACTAGAACTGGACAGGCTTGCATGGCAGGCAAGAGAGCGAGGAATTGACTGGCGATTAGGCGCTTCATGGGTTGAAGAATTCGTCGAAGGTTTAGTCAGAACACTACTCAGATTAGGCTTGATAAATCTAGATATGATGGACTTGAAGACTATTGTTGGTCACCCAGGAGGTTCAACTCTTCTAGTCGGTCAAGGTGATCCCGATGATGCATTTTCTTTGCTGGAAGATGCGATGGGAGCTCCACTTGCAAACCTATCATTTGATGGTGCGAAAGCATGCTTGTTGCAAATTGAAGGTGGCAATGGTATGACGGTAGGCCAGGTAGGTGCTATTGCAGACGCATTTACATCTAAATTTCATGATGATGCTCAGGTAATTCTTGGTGCTAGGGTAAGTGATGATTTGATAGGTCGAATTAGAGTAGTCGCTGTGGTTTCAGGTTTGGATGAACTTGGTGGAATTTCTATAGATTAATCCACTACTTCGATATCTTCTTCCGAATCCCATTCAGTTTCGCCTTCTATACCTGTTTTATTTTCCCAATCAACCTTTTCGTTTTCTTGCCAGTCTTCATTCTCTTCTTCAGTTTGTTCTTCACTTTCTGATTCATCTTCTTCAGGTTCAGTAGTAATATCTACGCTCTTTGCTTTGTTCAGGATGTCTTTGCTTATTCTGCTTGCTCTAAGTGTTGGGCGAATTAGTAAAATCATAGCACATATTGTAAGGATGTGGCCAAAAATCATCACTTCTCTCAGACTATC
>MDTE01166938.1_pt1 | contig 16805 bp, 9 predicted proteins | sample 811231 | NCBI WGS metagenome assembly MDTE01 (sample SAMN05326651, study PRJNA326480) | marine metagenome | isolation source: seawater | place: Indian Ocean: Red Sea | collected 2010
AGTCCGACGACCCCGACGAGTCCGATGACCCCGACGAGTCCGATGACCCCGACGAGTCCGATGACCCCGACGAGTCCGATGACCCCGATGAGCCCGACGTTGTCGTCGATGATGATGCAGCGATTGTTGTGTCGGCGAGCTTTCCGGCCCAGCTGGACTGCGGCGCGACGGCCATGGCATCCGTGGTGGTTGAGAACACAGGTGCGGTTTCCTGGACCCGTGCCGAGGGCTACAAGTTGGGCGCCGTCGACGACGAGGATCCCTTCTACAGCAGCGACACACGGATCTGGTTGGCTGATGGGGATGAGGTGCTGTCCGGCTCGACCCACACCTTCTCGTTTTTGCTAGAGGCTCCCGCTGAGCCAGGTCTCTACCTGTCGGACTGGCAGATGGTGCACGAGGCGGTGCAGTGGTTTGGGGACGTCACGACCCACGAGGTGGAGGTGACCTGTGTCGACGATGCGCCCCCACCAGCTACTGGGCCGCCCGACCTGTCGACAGTGACCTGGCTGCACACCGACGTGTCCCAGTGGCCCCAGACGGCGACACTCTCGTCGGTGACGATGTCGGGCCCCAATATCTGCCTCGATTACGATCAGGCGAACGCGTGGCCTGTGTTTCTCTTTAACGGAACTGCCGTCGTGGGGAACCCCTGGATCTTTATCTGGCAGGACAACCAGTGGTACGGAGCGACGTGGGAATGGCTTCGTCCGGGGCAGACCTGCAAGGCGGCCTCCTCCGTAGCCGGTGATCACATCAAGCAGGACCCCTTTGGACAGTTCTCTGGGTGGGTGCCGACCTCCGGGACCACCTATTGGTTCATGGTCAGTGGGCTGGCTCGAACTTCCGACCGCAATGTGGAGGTGCGGACCAATCTCGTGCCGCTCGTCTGGCCGTGATGTCCCTCTAGCTCTAGAGGGCCTCAGTCGGACCGTGCTGGCGGCCGAAGGGCGGAGACCACCCTTCTGATGCGTGCCAGATCGGTTCGGATTGCGATCTCCGACCATCCGGCTCGTTCCAGCAATGCTGAGACGTCTGTGGCTTGGCCCTGACCCACTTCCATTGCCAACAGGCCCCCTTCGGCCAGCCAACTCAATCCAGTTGAAGCGAGGCGTCTGTAGTGCTCCAGGGGGTCCTCGTCCGGGAATAGCGCCAGGTGCGGTTCGTAGTCGACGATGTCGCGAGCCAGGCTGTCTTTGTCCGACTTGGCGATGTAGGGAGGGTTGGCAACGAGCACACGCAGCGATCCCTGGAACCGCTCGGGCACTGCGGACAGCCCATCGGAGAGTACGAAGCCCACACGGTCGCGCACACCGAGATGAGCAGCATTCTCTCGGGTGACATCGAGCGCATCGGGCGAGCAGTCCACCGCCAGGACACGCAGCGCCTGTCGTTCCGCCGCTAGCGTGAGCCCGATGGCTCCCGAGCCACACCCGTAGTCCAGCACGAGAGATGGATCGTCATTGCCGCTTGTTTGTTCGCTGTCTACGGCCTCGTCCCCCAGCCATTCGAGGACGGAATCCACCAGCACCTCGGTGTCTGGCCTAGGCACGAGCACGCGCGAGTCCACTACGAAGTCGCGGCCATAGAACTCTTTGCGACCCAGGATGTAGGCGACTGGCTCAAAGTTTCCTCGCCTCTTTACGAGTCTGCGGTACGCATCGAGTTCGGGCGTCGATAGGGGCCGGTCGAACGACGTGTAGAGCTGGATCCTGTCGAGCTTCAGGACCTCGCACAAGAGTAGCTCGGCATCCAGACGTCCCGACTCGATCCCACGGGATCCCAGCCAGTTCTCGGTGGTCTTTAGGAGGTCCCCCAGCCCTGTCACGGCGAAGCTATTCCTCGTCGACGGCCTTGAGAGCTTCTGCCTCGAAGTGCGCGGTGCAGGCGGACAGGACTTCGTCCAGCTCCCCCTCCATGAGTCGCTCCAAGCTGTAGAGCGTGAGCCCAATGCGGTGGTCCGTTAGGCGCCCCTGGGGGAAGTTGTAGGTTCTGATGCGCTCTGAGCGGTCACCGGTGCCGACCTGGGACAGGCGCATGTCGCGCTGTTCGGCGCGCTGCGCTTCTTGCTCCTTCTCGTACAGGCGCGTACGAAGCACCTTGAGCGCTTTGGCCTTGTTCTTGTGCTGTGACTTCTCATCCTGGCAGGTCACCACCATGTTGGTGGGGAGGTGGGTGAGTCGCACCGCCGAGTCGGTGGTGTTGACGGACTGGCCACCCGGACCCGAGGCGCGAAAGACATCGACCCTGAGGTCCTTCTCTTCGATCTGAATGTCCACCTCTTCAGCCTCGGGCATCAAGGCTACTGTGCAGGTGGAGGTGTGAATCCGTCCTTGAGCTTCTGTGGCAGGAACCCTCTGAACTCTGTGGACGCCCGACTCGTACTTCAAGCGAGCGTACACATCGTCTCCGGCGATCGAGCAGATCACTTCCTTGTAGCCACCCGCCTCGTTGGCCGACAGGTTGAGCAGTTCGAACTTCCAGCGTCGCGAGTCGCCATATCGGGAGTACATGCGGAAGAGGTCTGCCGCGAACAGACCCGCTTCGTCTCCACCAACCCCGGCACGGATCTCGAGGATCACGTTTCGTCCTTCGTTGGGGTCCTTGGGCAGGAGCAGAACCTTGAGCTTGCGTTCCCAGCCCTCCACCTGGGGCTCCAGGCGGCTCAATTCTTCACGAGCCATCTCGCGGAGGTCGTCGTCGTCGTCTGCGAGGAGCTCCCTTGCATCGGCCAACTCGGTGTTGAAGTCTCGCCACTCGCGGTAGATCTCGACGATCTCACGCAGGTGGCTGTACTCCCTCATGAGCTGCTTGAAGCGGTTCTGGTCGGCTGCCACGTCCGGCTGCGACAACTCTTCGCCCATGGCGTCGTAGCGAGCTTCTACCTCGGCCAGCTTGTCGAAGAGGGACATAGCGTCGCGATGGCCTGGTGAACTCGTGCAGGCTCAGGCGGCCGGCACGAAGGTGCAGTTGCGGTAGTCGGGGGCGTCGAGAGCGCCCTCGTGTTCCAGCGCGCGCTTCAGGGAGACAAGCGCAACTTCCAGCTGGTCGTCATCGGGCTCTACCGTAGTGATCTTCTGAACCATCCGGCCGGGGATGCCCAGCCAGCAGAGCACACGGTTTTCCTTCTGTCGGCCGGCCCACTTGATGAACTCGTAGGAGAGCCCAGCGATGGGAATCATCAGCGGGATCTTGACGGAGGCCTGAACGAGATTCAGGAGAGCTCCCGAGAGGTTCGATGGCAGCAGATAGGCCTGAAGCAGCGGAAACACTGCGGCGAAGAAACCGATGGAGATGAGGATGACGAACACGAGAAACGAGGTGCCGCAGCGCGGATGGTACGTGGGCCACTTGCGTGCGTTTTCCACCGTCAACTCTTCGCCAGCTTCGTAGGCGTGAATGCTCTTGTGCTCGGCTCCGTGGTACTGGAAAACACGGTAGATGTCGTTCATCTGGCGAATGGCCAAGACGTAGCACACGAAGATCGTCATCTTGATGATTCCGACCACGAGGTGAAACAGCGGGGCTTCTACTGGAGCCTCGGAGCTAAGCGGAAGCCCCTCCACCAGGTTGAAGATGACGGCTGCGCCCGCGTGGGGCAGATAGATGAACAGCCCGACGCCAAGGCCCAGCGAGAAGATCAATGAGAGGGCGATGGCACCTTTGGTCATGGGGTCGGGTGCGATGAAGTCCGCATCGTCTTCTGTGGCTTTAGCGTGCAGATTGACGGGAGCATCGACGCCGGCCTCTTCGGCTTCCGCAGCCTCGGCTGCTTCCGCGGCCTTCTTCTCGTCGTCCATGGACACTTCTGCAGAGAATGAGAGGGCCTGCATGCCGTTGATTAGGGCCTCGACCATCACCACTGCTCCACGAATGAAGGGCAGCTTCAGCCACGGCATTCGCTCGAACAGTGGTACCCACTGGCCGTCTTTGACGATGATCGACGAGTCGGGGCGGCGCACTGCGATGACCATGGACCGCGGCCCACGCATCATCACGCCTTCAATGACGGCTTGACCGCCTACGTCCAGGGAGTTCTTCACTGCCAGCTCCAGGATGAGCGCGGCAGGGGCTTAGCGCCGCGAGACTTTGGTGGGATCGAAATTCTTGAACTTCTGATTGAAGCGTTCGACTCGGCCAGCAGTATCGACAATCTTCTGCGTGCCCGTGAAGAAGGGATGGCAGTTGGAGCAAAGGTCGACGCGCAGGTCTTCGCCCAGCGTGGAGCGAGTCTTGAACTCATTGCCACAGGCGCAACTCACCGAGATCTCGTTGTAATCGGGATGGATATCAGCCTTCATCACCTTCTCCAGTTGCCCGCTGTCGGGCCCTCAATCAGCCTACCGCAGTGTCGGCCCAACAGCCGTCAGAGAGTAGGTCGCGCCTTCTATCACGCGTCCCCGGGGGAGTCCAGGGACACTTTTACTAGGAATTCATGGCTGCCATGAACTCGTCGTTCGTCTTGGTCTTCTGGAACTTGTCCAGCAGGAACTCCATCGAGTCAATAACGTTCAACGGCGACAGAACCTTCCGCAGCAGCCAGATCTTCGTCAGCGTATCGGGTGGTAGCAGCAAGTCTTCCCGACGTGTTCCAGACTTGTTGATGTCCAGGGCGGGGTAGATGCGGCGCTCCACAAGGCGGCGATCCAGGTGGATCTCCATGTTGCCGGTGCCCTTGAACTCTTCGAAGATCACCTCGTCCATGCGGGAGCCGGTGTCGATGAGCGCCGTCGCCATGATGGTGAGGCTGCCTCCTTCTTCGATGTTGCGGGCGGCGCCGAAGAATCGCTTGGGTCGATGCAGAGCGTTGCTGTCCACACCACCGCTCAGAATCTTGCCGGACGGCGGCACGACGGTGTTGTAGGCTCGGGCCAGCCGCGTGATGGAGTCCAGCAAGATGACGACATCTCGCTTGTGCTCCACCAGGCGTCGAGCCTTGTCGATCACCATGTCGGCTACCTGCACATGGCGGGTTGCCGGCTCGTCGAAGGTCGACGAGATGACCTCACCCTTCACGGTGCGCTGCATGTCCGTGACCTCTTCGGGACGCTCGTCGATGAGCAGCACGATGAGGTAGACCTCGGGGTGGTTGGTGGCGATGGCGTTGGCCAGTGCCTGGAGGATGACGGTCTTTCCGGTCCGTGGAGACGCGACAATCAAGCCTCGCTGACCCTTGCCCACCGGGGTCAGCAGGTCCATCAGCCGTGTGGCGTGGTTTGACGGGTCGAACTCTAGCTGGAGCTTCTCGTCGGGAAAGAGGGGCGTGAGGTTCTCGAAGCGTGTCCGTCGCTTTGCCACCTCGGGGGGCTCGAAGTTGATGCTGTTGACCTCGAGCAGCGCGAAGTACCGCTCGCCCTCCTTGGGAGCACGAATTCGGCCTTCGACGGTGTCCCCCGTACGGAGGCTGAAGCGTCGTACTTGGCTGGGAGACAAGTAGATGTCGTCGGGCCCTGCCAGGTAGCTGTACATGGGGGAGCGGAGGAAGGCGTAGCCATCAGGCAGTCGCTCCACCACACCGCTCCCTGAGACCTCACCGTTGCGGTACGTGTGTGCCTCAAGAATGGCGAAGATGAGCTGCTGCTTTGACAGGCCAGCGATGTTTTCGATGTCCAGGGACTGGGCATGCTCCTGCAGATCACTGACCCTGCTGACCTTGAGCTCGTTCAGGTCCAGTGGATCGGGGGTCTCGCCTTCCCAAGGGGGCTTGGGGGGAGCAGCCGGCTCTCGCGATCGATTCTCGCCACCGCCACGTCGACCTCGCTTGCGCCGCCGTTCGCGCGACTTGCGACTTCGACTGCTTCCTCCACCGGCCTGGCGCTCTCCGCCATCCGTGGACTTGGATGAACCATCGGCGCCGTCGCTCCCCGATTCACCGCTTGCCTTGCCGCTGTCGGCTGCAATGCGCTCCGTGGCCACTCCGTTATCGCCAGAAGACCCAGGGTCCTTGCCACCATTGGTGTCGGCGCCCTTTCCGTTGCTCGACGCCTTGGAGTCGGAGCCGGCCGAAGCGACGGCAGGGTCGGCCGCAGGGGTGGACGCACCGGGTTCGTGGGGAGTGTCGCTGGAATCAGGCATGGTCAATGTCCGTCCGTTTCATGGACTTCTGGCCTCAGGGAGGCCTTCTTGTGGGGTGTGTTGTGGGAGTGCCGGTCCCGTTGCAACCGCTACTTGGAGCGACACGAAACAACCACAATGAAAGGGGAGTGCCTCGCGGTTCGAGCCGCGACGTGCGACCGAAGGATGGGGAAGGTGCCGCCGGATGTCAAGGATGGAATTGCACGCCGTCCTGATGGGCCGTGTTCCGGTAGGCTGCGTGCCCATGAGTGTGGATGAGGCCAAGCTGCGTGGTCGCTGGGAAGCGTTGGTCGCTGAGATCGAGGCGCACAACCGGCGCTATTACATCGATGCGAGTCCGATCATCTCGGACCGGGCCTATGACGCTTTGTTCCGCGAACTCCAGGAGTTGGAAGACGCTCATCCGGCGCTGCGCTCGCAGGAGTCGCCCACTCAGCGGGTGGGTGGACTTCCGGTAGATGCGCTCTCCAAGTTCACGCATCCCACGCCCATGCTGAGCCTTCAGAATTCATACGACGAACAGGACATTCGGGACTTCGACGAGCGGGTGAAGCGGCAACTGGACCTGTCTGCGGACCATAGTGTTCGCTACCTCGTAGAGCCCAAGCTCGATGGGATGGCCATGGAGTTGATCTACGAGGGCGGTGTCCTCGCGGTGGGGGTGACGCGTGGTGATGGGCTCGTGGGCGAGAACGTGACGCCCAACGTCCGCACGATCCGCAACCTTCCGTTGCGTCTGGTGCCCGATTCCACGGGAGAGCAGGTGTCGTCAACGGCCGGTTCGGGCTCGCAGGCCTCCCTCTTTGCTCCGACCCCGGGGCCCCAGACCAAGGCTTCCTCGGCGGCGCTGCCTACGCGAGTGGCGATTCGGGGCGAGGGCGTCATGCCACAGGACAGCTTCCAGAAGCTCAACGAACGGCGAGTCTCCGAGGGGTTGGAGCCCTACGTCAACGCCCGCAACTCAACGTCGGGCACGGTGCGCAACCTGGACTCGCGCATTGCTGCGGCGGCGCCCCTCCGGTTCTACGCACACTCAGCGGGAGTGTGTGAGGGACGGTCATTCGAGCGTCACAGTGACTTCCTCGCCTTCGCCGATGCCATGGGCTTTCAGGTGCCCGCGGGGATCACAGCCTGTGATGGGATCGACGAGGTGATCGCGGCCCTTGCCGCCATCGAGGATCGACGAGCGAGCTATCCCTACGATATTGATGGTGCGGTCGTGAAGATCGACGACCACGACCTCCAGGCTCGCCTCGGCTTTGTGTCTCGTAGCCCGCGGTGGTCGATGGCGTACAAGTACGCAGCGGAGCAGGCAACGACGCGCCTCCTGGCCATCGATGTGCAGGTAGGGCGAACGGGTGTGCTGACTCCGGTTGCTCGATTGGAGCCGGTCTTCGTGGGGGGAGTCGTGGTTTCCAATGCAACGCTCCACAATCGTGACGAGTTGGAGCGCAAGGACATTCGTGCCGGTGATCTCGTCGTTGTCCAACGAGCGGGTGACGTCATCCCACAGGTGGTTCGACCTCTTGTGGAGAAGCGCACGGGAACAGAGGTCACATTCGTCTTTCCTGACCAGTGTCCCGAGTGTAGGGCTCCAGTGGTCGAGGTCGAGGACGAGGTGGCATTGCGTTGCGCCAATGAGGTGGACTGCCCGGCTCAGACACGAGCGAGAGTTGCCCACTTTGCGTCGCGAAAGGCTCTCGACATCGAGGGTCTCGGGGTCAAGCTGGTGGCTCAGTTGGTGGAAGAGGGGTTGGTCCGGAGCATTGCCGACCTCTACTCCCTGGATGGCCAGAGGACCGCCCTTCTGGCCTTGGAGCGCATGGCGGAAACCTCAGTGGACAATCTGCTCGCTGGTATCGAGGCGAGCCGCTCCGCGCCCATCCACCGGCTGCTGTTTGGCCTGGGCATTCGCTTTGTGGGCGAGACTGTGGCCAAGCGACTCTGTGGTCACTTCGGCAGCTGGGAAGCTCTGGCTTCCGCAACTCAGGAGGAGCTCGAGGAAGCCGAGGAGGTGGGCCCCATCGTCGCTGACTCACTACGTACGTGGTTTGCTGATGAGCGGAATCAGCAACTGATCACGGCAATGTCCGATGGCGGGGTGCAGTTTCCAGACGAGGCCCGCCCTGAAGCCCTGCCCGCTCACCCCTTCCTCGGAAAGAGTGTGGTTGTGACGGGGACCCTTAGCTCCATGGGGCGTAGCGAGGCGAAGGCCGCGATCGAGGCGAGAGGCGGCAAGAGCCCAGGCTCCGTCAGCAAGAAGACCGACTACCTGGTCGCCGGTGAGAACGCTGGGAGCAAGCTCGAGAAGGCACGGAAGCTGGGCCTCAACGTGCTGAGCGAGGACGACTTCCTCCAGTTGCTCGGCTGACTTCCTCCCCCGCTCTGGTGTAGCGTTTTTTTCTCGGTCCGCCTCCCGGACCTCGACCCCTGGAGGAATGCATGTCTGTGCTCATCAAGAATGGACGGATTGTTACCGCGGTAGATGACTACTTCGGTGATGTTTGGATCGAGGGCGAAACCATCGCAAAGATCGGTGCCGACCTCTCTGATCTCGAGCCCCGTGCCGATCGAGTCATTGACGCCAGCGGCAAGCTGGTCATCCCCGGCGGCATCGACGCCCACACCCACCTCGATATGCCCTTTGGCGGTACCACCTCGGCCGATGACTTCGACAGTGGCACCAAGGCAGCAGCCCACGGTGGCACCACGTCGATTATCGACTTTGCGATCCAGAACAAGGGCGAGTCGACGCTCAAGGGGCTGGATGTCTGGCACGAGAAAGCAGCGGGCAAGGCTACGATTGACTACTCGTTCCACATGATTGTCACGGACATGCCACTGGATCGCATGGGAGAGATGGAGCGGCTGGCGGAGGAGGGGGTCACCTCTTACAAGCTGTTCATGGCCTACCCCGGAGTCCTGTATGTGGATGATGGGACCCTCTATCGGGCATTTCGTCAGGCAGGGCTCAACGGGACCCGCATCTGTATGCATGCCGAGAATGGCATCGTCATCGACGAGATCATTCGCGAGGCTGTTGCCGACGGCAAGTTCGAGCCCAAGTGGCATGCTGGGACGCGTCCTACTCGCATGGAGGCAGAAGGAGTGCACCGCTCCATCGCCATTGCCGAGGTGGCTGATGTCCCGCTCTATATCGTCCACCTGTCGTGTTCGGACGCGCTCGACGAGGTCAAGCGGGCCCGGATGCGAGGCATCGACGTGATGGCGGAGACATGTCCGCAGTATCTATTCCTCGACCAGAGCTACTACGAGAAGCCGGATTTCGAGGGCGCCAAATGGGTCATGACCCCTGCGCTGCGTGAGAAGTGGAACCAGGACGTGTTGTGGGAGGGGCTCAAGTACGGTCACTTAGCCAACGTCGCTACGGATCATTGTCCGTTCTGCTTCAAGGGCCAGAAGGAGCTGGGACGGGAGTCGTTCACCCAGATCCCCAACGGGGCTCCGGGAGTCGAGAACCGCATGAGCTTGATGTTCCACGGTGGGGTGGTTCAGGGGCGACTGAGTCTCAACCGATTCGTGGAGCTGACGTCTACTGCTGCGGCCAAGACGTTCGGCATGTTCCCCAAGAAAGGAACGATCGCGGTGGGCAGCGATGCGGACATCGTCGTCTTCGATCCTGACAAGAAGCAGACGATCAGCATCGACAACCCGGACACCCACCACATGCGAGTGGACTACTCGGCCTACGAAGGCTTCGAGGTGCAGGGTTGGTCGGAGGTCGTCCTGTCTCGTGGACGAGTCATCGTCGACAAGGGCTCGTTGACCACAGAAGGTGGCGGCGAGTTCATCAAGAGGGCGCGGGTCGGCGACCTCCTACGCTGAGCTCGGCGAAGGGCTCGCTCCGCTCCGGCGTCTTATTGGCGCGTACTCAGAAGCCCAGAGCCACCTGGACGAGCCCCACGTTCGTGTTGTCGTGGAAGCGGTGGCTGTAGCTTCCGGTCAGGGCCACTTGGGGAGAGAGCGCTAGCCGTGCGCCTACCATCAGCTCGTTCCATTCGATGGGAGCCGAACCGTTGTTGTAGAACGAGTCTGCCTCGTCGCGCTTCCAGTACTCGTAGCGCGTGAAGGGAGTCAGACGCTTGATGGTGACCCCCAGCTGCCCCCAGGCTCCGAAGAGGTCGTGGCCTTCGCCTGCGAACTGTTCCGAGTTGTGGACGTAGTAGACCTCGATGGCTGCTTCGATGGGACTGCTGTTGTAGGCCACGTGACCTACAACCATGGTCGAGAAGAGGTCCTGTTCATCTGCGTTGGCCGAGTCATCCTCTTGCTCTGTGCCCGTGGAGAAGGCCAGAAGGCCTGAAGCTGCCGAGGAGCTGCCCCGGTGTACCGACACCGTGGCCCCGGTCTCTAGACCGGTCAGGGGGCCTTTGGGAGCGAGGGCGATCCGGCCCACGACGACGGGCTTCAGCCCATGGGCGATGCCGCCGGCCACGTTGTAAGACAGCTCGGCCACCTTCCCCAGCGTCACCGCGCCGGACAGCTCCCCGCCCTCCATGGTGGTGTGCACCATGGACTCGTCGCTGCTCAGGGCGAGCAGTCGGGCTGTGTCCGGCGTCAGCCAGAACAGGGGCGCCCTTGTGTCCTCGTGTGTCAGGAAGAAGCCGATGGGGCTGTGGAAGCGACCGACCTTGATGGTGGCCAGGGGATGCAGGGCGTACCGACCGAACAGGCGACCGACCCGGAGCAGGGGGGCTCGGTCGGGGCTCATCTCAAAGAGGAACTCAGCGAGCCCATCCATCTTGGGACCCAGCTCGGCTCGGCCCTGTAGGGTGATGTCCCCCAGCAGAAAGCGGGTGGCGAACGAGTCGCCCTCGTCATCAAATTGGAGTCCCAGATCGGCGTACAGATGGAGCTGGAACCGCGGCCTTTGCAGCGGGCTGACCTCAGTGTCCGCAGCAGCCTCGCCCTCTTCTTCGGCGTTCTTGTCACCGCTGTCACTGGCCACGACACTCTCGGCTGGCTCGTTCGCCTCGGTGTCGGCGGTGGGCGGTCCAGCGGTGTCTTCTGAGGTCTCTGTCGATTCAGTTGGCGGTGTGGTTGCCGCGGGCTCCGTGGCCGTCTCTTCGCTTGCCTCTGTGGGTTCGCTGGACGGAGTGTCGGCCGCGGGCTCCGTGGTCGTGCTTTCGGTCGTCGTTGCCGACTCATCTGCCGAGCCCTCGCCCCCGCTCTCCGGTGCCGAGCCATCGCCGTCCGTGCTCCCGGAGTCTTCCGACGGAGACCCTTCTTCCGTCTCACTGTCCGGGGCGTCGGCCCAGGACAGGCCCGGACTCAGCAGCATCAAGCCGACAATCCAGGCCCCCGGACGTGGGGCCAGCGTTCGTATGCCTCTTCGTGGTCTTCCAATGGGGTGACTCATAGGGTGCTCCGGGCCGCCTTGGCCACGTCCATTCTATGAGTCCGCTGTCCTCGGGAAAAGCCACCCAGTCCGTGGGGTCGGTCTCGTGTGCTCTCGACACGCCCTCGTGTACCTCGGGAGTCAGCGCAGCGGCAGGGGTGCGCGCACGTCGGCGTCATAGCTGAGGGACACGCCCACCAGTAGATGGATGCCCGCCTGGTCATTGGACGGCATTTTCCCCTGAAAGAACAAGGCGTCTACGAAGCCGCCGATGGCCAATCCAGGGAAGAGGCGGCGAAGCACCGTGACACCGAGATCGGACCTCATTTGGAGCGTGAAGAGGAGGTCTTCTTCTGTGTCTACGGGAGTGGGCAAGTATCCCTTGAGGTCGAGGAGCGTGGCCCATCGCACGGGGCCCCAGCGCTTCTCCGTCTGCACTCCGACGGTGAAGCCGGGGGAGACAGGGCCTACCTCCGCTTCCAGGTCATATTCTACGAAGAACCCACCCTTGCCCTCCTTGAACAGTCGGTAGCGTCCCAGGGTGAACCCCGATGTGGTCCGCCAGAGCCGCTGCAGCGGCAGCGGGACGCCGTCCGCGTCGGTGCCCGCCACGAACTCGGTGTCAAAGGCAGTCTGGATGAACGTGGAGAGGCGGATCGGGGTCTTTGGGACAGGAAGGTTTACCACCTTGATCCGACCCTCGGCGCCAGCCTGGAGGTCATCCTCGTGTTCGATGGGCTCGTCCGTGTCGGCGATCTGGGTCTGACCAAATGCTGCGAGCGCATAGGCCGTCGCGGACCCGATCCGATCGTCGTAGACGAGGGCGACACGCCCCCGGATTGCGGTCGTGAAGGATTGTTGTTGTTGAACACGGCTCTCTCTGGAGTTCTCGTAGCCCTCGCGATCACCCACTGGGACAGAACCGGTGAGCTGGACTGATATACCGTCCAACTCCAGGGTGAGTCGGGGCGAGACTCGAGTCGACTGATCCGTCATCAAGGGGACGAGCTCGCGCTGGTAGGCGGTGCCAAAGCTGGGGTCCTCGTCGCGCAGGATGACCAGGCCGCCCTTGACGAGATCATGCAAGAGCAAAGGCTGGCCGATGGCCTTGTCCACCAGCAGATATCGCCAGCCAGCATCGCGAAAATGGCCCCGCACCTGCGCCTTCTTTAGCGTGGGGGCGAGCGTGGGGTCGTCGCTCAGGAAGTTGGTCGTGGCCAGTCGGATCCGCTCGTCATCAGCCACGGGTCGACCTCGGACCGTGATCTTGGACCCGTCTGCGGTGATGCCCGCTGCCCACGCCCAGCGGTCATCACTTCGCATGGTGCTTTCTGGGTCGCCTCGGCCTGGTTTGGGCTGGACGATTCGAATGCGGCTGACCAGTGCCTTCAGCTGCGCTCCCGTGAGGTCGACGAGCACAACCTCGTCCGGCACGGACAGGGATGCATCGACAACAAGCTCCTGGGTCGCCCCCTGGACGTCGATCGGGTGGGGGAGTGGGCGTAGGAGCGCAGCCTGGGCGCCGGTGCGTGTGAGCAACAGGTTGGCGGCCAGCCGGGCGAAGCCATCGCTGTCGAGCACCGTAGCGGGTCGATTTTTTGCGGGAAGGGCTCGTCGGAGCCACTTGGGAGCGCGGGTGGGGGCGCGCAACTCCCCTAGGTCTGGAACGAGGATCTCTTCCAGCGATGAGTACACCTCTTGCCGTGTGCCTTGTACGCGACGGAGCCAGTCGTTCGCAGCCGGAATGTCTTCTCCGATGCGAGCTCGCAGGTGCCGCAGCCTTCGCAGTGTGTCCGTCTCGTCATCGAAGGCTAGATCGATGCGCCCCAATAGCCCCGGGCCCAGGCGAGCTACGAGAGCTGGTGATCGTGCCTTGGGGTGCTCTGCCGCCCTCGACCGCAGAGCACCCTCACCCACCTCCTCCCAGCGAGGGAGGCGTAGTTCTGCCGTGAAGTCTCCCAGGACAATGTCCACTCCGGGCAGGTGGCCGGCGAGCGAGCGGGCACCTTGTCCGAACAACACGACCAGCTCGGGCTTGTCTGTGGGTTCCGACGCAAGCTGAGCGAGGACCTCGTACAGCGCCTCTCTTCCTCGTACTTGGAGCTGTTTGGACAGGCTGGGCGGCAGGCGTGCGGCGACTCCGGGGTCAGTCCAGCCGAGTAGTGCTATGCGCCTCCCGGCGAGCGTCTCCAGACAGGACTGTTCAAACAGGGGGGCGCCCTTCGGATCGGCCAGATTGACCGAGCACAGCCGTGTCCCCGCACCCTCCGCTTCCGCCTCTAGAGTGTCTAGTCCTGCGATGAGCTCGGACAGGCCGGGAGCCAGCGCGGTGAGCTCCAGCTGCTTCCAGGCAGCCCAGGTGTGGCTGCGCTGTAGCGAGAGTTCCTCACCGGAGAGAAAGGAGCGTCCTTCGACCGACTCTCCTGCTGACAGGTACAGCGATGGGCTACGGCGCCAGGCGGAGGTGAGGGCATACCGTCGGGCACCCTCACCGGTCACTCGGGCAACGACGTGTACCCACGCCTCTTGACCGTCTTCGGTGCGTCCTCGGTAGACCGTCTGAAGCCTTACCTCCCAGTTCAGCGGGTCGATTTTCTCCTCGAGCGGGCCGTCATCCCCTCGGCGGCTGACCAGGAGTATGGAGTCATCATCGCTGGACTCCTGGGGAAGACCCCGCATGGCGACGCGCTTGGGCGGTGGCCGCAGGGGCGCTGAGGACAGGGACTCCTCAAGGATGGGGACGATCGCCTCGGCGGCGCGCTTGGGCCAGGCAATGACTGCGAAGTCGTCCCCGAGTAGGACCTCGACCTCTTCAGCGCCGGTGACGTCGGCTCGGAGCCCCCCCAAGGCGGCTTGGTGAAATTGACGGATGCCGCCGCCACGCTGCAGCAGCCAGCGCCCCTCTCTCTGAAACGCGCTGAACCCACTCTGTACTCGCGTCCAATCTCCAGGAGCGTGCTTAAGGCTCGCGCTGACGAATCGGTCGGCCCATAGATCCGAGTTGGCACCAGAGATCCCGCCAGTTGCACCCTCGTAGATGATGGACAGCTCGGCCCGGTCGGGTGCTGGGGCCGATGCTTCGGCAGGCACGTCATCGAGACGGAGCGGAGGGAATGCCGGTGGCAGCGCAAACGGTGGCTTGAGGGGAGAGGTCTCGAAGCTTGCGGAGTCGTCGTCATCACCGCTTGCCGAGTCGTCGTCATCACCGCTTGCCGAGTCGTCGTCGTCACCGTCGTCGTCTTCGCTGCCTTCAGGTCCCTCCTCGTGGGTTGTCGGGATGCCCTCGTGGCTGTCCGCAGGAGAACTGCTGGGCCAGGTGGGCTGTGCCGGTCTATGGCTCTGGGATCCCCAGGAGAGGGGTGTCCCAAGTACAAGGAAGAGCCCACACAAAGCCGTGTTTGGAAGGAGTCGTCGCACGATGGTGGACAACCCTAGCCCGAATCGAGCCCTAGTCCCACTGGCCGACTCCAGGGTCCATTTCGTTACTCGGAGCGGGTCCATTGCTGTGCTTCCCTTGCATCGTGGGTCGCGAACCAGAAGGATCCGTGTGTGCACGGTGCCCAGGAATCCAAGGCCGAGAACGTTGGGTCCGGCTTGTTAGGCGCGAGACGATCCATGGGCTGGGTCCTCGTGGTGCTGGTGCCGGCGGCCGTCATCTTCTACGGCCTCGACTTCACCGCAGGACGCCAGCTTCTTGCCAGCCACGACCTCGTGTATTCCGACTTCTGGCACTTCTATCTGCCGCTGAAGGCGTTCTATGCCGAGGAACTCCGCGAGGGCCGGCTGGCGACCTGGTGCTCTCTACTAGGGACGGGTGTGCCCCTCCACGCGGTAGGGGAGGTGGGCATGCTCTACCCCCCGAACCTTTTGCTGTATCGGTTCTTGCCCCTACCGCAGGCGGTCAATCTGTCTGTCCTCGGACACTCGGTGCTCGCCGGCGCGTTGGCGTCGTTGTACGCCCGAGAGGTCGGAGCTTCCCGAACTGGCGCCTTGGTGGCGGGGATTGCCTTTGGCTTCTCGGGCTACTTCGTAACCCACGCTCGCCACCTGAGCCTCACGGCTGCTGGCGTGTGGCTGCCCGGCATTCTCTGGGGGCTCGAGCGGTCGGCTCGCCGGATGCGTGCGCGCGACTTCGCTCTGCTCGCCGTCATGGGGGCCATGCCGCTTCTGGCTGGGCACCCACAGATGGCCTACAACCACGCTCTGCTGGCTGGTGTCTACGGTTGCGTGTTGTGCGTGCGGAGCACACGCCGTGGTCGTCTGTCTGTGGGCTGGCTGGGAGCTGTGATGGTGGCCTTGATGTTGGCATCACCGCAGGTGTTGCCCACCCTCGAGTTGCACGCCCAGGGTCCCCGAAGTGGTGGCCTCGACCGCGATTTTGCTACCCAGTTCGACCTCCATCCGGCCTATCTACGCACCTTCGTGCAGCCGAAGGCATTCGGAGATCCGGGTCGCCTGGAGGACGGCGACGGCTTTGTCGGTGTACCGGGAGCGGTCCACCTGTTTTGGGAGGCCGTCTACTACGTGGGCTGGATCCCATTGCTGTTTGCTCTGGTCGCAGTGGCGCTGCGAGGGCGAGCTGCCCGGGGCCCTGAGCCGCCGGTGGCAAACGATGTGGGGAACCCCATGCCGAGATTGTTGTTGCTGCTGCTGCTCGGCTTGTGTCTCGCCTTGGGTCGCTACATCGGTATCGACGGGGCGCTCCACCGCTTCGTTCCAGGCTACGATTTGTTCCGTTTCCACAGTCGGTTTCTGCTGGGCTCCGCCCTGGCTCTGACCGTGCTGGGAGCGCTGGGCATTACTGCGATCCAGGCGAGACTTGCTCTTTGTTCCGGCAGGCAGCATGGGCTGATGACTGTTGTGCTGGTCACGCTGTCGTTTCTGGACTTGAGAATGGCCCTGTCAGATCACAACGGGATGGTCGCCACAGACCGGTGGATGAGCGCGCCATCCACCTTGTTGGCCATTCAACAGCGGGAGGCGGGTCGTCACGAGCCGTTCCGGGCGTTTAGCTTCGATCCTGATCAAAGGAGCTTCCTGAGGGCCTACCAGCGAGCCTCGGGCTGGCATGGCGATCAGGCTCCCTACGACACGGCCCACCAGCTTCTCCGGGACGACGCCAACGTGTTCTTTGGCTTGGACCAACTCGAGTTCTATCTGCCTCTCTACCCGCAGCGAAGCCGAGCCGCCACGGAGGCCTTGTACCTCCACAACTCCCGTACAGGTCGCTCTGATCGCGTCGCTGAGAGGGTGGCGAGGCTGTTCAATGTTCGCTACGTCTTAGCGCCTGAGGGTGGACCACCAGGGCCCCTGAAGCGCCTCGGTCGATTCTGGGGGCAGGATGGCGGCGAGCGCAGTGAAGCGGTGGACC
>MDTE01055222.1_pt1 | contig 16804 bp, 26 predicted proteins | sample 811231 | NCBI WGS metagenome assembly MDTE01 (sample SAMN05326651, study PRJNA326480) | marine metagenome | isolation source: seawater | place: Indian Ocean: Red Sea | collected 2010
AGTTAATTGCTAGTGATACCACAGGTGGTAGTGGTGCAACTATTGAATTTGATTTATCTACAAATACTAAATACTTTTCACAAAAATTAATAATTTGGGGAGTATACAGAACTGATGGTTCTGATGGTGATCTTTATGGGTCAGCAAGAAATGATGCTGATAACTCTTATATTGGTAGTGGATATTATACCAGTGTAGTTGGTTATCATTCCCAAGGTAGTGGTGGCAGAACTAATTCAAATGCAGGTGATTGGAATGCAACTTATTTCAGAATTGGTGGTTACAATATTGGAGACAGTGCAGAACATGAAGATAATGTATGGGAATTTGATTTTTATAATTCTATAGGTACTACAAAAAGAATGTCTTACATCGGAAGAAGAATTGGACACAGTTCTGATGCTACACTTGCAGTAGAAACTTTTGGTGGAAGATTATTACATACTGCTCAAATTGATAGATTTAAATTAGAAAATGGTTCTGGTGCAACTACAGGTTACGCAGGCTATCAGCTTTACGGATTATTAAAAGCATAAATAAAGGAGATAGGTATGCCAAGATTTAAAATGGTAAATGGAGAAAGAATCCAGCTTACATCAGAAGAAGAAAAAGAAGTAGATGCGAAGATAAAGGCATGGGCTGATGGAGCTCCTTCTCGTAGAATGTCTGCCTTAAGAGAAAAACGAAATAGATTATTAGCAGAAACAGATTGGATGGCTAATTCAGATGTAACGATGAGTGCCGATTGGAAGACATATAGACAAGAACTTAGAGATATTACAAAACAAACACCAACTGATGATGACCTTAGTAATATTAAATTTCCAGCTAAACCTAAGGAGTAGATAATGGGTACATTAAGATTAAGCGAAATACAAAACCCTAGTGGTACAAGTGCTATAACAGTAAATGAAAGTACTGGTATTACTGGTTTTCCTGCAGGTTTATCAGGTAGTATTACTGTACAAGGAGAAGGTAGTAATAATACTAATCTTCAACAAGGATTAACAAAACATTGGGCATATTTTAAAGGTACAACTACAACTGAAATAAAAGATAGCTTTAATTGTTCTAGTTTAGGGGATAATGGAACAGGTGATACTACAACTAATATGACAACTGCCTTTAATAGTGCTTTTTATTGTGGTGCATCTAATGCAGCTTATGGTAGTACAAATGGTGGTAGAGGTTTAAGTGCTCCACATAATGATGCTATAAATACAACATATATACGAATAAACTCTCACTCAGGAACTAATACTGCAACTGATTTATTATATAATATGTTTTCTATTGATGGAGATTTAGCATGAGTACATTAAAAGTCGGTGCAATACAAAGCACAACAGGTAATGCAGCAGTAACAGTTGCAGCTAATGGTAATCTCACTATTCCAGGAGCTACTAGTATATCTAATACTTCTACATATAATTCAGATGGAGGAGCAGTCAATCAAAATCTTGTACAAGCAATAGTTAAGGTCTGGAGAAAGTTTAATGGCAGTGATGCAAGCTCTTATGATTCATTTAACATCTCATCAGGTACAGATAATAGTACTGGTAATTATACTCATACCTTTTCTAGTAATATGAGTGCATTACATTATTCAAATACTTTAGGAAATAACACAAGTGGAAACTATATAATTACAGTAAATGGTACTGCTACAAGTTCTTTAACAACTAAATCAATGAGTGATAGTACAGCTGCACATGATGACGATGGTGCATTAACATTACATGGAGACCTCGCATAAATAAATAGGAGATTAGTATGCCAAGAAGTACAATAAGTGTAGGATACTTTCAGGGAGATGGAGGTACTGCAGTAGGTGATAAAGCCAATATATTTAGGACAGTCGAAAAGACTTTAAACACAAATACAACAATAGCAGCGACTGACAACTCTTATGCTCCAGGTCCAATTACAGTGGCAAATGGAGTTACACTAACAGTTGCAAGTGGTGGGAGGCTCGTAATAGTATGAGTACATTAGCAGCAGATACAATTACAAATGTCGCTGGGAGTTCAGCAGGAACTACTATCACCATAGATAAAGACTCTACATTTAATTCTGAAGGTACAGCAGTTACACAGAATCTTATAACAGGAGTCAATAAGCAGTGGATAAATTATAGTATGCACGATGCATCAATTAGGGATAGCTTTAATACAACTAGCATTACAGATAATACAACTGGTGATTTTTCAATTACTATTGCAAACAATATGGCTAATACTACTTACGTAACAGCAGTAGATGGTAATTATAATTTAGCTAATGGAAACTATACTGCTGGTAGTGCCAATGGTTTAGAAATATATAGACAAATGACAACAACAGCATATGATCATATTGCCGCTTCTTCAGGAAGCACATACGATTTTAAATGGGTATTAAGTTGTAATCTAGGAGATTTAGCATGAGTACATTAGTAGTAGACCAATTACAAGGTGCAACAAATAATACAATTACAATACCAGCAGGAACAACGATAACAAATAGTGGAACAGCTAATAACTTTGGTGTATCAGATCCTAATGCAAGTTCGTCTACATTAGTTAAACAATGGATAAACTATAAAGGTAGCTCTACTAATGAGATTAGAGATAGTATTAATTGTTCATCAGTTACAGATAGTTCTGCTGGAAATTACAGACCTGTCTTTACTAATAACATGGATAATACTACTTATGCTTTATATGGTTGTAGTGATGGCAGAGGAAGTGGGGATACCCCAGATGATGGAATGTTTGTTTTAGGAACAACTAGTACATATAGTATTGCACAAGCTACTAATACTTATGGTATACTTTGTGGAACTTATCAAAATGGATCAAGATTGGATATAGATAATGTTCATATACACATAAATGGAGATTTAGTATGAGTACACTAGCAATTAACACATTAACAGGACAAACCTCAGCTTCAAGCATTAATGTAAGAGGTGAAGGTAGTGCTAATACAAATCTTCAGCAGGGATTGGCTAAATTTTGGCATCAAACAAATGCAAGTAGTGGTACTCCTGCTACCCAAGATTCACTTAATTTAGCTAGTATAACTGATAATGGAGTAGGAAACTTTACTTTTAATTTTACAAATAACATGGGTAATAATGATTATTCTTTTACTCATTATGCAATAACAAGTGGATACTACTCATTATATCATGGTGCTAGTTTATCTGTAGGCACATCATCTTTACAGCTTAGAGATAATCATACTCCTAATTTGTCAAGTGCTGACGTAATAGACCATACACATATTAATGATACTATACACGGAGACCTAGCATGATTCAAACACCAAAGTTTAAAGGAACACATTTATTCGCAAGACTAGGTTGGGCTAAAGAAAATCTAGAACCTTTTCAATCAGATATAAGAGTTGTATATGAAGACGGACTAGATGACCCTGCAAAGATATTAGTACCAGATCCTAATTGGATGGCTTGTGCCTTACAAGGTGGCATATTACCTCCAGTAGAATCTTATTGGGAATTAGCTAAAGATGAAGCTAAACCTGATTTTAAAAGACACACAAGAGGATATCTGTTACACGATACAGAACCTGTTGGACCAATGACAGAAGAAGAAGCTATTGAATATCTAATCAAAAAAGATATTCCAAGTCATATATGGAAAACATGGAATGATGGCAATAAACCTAAAATGGTTATATGTCGTACACACCAGTTACCAAGCAATCGTGAGTGGCGAAATGCTTGGAAAATTAATGAAGATATAGAACTAGCAGCATAGGGAGAACTTAATGACAAAAGTACATATCACAGATAAAAACGGTGCTTCGATAGAACAAACTGAAAAACTATCAAAGCCATCAGACAGACACTTTAGAAATGCATGGGTAATTAGCAGTGGTGCTATAACCGAAGACATGACTGAAGCAAAGAAAATATTTCAAAATAAAATTAGAGAAGTTAGAGAACCTCTATTAGCAGCAGAAGATGTTGTATATATGAAAGCAATAGAAGCTGATGATTCATCTGCAAAGTCTGCAAGTGCAGCTAAGAAAAAGAAACTTAGAGATGCTCCAGCAGCAAGTGCTATTAGCAGTGCAGATACAATAACAAAACTAAAAGCAGCTTGGGATGAAAGTATATTAGGAAAAAGTCCATACGCATAAGGAGGTTTAAATGCCATATATAGGGAAAGAACCATTACATGGTGAATATATAAAGTTAGATAACATTACAGCCTCTGCAACAGCAACTTATAACCTTTTAAGAGGTGGAGCAGCATTTAGTCCAGGAACTGCAGAACAATGTATTGTTAGTCTTAACGGAGTTACACAAGCTCCAGGAGATGCTTACACTATAAGTGGAAGCCAAATAACATTTAGTGAAGCATTGACAAGCAGTGATGTTATTAATTATATATTAGTCATGGGTAATAACTTATCTACTGGTACACCTTCTGCTGGATCTGTAACAGGTGCTCAACTAGCTAATACATTATTTAGAGATCCATTGAGAATAAATGATGCATCTATTGATGCAAATATTACAATAGCAAGCACAGAGAGAGCCATGGCAGCTGGAGATATTTCAGTGGCTAATGGTGTAACATTAACAGTTAACGGAGTATTGACCATTGTCTAGTAAATTATATGTGGACTCGATAGAGCCAAAAACAACAGGTGGTAGTATAAGTATTTCTAATGCTGTAGTTAGTCAACCAACTAAACCTTATTGGGTATTAGGCGTAACTTCATCAGGGCAAGTAGAAGGCGATATAGCTTTTGATAATGAGCATGTAGTTAGAGGAGTAACTCATTCTAGTGGAAATGTTACAATACTTACTGCTGGTTTATATTTATGTACATTTATGACTAATGCAGATGGAACTGCAACTTATAAATATATAAGAAAGAATGGTACGCAAATGTATAATCCAATGACTCAATGGCATAATGGAGCTGATAGTAACACTTTAATTCTTCCTATTGATTGTGAAGTAAACGATGTACTTGATTGTTATCATCACACTGCTGGAAATGGAACTTGGGGTCATAATACTTTATTTACAGGAGTACTGATGGGATGAGTGGAGTAATAACAGCAACGAATTTGCAAACAACTAATATAAAAAATACAAGTGGTACTACTTATAACTTTATTAAGCAAGTTGTCCAACCAGCAAAACTTTCAAACACTGGTTCAAGTACACAAACAACGCCTACTGGTAATGCTACATGGTCTGACACTGGTTTAACAGCAGCAATAACACCTAGTTCATCTTCAAGTAAGGTATTAATCTTTTGTAATGGTTTATTTTATTTGAGAAGAAATGAAGAAATTAGATTTAGATTTATGAGAGATAGTACAGCTATTTTGACAATGTGTGGTTATGCAGAAACATCAGATGGCTTTTTCACAATGACAGCACCATCTGGTTATATGGATTCTCCAAGCACTACTAGTGCAACAACATATAAATTACAGTTTTATGCACAATCAGAATATGCATCAATGAGATTTAACTATAGTGGTACTTCTTCACTTGGTGAAGCATCAATAACTTTATTAGAGGTAGCTGGATAATGACAAGCATATTAAAAGTAAATAACATACAAAGTAGTGCAAGTAATGCTGCTATAACGATAAGTAGCAGTGGGGTTATATCACAACCTACCCTACCTATATTTAATGTAACGAAGACTGCAGATCAAAGTGGTATTGCTGATGCAACTGCTACATTAGTAACATTTGATTCAATAACAGATGGAAGTAACGGAGGAAGAACAATTAATCAAGGTGGATTATGGGCTAGTAATAAATTAACAGTAACTGCTGATACTACTGGTTATTACTGGGTTTATACTAATCTTTTTTGGGAATCTACTCAGGCTGTCGGTGGAGAAAACTATGGATATTGGAGAAAAAATGGCTCTATTATTCAAACGTATGTTTACTCAAATAGTTTAAATACAGCTCAAACTTCTGGATGTTTACAAGTTAATCAAATAGTTGATTTAACAACTACTGGAGATTATCTTGAACTATTTATTTACTTTGATAATTCTAGTAGTGGTACAACTAACTTAAATCAAAATTCATTAGAGGCACAAAGAACAACTGCAGGAGGCTGGAAAGTAGGATAGACTATGGCACTTACAAAATTAAATTTCGGTGGGAAACAGCAAGCTCTTGTCGCTGCTAATGTTCCTACTCTTACTAGTACTCAAATGCCTGCTGGTACAGTATTACAGACCAAACAAGTTAGTGTTACAGATGTATTTAGTACACAAAGCCAATCATACGTTGACATTACTGGTTTAACTATATCTATTACACCCAGTTCAACTAGCAATAAGATATTAATAACTGGAGCGTTGGCTCTTGGAAGTAGTAATTATTATATCTATGTAAATTTAATGAGAGATAGTACAGAGATAGCTCATGGTGCAACTGCTAGTAACAGACCAAGAATGTGGTTAGGAACTCCATACTTTGGATCTAGTAATGATGATTATTCTCTAATGATTTACTCTCCAAATTTTTTAGATTCTCCAAATACCACAAGTGCAATAACTTATAAGTGTCAAATGAGAACATATGATGGTTCTGCATATGGATATCTTAATAGATCACATCAAGATAGAGATACTGCTCATTATGAACCTCGTGGTAGATCAAACTTAACTGTTCAAGAGATTAAAGGCTAATGAAAATGGAAATGAAGCCTGAACTCAAGGTACAAATGGAACTTGATGCACATGAAAAAGAGTGTGCAATAAGATACGAAGCTGTTAATGAAAAATTAGCTGCATTAGATAAACGTATGTGGCGTATAGAAGCTATGTCTATGATTGGTACATTAGGTATAGTAGCATTAGTAATAACAATCGTTATGAAATGAGGTTTAATATAAATGGAAAAACTTTCAAAATTAATTGAAAAAGTTTTAAGAAAATTTATTGACTTTAAAGAAGGCCCAGCTTACTTAACTGGTAAAGGAAAAAAGAAAGATGGAATTAGTGTTTGCTCTGATAACTTATCTGGGAGCCAATAGAGTAGACATAAGTTATTTTAGAAATATTGACAGTTGTTTTTATTTTGCAGAAAGAATAAATAAAAACGTATCTGTACCGAGAGTAGAAGGAGAAGTAAGATATACTGCAGTTTGTCAACCTAAGAAAATAAATATTAAAAAGGAAAAGATATATTAGGAGATTGCAATGGACCCATTAACAATAACTGCTGCTGTTAGTGTGGCTTCTAAAGCATTTGATGCAATTAAAAAAGGATTCCAAATTGGACGTGATATGGAATCAATGGGTAAAGACGTGTCGAGGTGGATGTCTGCAGTAAGTGATGTTGATAATGCGGAGAAGATGGCAAAGAATCCACCGTTATTTAAAAAATTATTTGCAGCAGGATCTGTAGAAGAAGAAGCTATGCAAGCATATATCGCTAAAAAGAAATTACAAGAACAAAGACAAGAATTAAAAACCTGGTTAAATTTATCTCAGGGACCTAATGCTTATAATGAGTTACTTCAAATGGAAGGAAAAATTCGTAAGCAACGCCAAGATGCAATTTATGCTCAACAACAACTTAGAAGAAAAGTTTTAGAATGGATTGGTATAGGTTTATTAACTATAATAATTGTATCTTTTATACTATTCCTTGCATACTTATATGGCAATAGAGCACACGCTGCAGAATGGACTAATCAACAAAAAGTATGGCAGGGTATAAGTCCAGAAAAAAAATATACTACATGTCGATTACTGAAAAGAGTTAAGTCACGTGTAACTAGAAGGCAGGCTTGTATATATCTTGGTGGAAATAAAACATATACATTAATGTATGAAGATACTTGTCCAAGATCTTATAAGTGTATTTATAATCCTGGCGGTACAGAACCAAATATAGATGATGTAATTGAAAGTTTAAACGCAATAAAAAAATAGGATATAGATATGGATTTAATATTAATAAAAGAAACAATTCTATATAAACTAAAAGAGTTATTAAAATATAGAATAAGATTATGCAAATGCAATTGCAGTTGTAAGAAGGATTAAATATGTTAACAGCTTTAATAGGACCCGTCTCAAATCTTTTAGGAAAGTTTATAGAAGATAAAGACGTTAAAAATAAACTCGCTCATGAGTTATCAACAATGGCAGAACGCCATGCTCAAGAATTAGCTAAAGGCCAATTAGAAATTAATAAAGCAGAAGCAACACATAAGTCTATATTTGTTGCAGGTTGGCGTCCATTTATTGGATGGACTTGTGGTATTGCTTTATGTTGGCATTTTGTTATTGCACCATTTACAATGTTTATATGTGCATATCTTATGGTAGCAATACCAGAACTACCAACCTTTGATATGGGATCATTAATGACTGTTCTCATGGGAATGCTTGGCCTCGGTGGACTTCGTAGTTTTGAAAAATATAAAGGTTTAACAAAGTAAAATGTCCCCTATAACAATGGAAGAATTACAACTATTATTATAGGGAGATATTAATGCGTAATATAGAGTATACTGGTCCAGATAAAGATATTTCCAAAGAAATCGATATGATGAAATATCGACAGAAAGATGAAAGCTTTGATGAGAAAATAAAAAGAATCGCAAGAACGTTAAGTGATGATGATCAGCATCAATATGAATTAGAGGATATATTAGGTAACATGAGATTTCTACCTGCTGGTAGAGTTCAAGCCGCTATCGGATCTCAAAGAATTACAACAGCTTATAACTGTTTTGTATCAGGTGAGATTGAAGATAGTATGGATAATATAATGGAGAAAGCCGGTGAAGCAGCTGAAACAATGCGTAGAGGGGGTGGGATTGGTTATGACTTTAGTAAGATCCGACCAAGAGGCAACAAAATTAAATCGCTCGATAGCCAGGCTAGCGGCCCTGTATCCTTCATGGGTATCTTTGATGCTATCTGTCAAACCATCGCTAGCTCAGGACACCGCCGTGGGGCGCAAATGGGTGTCCTCCGGGTCGACCACCCGGACATTGAGGAATTCATTACTGCTAAACGTAATACTCATAATCTTACTGGGTTTAATATTAGTGTAGGTGTAACCGATAAATTTATGGAGGCTTTGACAAGCGATGTGGGGGACGATTTTGATTTGGTGTACGAGGGCAAAGTGCATAGAACCATATCCGCCCGAAAACTATGGGATGATATTATGGATAGCACGTGGGATTGGGCTGAGCCTGGTGTTTTGTTTATTGATAGAATTGCTGAGATGAATAACCTGTGGTATTGTGAAGAGATCAATGCTACAAATCCTTGTGGTGAACAACCACTACCAGCTTATGGTGCATGCTTATTAGGTTCATTTAATTTAGCTGGTTACTTAGAAAAAGATCATGAGATAATGGGTGGTGATAAAATTCAGTATACTTATCTATTTAACTTTAAAAGATTTAAAGATGATATTATGCATGTTGTTAGGGCAATGGATAATGTTATAGATAGAACTATATACCCATTAACTAAACAGCAAGATGAAGCTAAAAATAAAAGAAGAATGGGGTTAGGTGTTACTGGCTTAGCTAATGCTGGAGAAATGTTAGGACATCAATATGCTTCTGAAGATTTTATGAAGTGGGCAGAAAAAGTATTTGCATGTTTAAGAGATACTACTTATAAAGCATCTGCTTTAATTGCAAAAGAAAAAGGACCATTCCCATTATATAGAGAAGATTATTTAAAATCAAATTTTGTTAGAACATTACCAGCTTCTGTTAAAAAATTAATCAGAGAGCATGGTATACGTAATAGTCATCTAACATCTATAGCACCTACAGGAACGATAAGTATAGTTGCTAATAATGTTAGTGGTGGTATTGAACCTGTATTTAGTCATTATTACGATCGTACTATTCAAACTTTTGATGGACCAAAAACAGAGAGAGTTGAAGATTATGCTTATACTCAAGGTGTAGAAGGACGTACTGCAAACGATATAAGTGTTCAAGAGCACTTAGCTGTCTTATTGTTAGCACAACATTATATAGACAGTGCTTGTTCTAAAACCTGTAATGTAGGTGATGATGTTACTTATGAAAGTTTCAAACAAGTTTATGTTGATGCCTGGAAAGGCGGGGCGAAAGGATGCACTACGTTTAGACTTAGTGGTAAAAGGTACGGGGTACTACAAACCGTGGAAGAGAAAGAGAAAGTATCTAGCGAGACTGAGGAGATGGTTAAAGAAGAAGGAAAGATTGAGGCTTGCTTTATCGACCCAAACACTGGCCATAAAGAATGTGCTTAGATTAAAGGAGATTTAAAATGGATCCAAATGAAGTAGTAACGATAACTGATTTGGCATCTAAAGGAGTAGTGATTGATACTCCACCAGCAGCTTTACCATCTAATATATTTACTGATGTAAGGAATGTTAGATTTAAAGATGGTGCTGTAAGAAAGATTGAAGGAGAAGTTTTATTAAATGATATAGATTTAAGTGCTACTAATTACGGAAAAGTTAGATATTTAGCTTATTGGCCGAATCCAAATAGGAGCCCACTGGGAGGCTATTATATTTTTGTTATAGATTATGTCAGTAGTGGTATTACTATAGGTCAGAGGGTCTTTATACAAGACCACACGGGCACCAGAAGAGACATTACTCCTACTTCTTTAAATAGTAACAACGGATTTAACTATACTGCCTCAGGTTGGCAGCATACTTTATTCGCTGGAGGATTTGCTTTTGTTATAAATAATGGTATTGATAAGCCACATTATATATTAGATGACGAAGGTAATACCGATATTAATAATATTGTTTTAGCACAACTTCCAGGATGGGATAGTTATAATTCTTTTACAGAAGTCTTTAATGAAACATGGTATTCTGCTACAATGTCATTAGTATTTGACTTAGCAAAGAAAGTTGACTTTACTGTTGAAAAGATTACTGTAAAAATAAATGCAAGTACAACAACTTTTACTTCAGCAACAACAACTAATAACATACAATTAGCTTTAGATTCAACAACTAATACTCATGTATTAACTTTTAATTCTGGAGGAACAGTTTTAAATAATGAAGATCTTGTAGAAATTAAATTTGAATCAGTAAATGTAGTAGCAGTAAGAGCTGCTGTTGTAAGATCTTTTAAGAATTATTTAATTGCTGGGGATTTAACTGAAGTTGATTCAACAAATAATGCTAAAGTAGTTCGTAGACTTTCTGGTGTAGTAAGAACTTCAGACTCAGCTGCTCCTGGTAGTATTCCAAATAACTGGAATCCTTTTGCTGCAGGTGTAAATACTGCAGACGAATTTACTTTATCTGAAACTTATATTGTTAAAGATATTGTTTCTATGCAAGGTAGTTTATTTGTATATACTACACAATCTATCCATCAAATACAAGAAACAGGGTTAGCTCAAATACCTTTTTCTTTTACACCAGTAACAGATTCTTATGGAACTATCTCAACTAATATACCAATTGAATATGAAGGAAAACATTTTGTTGTAGGTTCTAATGATATTTATTCTTTTCAAGGGCATCCTGGAAATATACAGTCAATTGCTGATGGAAGAATTAGAGAATACTTTTTTAATAATGTAAATCCAATTTATGAACAACAAATATTTACATTACAAAATACAGGACAAAATGAAATATGGTTATGTTATCCTACAAATCAATCTAAGTTTGGGGAATGTGATGAAGCATTAATATGGAACTATAGAAATAATACCTGGACTATAAGAGATTTAGATAGTGTTACTTCAGGTGATGTAGCACCTGTTAAAGGTGGAGGAGTACCCTCTGCAACTTTAACTATTACTGGTAACTCTGGAAACTTTGGTTATACTAATAGAGGTAAAAGAGAAGTACAAAGAATTACAGTTAATGGACATGCTGCTAAACAACATATAGGTGTTAAAGAAAAACAAACTATAACAGTAGGATCATTTAGTAACTTTACTGCGACTGGAGAAATAACTCTTACAGTTAATTTTCCTGATGGTACAAGTGCTTACTCTTTATTAAATGGAACATATAGTGTTACACTTATAAGAGATGAAATTAAAAGTATTATAGATAATAGTAGTTCTTGGACTACTGCAGATAGTTCAACTAATGCAGTTATATGTACAGCACCAGCTGTAGGTCCACAAGATGCTTATAGTGTTACAATAGTAAGTAGTGGAACGTTACCTACAGGTGTTACTAATAGTTCTTTTACTGTCAGTGAAACTAGACCTGGACTTGCTGCATCTACTGATGAAGATGTATTAGTATTAACTCCACCTTCTGGATTTGGTACACCAATTAATGTAACTCTTACTGCCGGTACAGGTAATTCAAATACATTTGATATTGATAGTGGTACTGGATATAGTACTACTCCTCATATTACTCCTAATGAAATTGCTACATTAGTTTATAATGCATGGCAAGCTGGAAGTAACTCAGATAACCAAGCTATATGGACATTAGCAAATCCTGGAGGATCAAGTGCAAACTTAGATTTTACTGCAGTAGATAGAGCTGCTGTATCTGGAACATTTACATATACAATAACTCAAGGTACAACTAGAACTGGATATACAGGTGGACAAACACTTATTAGTGATGCAAATGGTTCAGCAACTACTGAAGGCGTTACTCCAACATTTGCTAGAGGAACACGTGTTACTTTAACATTAAATGGTGGAACTGTTATATTTGATAGACATTATGGTGAAGGACCTGGAAGAATATTAGATAGTACATTTGTACCAGCTGCAAATGATAGACACTATGGATCTGTAACAGGATGGGATAGTACAACATTAGATAATACTAGAAGTACTTCAAATGATAATGCATATAGAGCTTTATTTTATAATCCTGATGCAACACAAAATACTGCTGAAACAAATAAATCAAATGGATTATCAGTTGATATGACTTTACATACTGCAACAAATAATACAACATCAACATTAATTGATTTAAGTGGAACTAATGTATTAAAAGATATGTTAGCAGTAATTGATTCTAATGAATTAATTAATGTTACTGCAGACAGTACAAGTGATCCTACAAATTTAGTAGTTACTTCAAGTCAGTTCTCAAGTGATGCAAGTTATGTAGAAACTTACAATCCTTTTAGTGCACAAGTTGTAGCAGCTCGTGTAGCACCAACAACAAGTGCTCTTACTTCTGCTAGTGAAGGAGCTACTGTTTCAGATAGTGCACCTACACAAGCAACAGGTGGTACAAGTATATCAACAACATTTGATATTGATAGACCTTGGAGTAGTAGCAATTTAAATCCAAATAAATTATTTCCTATCTTTTCAGAAAGTGGGTATATTACTGGAACTCTATTTAATAGAATAAGAGCCGCAGATATTAGTTATAAATTTGGTGCATCTTATTATGTTTCTTATGCAGAGAGAACTCAAGTATCTATTAATCCTGATTTTGATACTGAGCATTTAGAATCAATGGCTTTATGGGGAGATGGTGGCACTGTAGTAACTGTAGGTGGAGAACCACAACCAGCTACGTTAAGAGTCAGAGCTAGAAGCACAAATAATTCTGGACAACTAGCTTACCTAACTACTGCTGAAGATAATACTGAATCAAATGCTAAAGCTAATAAACTTGTTGTAAATGATTTTGTAGTTGGTAGTGATCATAAAGTAGACTTAAGAGTATTTGGTAGATTTTTAAATTATAGAATTGATGATGCAAATGCTTCAGGTAGTTATGTTACTACAAGTAATAAAGGATGGAATATATCTGGGTTGCAACTTCATGTAAAGAAAGGAGGTGTAAAGTAATGAGACCCCCTATTACTGATAATGCAGCTTTAAATTCTTGGTTAACAGAAGCTACAAGAAATATTTTTTTATTAGAACAAAAACAAAATAGTTCTAAATTAGGTGAAGACCAGAGATGGCAAACTTTAACAACAAGCAGATCTAAAGGAACCTTATATAAAAATGATACAGGTAAACCTATTATGATTTGTGTTACTGCTTCTGGTAATGCAGGAGCTAGATTTAGAATTGTTGTTAATGATGTTAAAGTTGTTACACCTCAAATACATGCTAATAGTTATTATAATTCAGCAGAAATAATTATACCTAATGATGCTAATTATAAAATGGAAGATGATAATGGAACAACAACTTTACAACTCTGGACAGAATTGAGGTAGTCTATGATAAGAAAGTTACATAGTAATGATACTATTAAAGCTATTACATTAATGAATGAGTATATAGAAGCTAATAAAGATTCTCCTTCTATCAGTATGTTAGATAGAAAAGAATCTGTTTGGGTTTCTTATTTTGTTAATGCTATACATGAACAATTAAGTAATAACCCACATTATATTGTAATAGGGGATTTTGATAATAATAATGATTTAAATGGTTTTATATTAGCCACATCTTTCCAATCGTATTATAATAATAGTACAATCATGGATATAAAAGATTGCGTTGTTAAACCAGGATATAAAAATGGTGCTTATGTTGTTGTAAGATTATTTAACGAAGTTATGAATCATATAAAACAACATGGCGGTAAACATTGGAGGGCAGACTCTATACGAGTTAATGAGGATTCACTTAAGTATGGAAAGTTTTTACAAAAGAAATATGGAGGTATACTACATTTTTCTGTAAACGGAATTATAAAGGAGACTTAAATGGCGAAAGGTGGTGGAGGAAGCGGCACACAAACGGTGGGTATTGATCCAGAGTTTAAGCCGTATTTAGTAGATACATTAGCTGATGTTACTGCAAAGTATAAAGCAGATAGAGCAGCTGGACCTACTAGTATTGTAGCAAAAATGCATCCAGATCAAATAGCTGCATTAGAACATGGAAGAAATCAAGCTAGAGATATGATGTTAGGTAGAGGTCTGTATGATGATAGAACAATGGTCAGTAGAGATCTACAAAATTTAGCTGGTACTAAAGTTGGTGAAGCTGGTAGAGCAGGACATTTAGGATCTGCAAGATCTCAAAGAGCTATGCAAGGGGCTCTAGCTGATAAAGCAGATCAATGGAATATTAATAGAAGACAAGTATCCACTGCAGGTAGAGACTTACTTGGTAAGACGGGTAGTGCATGGCAACAATACGAACAATCTTTAATGGACGCACCACATACTGCGGCGTCTCGATACTTTGGTTACTTAGGTAATGCACCACAACAAACTAAAACAGAAAAATCAGGAGGGAAGTAATGATTCGATTAGCAAGACCTGCTGATGATATGCAAGCAGGACCATTACAACAAAGAAAAAGATATGGTGGACCACCACAAGCAATGCAATTTCAACCTGGCGCTATGTCACAATTTGGTGATGCGATGAAAAATAGAATGCTTGAAGAAGGTATGAAAAAGATGGCAGTTAAACAAGGATTAAAAACTGCTGGGGCTGCTGCAGGTGGACCTATGGGGATGATGGCTGGTGAGGTAGCTGGTGAACTTTTACCTGCATTACTTAGTAGTTATTTTGATGATGGCGGTGAAGTAGCTTCATTAAAAGAATATTTAAAAGAATTACAAGCTAGAGCTGATTATGGTGAAGGCTGGGCTAATGATGAAATAGAATCTACAATAATAAAAATAAAAGACTTAGAAGCAAAAGGTTTTAATCAAGGAGGTATGGCTGGTATGTTAGGACCTCTATCATTAGAAAGAATTAATAAAGTAAAATATAAAAGAACTGGCGGGAAAGCTTCAGAAGAAATCGAAATAGGATTAGGTCCTTTAGCACAAGGAGAGTAATATGGCAGCACCATACCAACCAGGATATTCACAGTTAAACTCTGGGAGATTTGGATTTAGATTTAAGCCAGAACCTTTTGTTGATAATATCACACCTGCTTATGGCATGGATGCAGACAAGAATGTTTCGCCACCACCTAACATGAATGTCAATCCAAACCAACAATCACAAACTATGCAATTTCAAAATCCAGGTGATAATAATGATGATGATAATTATCAACAAGCAGCTAACCAAAATCGTTTAGCAGTTGCAAGTAGTTATGGATATGATGAAGTAGGTAAATCAAATCCAATGGGAGTATTACCTGGTGGATCTTTCTTAACTAACTTTTTATATGGTAAAGATGCTAAATTTAATTTTGGACAACCAGGAACAACTGATACTGCTGGTAATATATTTGCAGAAAGTCCTGCCTCAGGAATAAATCGTTCTTATGATCCTATAACTGGAGCACCAGTGGGTTATAAAGATCCTAGTGATTGGGGTAAAAGTTGGACTGGACTTGGAACAGAAGAAGGTTTAGGAGGGCCTAGTAGTAGCTATGGACAATTAAGAGCAGCAGGAGTAAATCCAATTGCATCTGCTTTAGGAAGTTATGAAGATTCTTCTTATTATATTCCATGGGAAGATAGACAATATGGAGTAACTCCAGCAAACTTAGCGGGAATAAATGATACTGGGGCAAGACTAAGATATAATACTTACTTACAAAATCCGGATTTAATTCCAAATTTTGAAGGAGCACCTTGGACTGATGAACCTTATGATGAGACACCTTATAATATATCAAAAGAACAATTAGGTTTTGATGGTTCAAGAATGGAAGGATCTGGTTTAAGAAATTATGATCCTGCTACTGCACAATTTATGGATAGATCTTTACTTGGAACTCAAGACGCAATTCCAGGTAGAGTTGTTCAACTTAGAGATGGTAGATATGGAGTTGTTAATGAAGATGGTACTGTTCAAACATCAACAGGTACTCTCATTCAAACTGGTGGAACTTGGAATCCTGATTTACTAGATGA
>MDTE01009903.1_pt1 | contig 16802 bp, 14 predicted proteins | sample 811231 | NCBI WGS metagenome assembly MDTE01 (sample SAMN05326651, study PRJNA326480) | marine metagenome | isolation source: seawater | place: Indian Ocean: Red Sea | collected 2010
GCTTCCTTCCAAGCTAATACCTACTAATTTTTGTGCTTCTACAGCAAATTCCATAGGCAATTGTTGTAAAACTTCTTTGCAGAAACCATTTACTATTAAACTCACTGCCTCTTCTTGGTTAAGTCCCCTTTGATTACAATAATATAATTGTTCCTCATTTATTTTTGATGTTGTTGCTTCGTGCTCAACTGTTGAAGATGAATTTTTATTTTTAATATACGGAACAGTATGTGCTCCACATTTGTTTCCCATAAGAAGTGAGTCGCATTGAGTATAATTTCTTGAATTTTTTGCTTTTTTGGATATATCAACTAAGCCTCTGTAAGTATTATCAGCTTTCCCAGCTGATATTCCTTTTGAAATAATTTTACTTTTTGTATTTTTTCCAAGATGAATCATCTTTGTGCCGGTGTCTGCTTTTTGATGATTATTGGTGATAGCTATTGAATAAAATTCCCCAACAGAATTGTCTCCTTGTAATATGCAACTTGGATATTTCCATGTAATAGCTGAACCAGTTTCAACTTGTGTCCATGAAATTTTTGAGTTTTTACCTCTGCACGCTCCTCTTTTCGTTACAAAATTGTATATCCCACCAACGCCATCTTTATCGCCAGGATACCAATTTTGAACTGTAGAATATTTTATTTCAGCATCGTCTAAAGCTATCAACTCTACATTCGCGGCATGCAGTTGGTTCTCATCCCGCATCGGGGCTGTACATCCCTCTAGGTAGCTAACATAACTACCCTTATCAGCTATTATTAGCGTTCTTTCGAATTGCCCAGTTTCTGATGCATTTATTCTAAAATAAGTCGAAAGTTCCATTGGACATCTAACTTTTGGAGGTATGTAAACAAAAGAACCATCAGTGAAAACTGCTGAATTAAGTGTTGCAAAATAATGATCTGTTAACGGAATAACTGAACCTATATATTTTTTAACTAAATCTGGATGTTTTTGTATTGCTTCAGATATTGAACAGAAAATAATTCCTTTTTTTGTAAGTTCTTCTTTATAAGTTGTGGCAACAGAGACTGAGTCAAAAACAGCGTCTACAGCAACACCGCTTAGTTTTTTTTGTTCGTTTAATGGAATTCCAAGCTTTTTATATGTCTCTAGTAGCTTTGGATCAACCTCATCTAAACTTTTTGGTTTATCTGAAGCACTTTTGGGCGCAGAATAATAATAAAGGTCTTGATAATCAATTTTAGGATACTTTGGTTTTTGCCAATTAGGTTCTTTTAAATTTTTTAGTCTATTGAATGCTTTCAATCTCCAATCTAACATCCATCTAGGTTCTTTTTTCATTTTGGATATAAATTTGATGGAGTTTTCATTTAAACCTTTTGGTGCTCGAATATTTTCTATATCAGTTGTAAAACCATATTTATATTCTTGATTTGTATTTATATTTTGTTTTTTCATTTATTTAACTTCAATATTTTTTTGTTTAATTACATCTCCCAGACTTACCTTGCTAAAAAAATCATTAATATGATTTTCTAAGTCATCCCATAGATTATGTGTAATGCATTTAATTGCTTTTCCATTGCACCCTTTTTTTGACTCTTTTTTACAGTTCAAAGTTTTTACCTGTTCATCAACCGCAAAAATAATATTGGAAATTTTTATTTCCTTTGGATTTTTTTCAAGTAGGTACCCGCCCGCAGGTCCTCTAATACTTTTTACAAGTTTTTCAGTTCTTAATTTTGCAAAAAGTTGCTCTAAATAGGAAAGAGATATGTTTTGCCTTAAAGATATATCAGAAAGACTGACGGGTTTTCCGTTTTGATTAGCCGCCAAGTCGGCCATTGCCATAACAGCATATCTTCCTTTAGTAGTTAATTTCATTTTTTACAATATTATCAATGATTATTTAGTTATTCCCACTAAAATAGTCAACTTTAATAAAAAAAATTTTGCCACAGGAAAAACGTGCTATAAATCTATTTTTTTTTGAAACTAATTATCATTATTAACTATGAAACAAAAAAGTTTTGAAGTTTTTATACCTGGTCCAGCTGGAAGACTTCAGGGTCAATATTATAAAAATACAAAACAAAAATCCCCAATTGCAATTGTTTTGCAACCTCACCCACAATATGGAGGAACAATGAACAATAGAGTGGTAGTAGAGATATTTAATGCCTTCTTAGAAAACGGTTTTTCAGTTTTAAGGCTGAATTTTAGAGGTGTTGGAAAAAGTGATGGAACTTTCGATAATGGTCAGGGTGAACTTTCGGATGCTGCTGCAGCTCTTGATTGGATCGAAAGAGAAAATCAAGATTTTACTCAGTGTTGGGTATCAGGATTTTCTTTTGGATCCTTAATATGTATGCAATTAATTATGAGAAGACCTGAAGTAACAAAATTTTTATCCATATCACCTCAACCAAACGTATATGATTTCACGTTTTTAGCCCCTTGTCCAATATCGGGTCAGTTTCTTATAGGTGAGAAAGATGAATTGGTTTCAAAAGAAAGTATTAATGAATTAAATAACAGATTAAAGTCTCAAAAAGGTATAGAGGTTCAATTTTCTGAAATCAAAAATGCAAATCATTTTTTTAAAAATAAAGAAAGTGACCTAAAAAAAACAATTAGTAAATATATAGGTGAGAAAACTGAAATCATGTAACTTTTATTATTTGACCTCCACTACAAGGTTTTAAGCAACCCGTCGTTTTAGGAAACGAAATAATTTCTCCGATGTAAGATCTTATAGCTAAATAAGCAAATGCTTGTGACTCGACGAAATCTCCATTTAAACCATGATCATCTATAGATTTAATAGTTATATTTTTGGTGGTTTTTTGTTTTATTCTATCAATTAAAAATTGATTTTTTCTTCCTCCACCTGAAATTAGAATTTTCCATTTTTTTTTTTTAATATCAGGAATATAGTTGAGTAAAGACTCTGCGATAATTCTGCTCGTAAATTCGGTAAGTGTAGAAACACCATCCTCTAGTGAAAGTCCTCTTGCGAATGAAACATCAAAATCATTAACATCAAGTGAATGATTTTCTTTATTGGATCTGTTCGAATAAAGCTCTTGTGCTTGTTCTAATATAATTTCATTAATATTTCCCCTTGATGCAATTTCACCATTTTTATCAAATTTTTTTTTTTGAATTGCTTCTTAACCATAGGTCTATCAAGCAATTACCGGGACCAATATCACGACTAGACATTTCAGATAAATCTTCTTTGTTAACAATGGTTAAATTTGATATGCCTCCAATATTTAATATACAAGCAGGTAAAGATATTTCTTTTTGTTTTAAAACTAAATGATGAAAGATTGGAGTTAATGGGGCTCCTTCTCCACCATTTTTAAGATCATTTTCTCTAAAATTAAAAACTATATTTTTTTTTATAAGTTGAAATAAAAGATTACCATCTCCTAATTGTCTTGAAATTTTTTCTTTAGAGTTGTGGTAAATAGTTTGTCCGTGAAAACCAACGAGATCAATATCTTGACTTTTAGTAACCTCTTTAATTACTTGTGCATGAAATAAAGTAATTTTCTTTTCTAAAGATTTTAAATCATTTAAGTGTATTTTAAGGTCATTTGAATTATTAATTTTTTTTTTTTAAATCGTGAATATTATTGTAAATTTCACTTTCGTACTCAAAATATCTGTCTATTATAACATCGTAATTGGATCTTCCATCAGATTTTATAATTGAAGCATCAATACCATCCCCTGATGTTCCACTCATTAAACCTAAAGCTGTATATTCTTTGCTCATATTTTATATTTATTTATATATATTTTTGTATAATAGTAGGTTTAACACATAAAGTTCTATGAAAAATTCTTTTTTATCTGAAATGAAGTCAAGAGGCTTTCTAAACCAATGTACTGATTTGGAAAAACTCATTGAAGTAAGTAATAAAAAACAAATAAAGGCTTACATAGGATTTGATTGTACCGCTCCTAGTTTGCATGTAGGAAGTTTGATGCAAATTATGGTCCTAAGACTTCTTCAAAAATCTGGGCATCAGCCTATTGTTTTACTTGGGGGAGGTACTACATTAATTGGTGATCCTTCTGGCAAAGATTCGACTAGGCGGGTCTTAAAGCAAAAAGAAATAAATACAAATATCTTAAGTATAAAAAAAATTTTTGATAATCTATTAAAAACAAAAAATAAAAAATTAAAGCCTATTTTTGTTAACAATTTTGATTGGCTCGGTAAATTAAAATATATTGAATTTTTAAGGGAAATTGGAAAACATTTTACAGTAAACAAAATGCTTTCATTTGACAGTGTAAAACTTAGATTGGATAGACAACAATCTCTTAGTTACATGGAATTTAATTATATGATTTTACAAGCGTATGATTTTTACAAGCTTTTTGAAAAACATAATTGTATTTTACAAATGGGTGGTTCAGATCAATGGGGAAACATAGTTAATGGTGTCGAATTGATTAGAAGGGTACTAAAAAAAGACTCGTTCGGTCTTACAACCCCTTTGATTACATTAGCTTCAGGAGCTAAAATGGGAAAAACCGAAAAAGGTGCTGTTTGGTTAGATAAAAAATTATTTTCTCCTTACGATTACTGGCAGTTTTGGAGAAATACTGCAGATCAAGATGTAAAAAAATTCCTTATGTACTTTACAGAAATTAATTGTGATGTATTGGAAAAAAAATTTGAAAGTGAAGGAGATATAAATAAACTTAAAATATTACTAGCTAATGAAGCAACAAAAATTTTACATGGTCACAAAGCTTCGGAAGAAAGTGCTGAAACAGCAAAAGAAACTTTCATAAAAGGAGGTTTAGGAAAAAAAATCCCCGAAAAAAAAATATCTAAAAAAATAATTCTAAATGGAATTAACATAATAGAATTAATTTTCCAAAATGGTATGGTACAATCTAAAAGTGAAGGTCGTAGAATTTTAAAAAATAATGGCATCAGAGTAAATGATCAAATAATTTCTGATGAAAAAAAAATTATTAATATGGATAATGTTTTAAAAGATAACCATATAAAATTATCTGTTGGCAAAAAAACACACCTTAAGATTACTGTTCTTTAGATTTTCTTTTTTTAGCAGCCTCAATTGCTCTGGTTATAAATCTAGGTGCTAAAGTCTTTACAGGGTTAACAGTCGTTTTTAAATTATCTGGTTGACCTTTAATTTTAAAACTTAAACCAAATATACCTTCCCCTACTTTTTTTCCTACTAAAATATCACCTACTACAGGAATTTTTGATACAAGATTGTTTAAAGTTTTTGCAGGAACTAATGTTCCTCTCAAGCTTACTAGTCCACTTTTTTTTTCAACATATCCATCGATTAACACAGATATAGAAGGTCCTATCATAAATATTTCATTAATTGTCATAGTCATAGGATTTGTTTCATATTTTATAGACAAAGTATCAAATGAAATTCCTTCTCCCTTTAATGAATCCGTTAAGCCCTTCAAATCAGCCAAGGTTAGTAATTTTGCTAAAGCAGGCGCATTATTTAATTTGAAATTATTTACTGTGAGAGTATTAAATGAATTTTTTTTATCATACTCTGATAAATATAATAAATTGCCTCCATCTAAACCTTTGAAAAATTCAAAGTCACTTAATAAAGGCGTGGCAATATCAGAATAAATTTCTAAAATTTTTTCTTTAGACCCTTTCTTTTTTTTTAAGCTGATATCTAAGTGCTGATCGTCATAAAAATCACTCTTAGCAGAAATTTTTTCAATAACACCTTTGTTAATCTTTCCAATTAATCTAAAATTTTTGATGGGAAATTTTGCTCCTTTAAGAACTTTTTTAATATCCACTTCAACATTTTTGGAAATATTTTTTAGAATATTATTTTTATCTTCTTGATTTAACCGTTTTAAAAGCATTTTTGCATCAAAGACTTTTCCATCAATAGTGATTTTATTTTTATTTTTAATTGAAAAATCATTGTTTATTTGATTATCAATAGAAGTTTTAATTTTTATTTCATCAAAATTAATTAAATCAAAATCTTTGTTAAGTTTTAAATTATTTATTCTAAATAAATTGTCTTGATCCTTTATTTCAAAATTATCAAAAAAGATATTATTTTTTGTATCAAATAAAAAACTAGTTTTGATATTGGAAGTATTATTTTCATTAAAAAAATAGTTCATCCCGGGAACTTTGAGCAAACTTCCTACTTGCTTTGTTTTAAGGTGTAAACTTACAATGTAATCTTTATTTTTTTGTTTGAACGAAAGTTCGCTATTATTGAAAATAACTGCTTTCTTATTAAAACCGTTTAAACTCCAGGAAGCATTTTTAAAATTTATAATATTTTTTTTATAGCTAAAATCAGATAACAGATTTTTAATTTTTTGTTTATTATTTATTTGAATATTTATATTTTTTATTTTGCCATTAACAATAAAATTATCTTTGATATTTAAATTTTTATCAAAATTAAGCTCTAATTTTTTAATTTTAAGTTCTCCTTTAGTTATTCTTTTTAATGTTTCATTATTTAAATACTCTTTTTTAACAAGAGGTTTAATTTCATTAATATCTAAATAGTTTGTTGATAATACCAGTCTTTTAATACCAATTTTTTTTTCTAAAATTGGTTCTAAATCAATATCAGATCTTAGAGAATTTAAAGGAATTGATGTCTTTTTGTAATCAAGGTTGGGATTAATAAATTTTACAAATAATGTTAATTTTTTAATATCAAGTAAAAGTGAGATTTTTTTAAAATCTAAAACTATTTCTTCATTATTTTTTTTTATCTCAGACTTAATAACATCATTGAACCTTGAGGTTTCGTACCCGAAAAAACTTAGGTAAAGTAAAGATATGGTCAATATGAACAATAGAAATAAAAAAGTTGTGAATATTATTTTTTTCATTATTTTTTAATCTTAAAAATTGCTCCTTCAATAAATTTATCAATGTTACCGTTTAAAACAGAATCTGGATTTGTGTCTTCAATTCCGAATCTTAAATCTTTTACAAGTCGATAAGGTTGTAAAACATATGATCTTATTTGATATCCCCATCCTATATCGGTTTTAGAGTCAGAATTTTTATTATTTTTCTCTTCTCTTTTCTTTAGCTCATATTCGTAGAGTCGGGCTTTAAGCATTTTAAAACATGTCTCTTTGTTTTTGTGCTGAGATCTTTCATTTTGACACTGAACAACAATTTTTGTTGGCAGATGGGTTATTCTAACAGCACTATCAGTTGTATTAACGTGCTGACCGCCAGCTCCGCTAGATCTATACGTATCGATTCTAAGATCTTTATCTTCTATTACAATATCAATGGAGTCGTCTATGCTCGGATAAATCCAAATACTTGCAAAGCTCGTGTGCCTTCTTGCCCCGGAATCAAAAGGAGAAATTCTTACAAGTCTATGAACTCCTGACTCTCTTTTTAACAAACCATAAAGATTTTCACCTGCAACTTTTAGTGTTGACGATTTAATACCAGCCTCATCACCTTTGTGTTCACTTATCATTTGATATTTAAAGTTTTTCCTATCAAACCATTTTAGGTACATTCTTCTTAGCATTTCAGCCCAATCTTGACTTTCAGTTCCACCGGCTCCAGCATGAATTTCCATGTAAATATCTAAATTATCATTCTCACCCGAAAGAAAACATTTAATTTCAAATTCTTTAATCCCATTTAAAATATGTGATATTTTTTTTGTACAATCGCTTATTGTTTCATTGTCGTTTTCTTCTAAAGCAAGTTTGAAGAGGTCTCTAAGATTATCAAGATTTTTTTGAGTTTCTTTAAAAAAATTTAATATATTTTCAATTGAATTTTTTTGTTTAATAATTCTTTGCGATCTATTCTTATCTTTCCAAAAGTTTTCTTTGGCTATCTCGGAGTCTAATTCTAAAATTTTATCTTCTGCTTTTTCGGAATCAAAGATACCTCCGTATATTACTCAAGGAGTCCTTGGATATTTCAAAATTTTTTTCAAAATCATTCATTAATAAAATCCTTTAAATTTAATAGACTTACCATAATTTTCGCCTAAGTTTAATTTTTTTAATTTGATTCCTTCTGGAGTTTTTTCCTTAAAACCCTCAACAATTGATTTTTTGTTAGTAAAATCTGAGAACTCACCGGTATCATAATCTACTGGATAAAAATGAATTCCGGGTGGTATTCTGAAAGGTTTAAAATCCTGCTTATAAAGAGCGCTTTCTACAAACTTTTTAAAAACAGGCAATGCTACCTTTGATCCAGTTTCAAATTTTCCTAGTGATTTTGGTTCATCATATCCAATGTAAACTCCAATCGCTAAGTCTGATGTAAAACCTATAAACCAGGCATCATAATTATCATTTGTTGTACCTGTTTTACCACCAAGTGGTACATTGAGTTTTTTTAATTTTTTACCAGTTCCTCTTATAACTGCACCTTCTAACATCGATGTAATTTGATAAGCAGTTTCTTTACTTATTATTTGTTCCTCATCATCTGTGATTTTTAACAAAGATTCATTTTGTTTTAAAAAAATATCGCAGCCGTTGCAATTTCTGTTTTCTGAATTGTATATTGTTTTTCCTCTTCTATCTTGTATTCTTTTAATAATTTTTGACTCAACTTTTTTTCCCCCATTTAAAAATGAACAATAAGCCGTTGTAAGTTTTAAAAGTGTTGTTTCATTTGAGCCTAAAGAAACAGACAAAAGTTCAGGAGTTTTTTCATATACACCTAACTTTTTTGATATTGTTGAAATTTCTTTAAAGCCTAAATTTTGAGCTATTCTAACTGTCATTAAATTTCGGGATTTTTCTATACCCTTTCTTAATGTAGAAGGTCCATAAAATTTCTTACCATAATTTTCTGGTTTCCAATCTTTTAATCCTGCACCTTGTTCACTTACAAATGGAGCATCTAAAATTAGTGAATTAGGCATGTAGCCATTTTCTAATGCAGCCGCATAAACAATTGGCTTAAAGGCTGATCCAGGTTGTCTTTTGGCTTGTGTTGCTCTATTAAATTCACTTGATGTATAACTATAACCTCCTACAAGGGCTTTTACTTCTCCATTAAAAGGATCCATAACAACAATTGCACCATTAACTTTTGGAATTTGTTTTAATTCCCAGTTTCCAGAACTATTTTTTTTTAAAAAAATTAAATCTCCAACACTTAAAAGTTCATCAAAATCTTTTGTGTTTGTCCATTTGAGATTTTTGAAATATATTTGAACTTTATTTTTATTTTCAATAAATCTAATTTCAGAGGTAAGTCCACTTACGCTTAAAACTTGTGCTATTTTCCAGTTTAAAGTTTTATCAAGATTTATTTTTTTTAAAATTTCTTTCCAGTTACTATTTACAAATATATTTGCAATTGGTCCTCTCCATCCTTTTCTTTTGTCATATTCCTCTATTCCATACCTTAGGGAACTAAGAGCTGCAGTTTGATAGTTTGGGTCCAAAGGGGTGCTAATAGATAGTCCTTGAGAATAAAGTTTTTCAAATCCATAGTCTGTTTTAACTATTCTCCTTACTTCTTCAGTGTAAGACTTTGCCTCTTGAATTAAGAATACTTTTCTATTTTTTAATTTGATATCTGTATTTAAAAATTGTTTTAATTCTTTTTTAGATATATATCCATTTTCTTCTAAGTTTTTTAATACTAAGTTTCTTCTAACTTTTGCTAAATCAGGAGATTTGTAAGGATTATATCTGCTTGGTGCTTTAGGTAACGCTGCAAGCAAAGATGATTCTAAATAGTCAAGCTCTTTTACTGATTTGTCAAAATATTCTAAACTTGCAGAAGCTACACCATAAGTACCTTGTCCAAGATAAATTTCATTTAAATACAACTCTAAAATTCTTTTTTTTGTATAAGCCTTTTCTATTCTGAATGCCAAAATAGCCTCTTTAATTTTTCTTTTTAGTGATACTTCATTAGTTAATAAAAAATTTTTTGCTACCTGTTGTGTAATTGTTGATGCTCCTTCAAGTCTTTTATTTGATAGAATATTTTTAAAGTTTTTTATTACTGCACGTGTAACACCTTTAGCATCAATACCAGGATGCTCAAAAAAATTTTTATCTTCGGCAGAAAGAAAAGAATTAATTACTTTTTCCGGTATGGATTCATATGGAATAAAAAGTCTTTTTTCTAAAGCAAATTCAGCAACCAAGTTCCCGTTGTTTGTATATACTCTGCTTAAAACTGAAGGTTCATAATTTGAAAGTTTTTTATAATCAGGCAATCCAGAAGAAAAATACCAAAAAGCAGAAAATATTAAAAAGATACCAATTAAAAAAAAAGCTATAAGAGTTTTTGTAAAAAGACTAAATGTTTTTGCAAATTTCATGTTTTAAATTGAGGTTTATCCTTAATTTAGGCTATCTTAAGGCATAATATATAAACTTACAATTTTAAGAAAAAAACGTTATAATAAATCATGTTTAATAATCAAAATTACACACAAATTAAAACAACATTTATGAAAGGAATTCACTTAATATGGAAAAAAATTTATTTATCGATGCTTCGCATCCAGAAGAAACTAGAGTTGTACTTAAATCAAAATCTTACATTGAAGAATACGAATCAGAAAATAAGAAAAATTTAAGTTTAAAAAATAACATTTACTTAGGTATAGTAAGTAGAGTTGAACCTTCATTACAGGCTGCTTTTATTAACTATGGAAGAGAGAGGCATGGTTTTCTTGCGTTCAGCGATATTCAATCTGATTATTATCAAATACCTACTGAGGATAAAAAAGAATTAAAAAAAGCTGAAGAAAAAATAAGGGAAGACCTAAAGGAAAAAACAGAGACTGATGAAATTGACAAAAAAATTGTTGATGAAAATTTAGTTAAATCAAAAAATAATATTAACGAAGAAAATGGAACTAAAGAACCTGCGACTAATCATTCTGAAAAAATTAGAGAAAATCTAAAAAGTAGATACGGTATAAGAAAATATAAAATTCAAGAAGTGATAAAACCAGGTCAGGCAATATTAATCCAGGTTCTCAAGGAAGAAAGAGGTCAAAAGGGAGCTGCTCTTACTACGTTTATTTCATTAGCTGGTAAATATGTTGTTTTAATGCCTAATACAGCAAAAGGTGGTGGCATATCTAGAAAAATTTTTAATTTTGAAGAAAGAAAAAAAATTAGAGCTATTTTAAATGAAATAAATATCCCTAAAAATATGGGGCTTATTGTTAGAACTGCAGGATCTGGAAAATCAAAAAATGAAATTAGTAATGATCTTGATGGAACAATTAAAGTCTGGGAAGAAATTAAAGATAAAACTGTTACTTCCACTGCTCCAAACTTAATTCATGAAGAAGGAGATATTATTAAAAGAGCTCTTAGAGATATGTATGATAATGACACAAAATATATTTATATTGAAGGTAATGATGGTTATCAAAAAGCCAAAAACTTTATGAAACAACTCATGCCAAGGAATGCAAAGTATATTAAAAAATACAGAGGAAAAATCCCTTTATTTCATAGCGAAGATATAGAACGTAACTTAAATAAGATTTTTGAGCCAACTGTTAAATTAAAATCGGGAGGTTATTTGGTTATAAACCCAACAGAAGCTTTAGTTGCTATCGATATAAACTCGGGGCAATCAACAAAACAGGTCAATATAGAAAAAACGGCTCTAAACACAAACATAGAAGCTGCTGAAGAAATTGCGAGACAAATAAAAATTAGAGATTTGTCAGGACTTATTGTAATTGATTTTATTGATATGGTAAATTTCCATAACAGAAGATTGGTCGAAAGAAAAATTAAAGAAAGACTCAAAATAGATAGAGCCAGAATTCAAATTGGAAGAATTAGTAATTTTGGCTTGCTTGAAATGACCCGTCAGAGATTAAAAGAGAGCTCAGTTAAGTGGGAAGTTAATTTATCTTTAGAGTCTTTTGCGCAAAAAATTGTTAAAAAAATTGAGATGTTAGCATTTTCAAATAAAACAAAAATAATAGAGGCAAACATTCCTGAGAAGGTAAAAAGCTACTTAGACATAGAATTTTCAAATGAACTAAGTTTTTTTCAAAAAAAATATAAATTTAAAATAAATATTTATAGCGATAAAAATCTTATAATACCTGAATACAGAATCTCTTTATTAAACAAAAATAAAAAAGTTATAGACGTTGTTGAAAATTTAGTTAAACTTAAAGAAAAAAAATTGACTGAAAATAAAATGAAAAAAAATAAATCTAAGCCTCAAACTACTTCTGTTGGAAAAATACTCTGGACAAGAAGGAAGGCTAGAAAATTAAATTAAACCTTCATCTGGGCTACTTGCAGATCCAAAATTTAATAAACTAATTCTACCAGCTAAAAAAGATTTCCTTCCTGCAAGTACAGCATCTTTCATAGAAGAAGCCATCATGATAGGATTTTTTGCTTTAGCAATTGCTGTATTAACTAATACACCGTCACATCCAAGTTCCATAGCGATAGTTGCATCTGATGCTGTACCAATGCCAGCATCTACAATTACGGGAACTTTAGAATTGTTAATTATAATAGATAAATTTAATTTATTTCTTATTCCCCTTCCAGATCCAATTGGTGATGCAAGCGGCATTATAGCAGAAGCTCCAAGGTCTTCCAATTTTTTTGAAATGATTGGGTCATCAGAACAATAAACCATTACTTGGAAACCTTCCTTAACTAAGACTTCTGTAGATTTTAATGTTTCAATCATATTAGGATATAATGTTTTTTTATCACCAAGTACCTCTAGCTTTACAAGTTTCCAGCCACCCATTTCTCTAGCTAAGCGCAAAGTCCTAAGAGCATCTTTTGAATTAAAACAACCAGCAGTATTTGGTAGATAAATAATTTTCTTAGGATCTAAGTAATCCATTAAAATAGGTTTTTTTTTATCTAAAATATTTACCCGTCTTACGGCAACAGTCACCATATCTGCTCCTGAGGCCTTAACGGCATCTGCAGTTTCTTTAAAATTTTTATATTTACCGGTACCAACAATTAGACGAGAGTTGAGCTGATGCTTTCCAATTTTTAATACATCTTTTTTCATTATCCTCCACCAATAAATTGTACTATTTCGATTTTGTCATTATTTTTGACTTTTTTGTTGGCATACTGTTTTTTAGGTAAGATTGCACCATTAATCTCTATGGCTATCTTTTTTTCATCTAAGTTATATTTTTTAATGAGATCTTTAATGTTAGAATCCTTAAAAACTTTTACTTTTTTTCCATTTAATTGTATTTTTGCCATAATTGAGATATTTTCAATTTTTATTATATCAAAATGAGTCAAAAAATCCTTGTTATTAATGGTCCTAATTTAAACCTTCTTGGAACAAGAGAAAAAGAAAAATATGGAAATATATCACTTGAGGATATTAAAAAAAAATGTGAGCTTCATGGTGAAAAAATTAATTTAGATGTAGAATTTAAGCAATCTAATGTAGAGGGAGAAATAGTGAATTTTATTCAAGAAGCTAGAAAAACACATAAAGGTATAATTATTAATGCAGGAGGATATACGCATACATCTGTGGCTATATTAGATGCTTTACTCGCGGTTAAAAAACCGACAATCGAATTGCATATTACTAACATTTACAAAAGAGAAGATTTCAGGCATAAATCACTGATTAGCAAAGCAGCTGACGGTATAATTTGTGGCTTAGGAACAGATGGGTATATTATGGCTCTTAACGGAATCAAAAAAATTATAAACAATGAAAATTGATAAGAAATTAATTAAAGAATTAAAAGATTACCTAAATGAATTTGATTTATCAGAGATAGAATATCAAGATGGTGACAAAAAAATAAAAGTAGCAAAAAATTTATCTGGAAACAGTAATAATATTACTGCACATAAACCAAGTTTAGTAAAAAACAAAATTGAGGAAAGTGGTACCAAAATTACATCTCCGATAATTGGAACAGCATATTTAGCTCCTGAGCCTGGGGGAAAAAAATTTGTTGAAGTTGGTCAAAAAATCAAAAAAGGACAGACCGTAATGATTGTAGAGGCTATGAAAACAATGAATCATGTTCCTTCTACTGCAGATGGTGAGGTTAAGAAAGTTCTAGTTCAAGATGGTCATGCTGTAGAGTTTGGCCAAACCTTAGTTCTATTAAAATAATTAATGTTCAAAAAAGTTTTAATTGCAAACAGAGGCGAAATAGCTGTTAGAATAATAAGAGCTTGTAAAGAATGGGGCATTGGAACAGTGGCCGTTCATTCAGATGTTGACTCTGACTCGATGCATGTACGTTTAGCAGATGAAAGTGTTTGTATTGGCTCGCATGAACCAAGAAATAGCTATCTAAATATGCCGGCCATTATGTCAGCAGTTGATCTAACCGGTGCTGAAGCGATACACCCAGGATACGGTTTTTTATCAGAAAATTACAAATTTGCAGAGATGGTTGAAAAACATAAAATTAAATTTATCGGGCCAAATTCGGAAATTATCAAAAAAATGGGAGACAAAATTGAAGCAAAAAAAATTGCAAAAAAAAATGGCTTACCAATAATTGAAGGTTCGGATGGAGGTGTAAAAAATATTAATGAAGCAAAATCAATTTGTAAAAAGATTGGTTATCCAATACTGATTAAGGCTTCTGGTGGTGGTGGTGGAAAAGGAATGAAGATTGTCGAGAGTGAAAATAAATTGGATGAATTATTTTCTATGGCACGTTTAGAGGCAAAAAAATATTTTGGCAACGATGAGGTTTATATTGAAAAATATTTTATGAATCCAAGACATATTGAGGTTCAAGTGTTATCTGGTAAAAATAGAACGGTTCATTTAAACGAAAGAGATTGTAGTGTTCAAAGAAAACACCAGAAACTCATAGAAGAAACACCTAGTCCAGTGCTAAATGATGAAATAAGAAAAGATTTATTAAACAAGACAGTAAAGATGGTTGAGTCTATAGGTTATTCTGGAGCAGGAACTGTTGAGTATATTTATGAAAATGGAAAATTTTACTTTTTAGAAATGAATACTAGGATACAGGTTGAACATCCTGTGACTGAAGTTCAAACAGGAATTGATATAGTAAAAGAGCAAATATGGATTGCGAATTCTGGAAATACAGCATTAAGTCAAAAGGATATTAGCGCCAGAGGTCACTCGATAGAATGTAGGATTAACGCTGAAGATCCTTCAAAAAACTTTCAACCAAGTCCTGGAATAATTTCAGTTTGTCACCAACCCTCGGGCTTCAGAACTCGAGTGGACGGCTCAATCTTCCAAGGATGCAAAATAACACCTTATTATGACAGTTTAATTTGTAAATTGATATGTAAAGGAAGAAATCGAACAGAGGCTATTCAAAGAACAATGAGGTCCTTAAATGAATTTGTTATAGATGGAGTAACTACTACTATTGACCTACATAAAAAAATTCTATCTCATGAAAAATTCATAACATCAGAATTTGATACCAATTGGCTTTCAAAAGAAAAATTTTATTAAATGATAATTTAAATTGATAGTTTTAAGCTGAAATGATATTAAAATAAACTATGGGATATCCAAAAAAACATAGAGGAAGAAGAAAAATTGGCTCTAAAAAAAGAAGAGCTAGAAAAAGAAATAAAAAGAAATAGCCCGAATTCTTGATAATGAAGGATTTGAATATTATCAAAAGGATCAAGGCATTTTCTTTATTAGCTTTTATATTCCCTTTAATCGCTATAAATCTCTGTTGGATAATTTACTATTATATCGGAACATTAAAGACTTATAGAGACATTCCGTGGAATAATAAAGAAACAACTAGTAATTTCAAAGATTATAATAGTGCTAATAAATCTTTTATAAATTGTCCAAAATATAAATACAATATTTTTTTAAAACTAAGTAATGGTAAATTAGTTAAGTATAATAAAGTAAGTGTTCCAAAGAGTTATCAAATAAATAATGTTGAAAATTCAAATGAATTAAAAATTAATGAGCTTATTTTTAAACACTCCGATGAAAAAAATAATAGATGTGTCAAAAATCATACAATAGCAAATTTTATAATAACCAATTTTAATCTAGAAAAATCGATAATTAATATAAGAAAAGCAAATGAGTCTGGTTTCTCAATTATTGAAAATCCTTATATAAACGGAGAAGTTTCGATTAGTAGAACTGCAAGATTTTTTCCAGTAAATTATATTTTTAAATCTATGATACCATTAAGTGCTATATTTTTATTTATGTACTGGTTAAATAACTTATACTTTTTCAGTTGGTTTAAAAAAAACCAAAAAGCAATAAAATTTAATAAAAAATTTTTTTATTTTGGTTTGCTATCTTGTGTTTTTTTAATTCTTCACTCTATTTTTTTAGGAGTTTCTTATGACTCGCAATTATTTAAATCTTTTAGAAAATTTGTTATAATATCTTTCATTTTATTTGAAATTTTATCCCAAATTTATTTAACATTAAATATTTTTAAGTTTTCAGAAGATCTAAAAAAGTACCTGAGAATAAACGTTTTGAAAATCAAAGTGGGATTTATTGGTTTAATAATTTTAACAACAATTATATCTTTATATATATTGGCTTTTGAGGATCCAAGTTCTAACTTTAAAAATATACTTGAATGGAATTACTTTTCGGTTTTATTAATTTATTATTTTTTGAGTAATATTTTGTGGAAAGTTGAAAAACCCTAGTCTACACACCGTTAGGTGCGCAGACTTAAGTTTTGGCCCGTCGTTTTAGTACTACCGCCAAGCCCCCCGTTCTACAATTTTAGTACTACTCTGCAGAACTTTCTGCCCGTTAAGCTTAAACCTCTCGGCCTTTCCTTAACTGGCCA
>MDTE01068460.1_pt1 | contig 16799 bp, 14 predicted proteins | sample 811231 | NCBI WGS metagenome assembly MDTE01 (sample SAMN05326651, study PRJNA326480) | marine metagenome | isolation source: seawater | place: Indian Ocean: Red Sea | collected 2010
AGAGCTCCAGGAGTGTCTCCTCCAGCGCGTCGGGACTCATTCTTGCCACTGATCGCCCCAGCCCGTCCAGTACATCTGCTCGGAGAGTTTCCTGTTCGACGAACGGCAGCCGATCCCACAGCGCATCGTAATAGGCTCTGCCCACCTGCAGCAGCGCACTGAGCGTCCGCGCCGGCGGGAGAGCTTCAGCTCGGAGGTCCTCCAGCCGAGCGAGGCTTTGCGCCAGGAGTTCTCGATCCGGCCCCGCCGCGCCCGCCTCCCCCAGACGGCCAGCCACATCACCTTGCAGCTGGGACAACAGCGCCCGGGCTTCGGCGACTTCGTCGGTTGCCAAAGCCTCCTGAGCCGGAGAGCTCACCGGTCGAGCTCGATCTGAGCCCTCGGTTCGGGACTCTCGATGCTGGCCAACTCGGGTCCGAAGCGCTGCGACACTCGCGCGCTCCACCTGTCGATTCATCGACCGCAAGGGCAAGCCTCGGGGGGGCTTCTTGCGAGCCTTGAGCTTCTGTCCTTGTTTCCACAAGGTACGAAGGACCACATCCAGGGGATAGCCAGCTTCCCACCAACATTCCACCAGGTGCTGATCGATGGGAGACAGCACATGTCCCTCATCCCGCAGGTAGAGCACGATCTCCTGGACTTGAGAGGCGTAGGTGTCGAGCCCGGCCTGCTTGGGCGGCGGCACAACCAGGGGATCGCAAGCCTTCGGAAGAACTGTCACCACGAGGGCCCGGACAGTAGCACGCGGACCGCGAACTACAGCCCGAAAACCCCACTGCGAAGAGGCGAAAAAGACGGCCTGGTTCGCGACGTACTCTGGCTGCTGTCGGTCAACTCACCTTGCCCCTCCACACAGGGCCGGGATAGAGTCGCGCCGACTAGTCAACAACAGCCTGAGGGCCCCATGCCGCGCTTCTTCTGCTCCCTGCTCGCACTTGCCGCCGTATCGCTTCTGCTCGTTACTCCAGCCCCCGTCCTGGCCGACGACGAACTCGACGAATTCGATGAGGACGAATCGCAGGGAGAAGACACGGACGAGCAAGAGGGCGACGACGCCGACACCGACGACGAGTTGGACGACGAACTCGAAGAAGAAGTCGATAACGAGGCGACCTATCAGGCGTACCAAGCGGAAGTCGAGGGTGAGTCGGCTGCCGAAGAGTTGGACGCCTGGAACCGCTACCTAGAGGCATACCCCCAGTCCATCTTCCGGTTGGAGATCGAGCAGAAGATCCAAGGACTCGAGGACGCAGCCTTTCAGGAGCTTGCAGCCGACGACGAGTTGGACACCCCGCAAGAGGCCACGGACGCCAAGTACCAAGAGATGGAGTTCGCTGAGCCGGCCTTCCTGGCTCTCAGCCCCAACACCCGTCGCAAGGTGGACGTGGGGGTGCTCTGGGGATTCCAGGACCACCTCAACTATGAGCTCATGTTCGAGTGGGCCTTCTTCCGCAGGTTCAGCGCTTTCGGCTCAATCCGCCACGATGGGCATGGCTTTGGCGCCGGACTGCAGGCTGGAGCCAAGTACGCCCTGCTCAAGGATGTACGAACTGGAGTGGTGCTCTCCGGCGCATTCTCAGTGGATGTGGGCTACTCAGGCTTCGACGGTCTGAACGTCGCCATTCAGCCCTGGATCGGGTTCGGCTGGCTCGCCTCAGAGATCGTCCAACTGCAGACCTCCTTGTCCATTGACCTTCGGCTGGACCGATTCCACACCTGGGTCATCTGGGACGCGATGGTCGTCATCAACCCCAAGCCTCGCTTCGGCATCTTCATCGCGAACCACCAAAAGCACAGCATCCTCAAGACCGAGGGAGTTCCCACTCAATATCTCGGGTTCCATCAGGCCGGCGTCGGCGTGAAGCTTCGACCCATTCAGCCCATCGAGATCACGGTGGGAGCGAACATCCCGTACGCCTGGCGACTGTGGAAGGACTACAGGTACTTCGGCGCCCACGCCGACTTGACCTTTTACTTCAAGAAGGGGCCCAAGTAGGCCCACGGTTCATCCAACCGGCACCCGGACCAGAGACTCAGTTGTCGTCCACGTCAAAGGCGATCCCGCCGCCTGTGTAGTAGAAGCTCCTGAAGCTCTCCACCTCGTCGGGATGGTTATAAGCCCACCCGGCGGCATCCGGGTTGAGATAGTCGCCAATCTCAACCCGTCGGTAGAAGTCGTCGGGGTTCTCGTGAATGTCTTCCCAAGACAAGACCCCGAGAAGCATCCCTGCCATCTCTTCCAGGTGCACGGTGAGATCGTAGGTGCTGTCGTTCACGTAGCAGACGAAGCCATCTTTCGGGCTGACGTTGGGATGCCAGATGTCGCTCACGGCGTAGATCTCGGGCTTCACGACCGGGTAGGCCTCCGACAGATAGATGTCGAAAGAGACCTCCTCCCGAACCGGAAAGTGGTCGAGCGGAAAGTCCTTCAACCGAAACTTGCCCGATGTGGGCTTGCCGAGAGTCGGACTCTTGATGGTGAAGCGGTACTTGTAGGGCAGCGCCTCTTCGCCCCAGGTGAAGTCGAGCGGCTCGACAACAACCTCGTCTTGGCTGGCCATGAAGTTCTGGAGACGGTCCCACTCCACCTGGAGTCGACCCATCACAAACTTCGCGTCACCGCTGGGCTTTGCCTTGCTCTTCCCCATCGTCTCGCCTCACTCTGAAGTGCCGGTTCCTGGAGTCGCTCGCCTCGGGCTGAGCGGGTGGCTCAAGCGGGAATGTGCTCCATGACGAGCCGGATCTCATCACCCTCCTCCACGCCAGCATCTTGGAGTGCTTCATTGGGCTGGAGGATGTAGTGCTTTCGGCCACCTGAGCGTCGATCGGGCACGCTGATCTTGAAGGAGCGCGGCTGCCCCTGCTCGTCAGTCATGTTCATCTTCAGCTGGCGAGCAAGGAACGGCGCCAACTTGGACGACGGAACATTTGCGCTGATCTTGACCGTTCGGTTGGTCCCACCCGTAGGCTCCTTCAACCGAACCTTGACCACACTACCGCTCATGAACGCCTCGTATCTCGTCCCTGGGGCCCAATCCACGCGCAAATGGTAGAGAGGCCCCTGAGTTGGCGCGATTGTATACCAGAAGCTGAGGCTCGCACAGAGACAGGAAGACCAACCGCACCGAGGAACTAGAGTTGAGCTTCTGGGCCCAGCCGCCCGTAATGGCTCAGCCCACCCCCATGCCTTCCAGGTCTCGGGATCGCAGCGCCTGGAAACAGCGTCGGCAGCGACCATCGAGAAGATGCACGTAGTCCTTGAGGTAGACCGCATGACAGACCTGGGACACGTTGAGCTTGTTGTGACAGACCACGTAGCGGTCATGGTCGCGCTTGATGACCTGATTGGTCAGTAGACAGACCAGCTCCTCAGGCTCAGTCGTGTAGTCCACGTCTACGTCGTCATCGTCCTGCAGGTCCTCCGTGTCTTCATCGGGCTGGGGTAGGTCCTGCACCACGTAGTGACGCAAGGCCAACGTCCCGATGCCACAGCCCACGACACCCATCAACAAACTCAGCGTCATCTGAATCATGCTGTAGCCAGGCGGCCCTCCGGGTTCGCCCCGCGCCACGGCAGCGCCGTCGGTCATCAACGGGGACCCCACCAACTCCGACACCAGCGCCGACAGCACAAACATGACTAGAAAGACACCGACACCCCCGCCAGCTACAGCGACACAGCCACCTCGGTCTCTACCGAGCAGCATCCGAACGAAGCCCGAGGAGAGCATCCCCAGAGCCAATGGAGCCAAGAGGGCGAGCGCCAACAAAGGAGTCCCATCTCGGTAGTGGACCAGCCCCCAGGACACAGAGAAGACCACCAGAACAAGCAGAGGGAGGACTGTCTCTCCGACGCCGCCAAGTCCCCCGAGTCCACCCCTAGCCACCACGGATCACCTCATCTTCATCACCGGTCAACTCAATGGCAATGCGGTCTTTCCCGCCATAGATCAAGAAGATCTGCAGCTTGGGGAAGCCAAGATCGGCCAAGGACCGGTCGGCGAATCGTTCCGTGACCCGCAGCGCTCGCTTGTAGTCAGGGCGAGCCTCATTGTGGCACTGCCTACAATTGAGGTCCAAGTGCAGCCCACGGCGAGGATAGAAGTACTCGCCGCGCCAGCTGCAGCTGTGGCAATACAGCTCGTAGACGAGGTCGAAACCCAGGCGCATGGAGACCTGCTGGGGCGTCACCGAGAGTAGCTCCGCCGCGCGCTCCAGGAGCTCGCGCAAGGTCGTCCCCGAAGCCGTGAAGCCCGGCTCCTCGTGCACCTCTCCCCAATAGTCATGGCCCGGGCAGTCGTCCAGGGGACGTCGAATCTGAGCTTCGAGATACGGCGATGCGCCGCCGAAGTAGAACTGCTGGCCGAACGGCATTTCTAGTTCCGGAGGCGGCTCGTCCATGCGCTCGTAGTGCAAGAGCTTCAGCGCTTCCTGCGCCAACATGGCCCCGCTCATGGCCGCCGCCAGAGGCGAGGTGGGTTGACGCTGCATGTCACGGATGGCCTCGGCCATGGGCGCACAGCTGGGCGCGTAGGGCAGGTGCTGCTGATAGCGCATGGCGTCGTCCATCGTGCACTCGTAGCAGGGCCCGTCCGTGGGGGACCAGCACGCAACACGCCAGGACAGCTCACCAATGCCGGCATCCAGCCAGGGTTTTCCCAAGGCCGCTGCGATGCGGTTGAAGCCAACGCGAGCATCGATCGAGTCGACCACAGACGTCAGAACATCCATGCGGCGATACACGCCGAGGCCCACGTCGTAACGGATGTCCCCGGACAGGGGGACGAGCTTCAGCTCTGGGTCCATCAGGGCCAGTCGCTCTGCTGCGACCTCGACCTTGGGCCGCCCCACATCCGTGGGCCGAAAGAGCACCGACTTCGCTAGGTTGCTGCGATCAATGTCGTCGAAGTCCGCGAGCCACAATTCCCCCACGCCAAGCAACGCGAAGTTCTTCAGGACCTCGTTGCCCAGAGCACCGGCCCCGGCACAGAAGATCCGTCCCGAGCGCACCACATCCTCGCGGAAGTGCGCCATCAGCTTGTAGATGGCGAAGCGATCGTCCGAGTCGTAGCTCAGACGACGGTAGTCTCGCTCCTGAAAAGTAAGGTCGGCAACGCCATCGGCATCGACCTCGAGGGCATCTTCGCCCTCCTCGATCTCGTTGCCATCCTCGTCGAGGGCCACGACCACAATCGGCGGGTCTTCGTCGACTTCGGTCGAGTCGCCAAACTCCGTCATGGTCACCCTCTCATCCAGTCCACGACAGCCCCAACAAGCGTCGAGACGGCCCTCCTAGGCCATGTGCCCGGTCCATGGATGCCACGCCGCCCATTGCTCCACACAGTGTCCTGAAGTTCGCTCCATGGCAGGCCCCGTAGCGACGACCCACTCAGGGATTGGCCGACAGACCGGAAACTCCAGAAGCCTCGGGCCAGACGAGCGGAAGGGTCTCGCCCAGCTCGGGGCAAGGCTCCAAAGGAACACCCTGGCCGAGCGAGCTCACTAGCAGCTGGGTGTACGGAAAAATGGTCGGTGCACGGCTGACCTGACCGAACAGAGTCACCTGAACATCAGCATCCCCAGTAGCAGCAGTGGCCCACCCTGGGAGGGTTACACCGAGGTCCAACACACTGGAACCTTCCAAGGCCACCTCATCTTCACCCGTAGCCAAGTGGTAGTACCGATGATTGGTGCTCTGCAGAGCGATGGAAGCGCGGTCTGGATAATCCGACCGACCGGAAGCGGTTTCCTCAACCAGCGCATCCAAGATGGCCCGACAGCTGCGCGTTGGATCGATGTCCTCTGCGACCCATGGGCCATCGCCTCCCTCGGGCAAGATCCCGCCACCGTGCCGATCCCGCTCGTAGAAGCGGCCGACGTACTTGCCGCTGGTGAGAGCCTCTGCACCTCCATAGGTGCCCGCCTCCACCTCACCCCGCTCAGCTGGCCGGAATAAACCACCGGCTGGCCCCTGGGGATCGGTGATGTCGAGCAGCAGGTGGACAGCTCGGTAACGACCCTCTGAGCGAAACGCATTCAGCGCGGCCCCGTCTAGAGACTGACAGACATAGCCGCGCCACTCGTCCGACTCGGGGCGGTCTAGCTCGGGCGATGTCAAGACCTGCTCCACGTAATCCTGTTGTTCCTGCACCATACGGAGGTAGTCGGCATAGACCGAACAAGAGACGGGAACATCGCCGCCCACCAGGACCACCTCTAGGTAGCTGCGCGCAGACTCAGACACGGACTGGTCGCCGGCCGCTGCCGAGTCGTCGTCATCATCCGCAGAGTCGTCGTCGTCGGCGGCGGCGACGTCATCGTCCCACAGGACATCAACCCGGTGGGTCAGCCCCGTCACCGAAAAGGACCCGCCATTGTCGAAGCGCAGCTCTCCGTTGCCCTGATCGAGCGGGCCCCACCAAGCCTGAAGAACCGACTCTTGCTCCTGGCAACCCAGGGCTCCGAGAGAACACAGCCCGACCAACAACACCGGCAGGACTCTAGGCACCAGATAACTCAGAAACTGCATACGTTCCGACAACATGCACTCCGCAACACCCAATCTGGGGCGACGACGGAATTGAAGTTTACCAATACATCACGGATCCCTCAGCCGAACCGCAGCAATCGACAAACTCCGGTTCGGCCGCCACACTCATGGAGTGGACATCCAACACAACCCCACAGGCACCCTGACATCCGCTTCCGGCGCCCGAGCGCTAGAGCAGGACGTCCGCAACTACGCAGGCTTGGTGCGCTCGTTCGTCCTCAAGGACATCCGAACCCGTTACGCCGGCTCCCTCATGGGTTTTTTCTGGACCGTGGTCCACCCCCTTCTGGAGTTGCTGACCTACACATTCGTCTTCACCGTCATCATCGGTGTGTCGTTCAATGACCAGTACTCCACCGCAACCAATGCGCTCTTCCTCTTCTGCGGGATGGTCCCCTGGCTTTGCATCTCCGAGTCCCTGAGTCGCTGCACTAACTCCATTCGCGAGAACGCATCCCTGGTGAAGAAGCTGCGCTTCCCTCCTTCGGTGCTGTGCACCTGCATCGTGCTCTCTGAGGCCTTCAGCCAGGTCGTTCGGTTCTCTCTTCTGTTCGGAGCAGCACTGCTGGTCGGTCACGGTCTGTCGGGACACCTCGTTCTCGTAGTACCCATGCTGGTCATTCAAATGTTCTTCGCCCTGGGGATCGGGATGTTGCTGGCAACCAGTCAGGTGTTCTTCAAGGACATCCAACACCTGCTGGGTCCGGCGCTGATGATCTGGATGTTCATCACGCCAATCTTCTATCCAGCAAGCTACTTCCCCAAGCAATTCTCCCCCATCTTGATGCTCAATCCCTTGTCCCACTTGGTGGGTGTCTACCGAGAGTTGATCCTCAATCATCGAGTGCCGGACTGGGGGTCCATCGTGATCTTCGGGACGACGGCCCTGCTCGCTTTTGCCCTCGGCGCGTTCACCTTCCGCCGCCATGCTGTGGAGTTCCCCGACCTCGTCTGAGCCACGCCTGGACCGACCAGGAGCGCACAAAGCGGGCGCAGCGACGCACTTGATTGGGCGATCACTACCGGTAGTCTTTCCCAGATGCGCTCTCAAGCCCCCATCTGGATGACGGTTCTCCTGGCATGGCTGTGCCTGGGCAGTTGTCAGTTGCTGGCCGAGAACTGCGTCGGAGCGGCGAACACTGCCCCGTTCTGTGGGGGCGATGACGACGATAGCGGCGACGATGACGACTCAAGCCAGACATCCGATGACGATGACAGCGCAGACGATGACGGCACCGACGGCCCGAACGGAGAACCCGAAGAAATTACGGCTGTCACCTTCGCAGCGACCCTGGAGGGCGTGCCCCACGCCGAGTCAGTCCCAGACGCAGAGTTCACGAGCCTGAGCGGCACATTCCAGTTCCTTTACTGGGGCAGCCTCGAGGAACAACGTCTCGTCTGCCGGCAGCGATATCAGGTGGAGGCGTCGGCCGTGTTCGGTGACGCTCAGCTCGCCCCCTGCCCCGGGTGCGGAGGCCAGTTCACGGTCATGTCTGCGCAGTTGACCGATGAGGGCGACGAAGGGTGCGATGACCTCGATCCGAAGACCGACCTCTCTTTTCTTCTCGACCAGCAAGACATCGCCGTACCCGCCGACTTCCGGACGCTGTCACTCGTGTCGGTAGAGAGCCTCATCGAAGCCAACTGGCCCCTGAGTCTCGGCGGACTGCTCGCGAGGGATGTCATCGAGAGCTACGCGGCGGCCGGCCTAACGGCTTACTGGGTCGCTCTGGTCGAAAACGACGGTTGGCTGGGCCAGGAGGCGCAGCTCGCCGGAGTGGCAGCTCCCTGGGAAGCCGATCCTCCCCTGCTCCCCATGTTCGTGCTCTATCGGGCCACAGACCAGCCAGACCAGAGTTGGGACATGATCGGCGACTGCTTCCTTTCCACGCTCTGGACCGTCCGAGTGGGCGTTGGGATGGGCGCCGCCCGCTTGCCCTGAGGCCGAGCCTACCGGGGCCAGCCATGTCTTGCTGGTGGTTTCGGGGCACAGGCCTGCAATGCCACAGCTAGCGTAGCCTCCTAGCCCCGGCTATTCTGGACACGCAGAAAACCGCCGAAACCAGCGAGACTTCATGGATCCCAGTGCTGCGCCCGACCCGCAGGCCGCTTCTGCTCGCCACGCCAGCGATGGCGACATGGCCATCGTTGTGGAGGGGCTCGGGAAATCATTCGAGATCTACCAGTCCGATCGGGGCCGGATCTGGGAGTTCTTCGGCAACCGGCAGCATCACATCGATTTCTGGGCGCTTCGAGATGTCTCATTCTCCATCCCCAGAGGCCAGGCTTTTGGCATTGTGGGCTCCAATGGCGCGGGCAAGTCCACGCTCCTGCGCTTGCTCTCGGGAGTCTCGAGGCCCACCGAGGGTCAGGTCCACGTTCGAGCCCAACAGCCGGGACTCTTGGACCTGGACATGGGCTTCCACCCCGAGTTCTCCGGGCGGGAGAACATCCGGCTCAGCTGCTCGATCATGGGCCTCAACGAGGACCGCATCGAGGGCATCTATCGAGAGATCGTGGAGTTCGCCGAGCTGGAAGAGTTCATCGACTTTCCGGTGCGCACCTACTCGACAGGCATGCAGCTGCGCCTGGGATTCGCCATCGCCGCCCACATGGACTACGACGTCATCTTCATCGACGAGGTCCTGGCGGTGGGCGACCAGTACTTCCAGCGTAAGTGCATCCGCAAGATCGAAGAGTTCGTCAGTGAGGGCCGCACCCTGGTCATGGTCAGCCATGACCTGCACGCCATCCGCGGGATCTGCTCCCAGGTCATGTGGCTCCACGCAGGACGCGTCGTGCACAGTGGCCCCACAGCGGACGTCGTCAACGCCTATGTGGATGTCGCCCGCGATCGCGAGGGCCGCATCCGTGCTCGGATCTTCGGGGGCGCCGAGTCAGCCCATGCTCGAGCCATGGGGCGTAGGGCCGCAGACGAGGGGGGTGTCGGCGCCGAGGACGGGGACAATGGGGTCGGCGAAGAGACCCTCAGGGCCCCACTCAAGTGGTTCTGCACGACGCAAGATCCGGACCTGCGAGCAACACTCCAGCGAGTAATTCAGGTGCCCAACGCGAACGAGGAGTGGGCAGATCGAGAGACGATCGCCGACTACGAGACGACCCATAGCGAGCGCCCCATCATCACCGGCACCGGAGAGGTGCGCATCCTCTCAGTGCGAACCCTCGATGGAAACGGCCAGGAGAAGGACGGTTTCACCAGCGGTGAGGCCATCACCATCGCCACAACATTCAAGACCCTCTCGCCCGTGGAGCAGCCCATTCTGGGCGTTGCGCTCTTTCGAAACGACGACGTGTACATCTTCGGACCGAACACTCGCTTCGACCGCGTGCAACCCATGGAGGGGACCTACGATGGCATCTACACCTTCTTCATCCACTATCCGAAGCTACCGCTCCTGACAGGCACCTACCGCATCAGTGTGGCGCTGTACGACAAAGCACACGTCAAGCCCCACGTGTGGCACAACCAGCTCTATGAGATCCGAGTCACGGCTCCCGTGGAGCACCATGGCATTATCGATCTCCCGCACCACTGGGGGCTGCTCCGACACATCTCCGGTGACCACGAGGACCTCCCAGGATGACGCCGCGCAAGGTCTTTCTCATTGGCACGGGCCCGCTTCCCATGGACAACCCACGGGAGATGAGCTTCCCATCTCTTCGGACCCGCCAGTTCCTCCTCGCCTTGCTGCGTGCGGGGCACGACGTGATGCTCGCCTGTCTGATCCCCCGGGAAGCTGATCGAGACGTACGGGCGACCGGCGAGGCAGCCCCGGGCGAGCCGGTAGACCTCAAGATTCAGACAGGACAAGGCACCGCTCGATTCCGCTACGTCGTAGTCCGCCCCGATGAGCCGGGCCGTTTTCTGATGCTGCGGGACCTCCGTCGCGAGTATCGACCCGATGTCACGGTCACTGCGGGGCCGTTCCTGCCCATGGCCGCGGGAGCCCGAGCGGCTGGTGACGAGCCCCTGTGGGTAGATGTTCCCGGCGATCCCATGAGTGAAGCGCAGGCGAGGGCGCACCGAGCCGGATCAGCCGACCCGATCCACCGCTACCGTGAGATGCTGGGCTGGGCACTCGCCAGAGGGGACGCGTTCTCGGTCATTTCCGACGCCCAGCGCGGCCTCCTTGTGGGCGCGCTGGGGCTAGCGGGTCGACTCACAGCCGAGACCGTAGGGCACGAGTTCGTCCGCGTCCTCCCCGGCTGTGTCGAGGGGCTCATCGAGTGGGACCGACCCAAACACAAGGTAGGCCTTGGCCCTCTTCCCGACGCGTTCCCGGCGCTGAAGAAGGACGACTTCGTTGTGCTGTTCTGCGGTGGCTACAACACTTGGCTTGACGGCGACACGATGCTGGATGGCCTTCTGCGCGCCATGGATCGGAACCCAAAGCTCCGCTATGTGTCCACAGGGGGAGCACTCCGCCGACACGACGAGTCCAGCTACCGGGCCTTCGTTCAACGCGCACAGAGCAGTGACCACAACCACCGCTTCCACTTCCTGGGCTGGGTGCCCGGCGACACGTTGCCCGCTATCTTTTCCCGCGCGCACCTGTGTCTGTTCATCGACCTGCCCTGCTACGAAGCCGAGTTCGGTGCGCGCACACGCATTCTCGAGGCCTTGGAGCGCAATGTCCCGGTCGCAGCGACCAACAGCTGCGACCTCACCGAAGAACTCATGAATGCGGGTCTCTTCCACGCACTGCCCACGGGCAATCCAGAGGCTGTCGCCGAGCTGCTCGTGGAGCTTGCCGAACGCCACGCCTCCGGCGACCCCGTCAGCCTGCAGCAAAACACGATCCCGTGGAAAGCCCTTCGCGACCGATACTCCATCGACGCGACGACGGAAGCACTACTGACTTGGGTCGAAGAGCCAGAGCGCTCCCCCGGTGGCGTCGCCATCGACTTCCTCGAGGACTACTGGCAGGAGCTGGCGCAGCTGCAAGACCGACTGGAAGAGGTCTGGAATAGCCCCACCTGGCGCTATCTCGGGCGGGGCCACCGATTGTTCTCGAGGCTCCGCAACAAGGACTGACTCAGGTCGACGCGACTACTCCATGGAAGGCTCGACTGGAGCTGTCTCACCGGTGTCGCGGAGCATGAACTCGCCGGTCATCCCGGCATCGGCGATGGACTGAATGCTGAGGGCCGTCTCGGTCGCTCGCTCGCCAGCGATGCGGGTGTTCTCTTCCAGACGAAGTTGCACTCGGGCAATTCCGGCTTGGAGGAGAAACCAGAACGCAAAGGGCAGGCTCAAGCCCAAGCCGACAGCCCCGCCGACGATGGCGGCAGTCAGAGCCTCCCAGATGGGGGGATGGACGCCATAGCCGAGCTTCCAGTCTCGCCACAGGTAGAAGATGACTCCCGCGGAGCCCGCTAGGCCCAGGACCGCAGTCGCCACGAATGTCTTGGCCATGGGGGCGAGCTTGCGTGCCAGCCGCTCGATAGCAGCCAACTCGGCGATGCGCTCCGCTCTACCCTCGGCGTCCAAGCTACCCACAGGCACTCCTTGTCCCATGGGACCTAGGTGTCCCCGGGAACCCTCAGGGTATCAGGTAGGCGGGACGTACGTCCCCGTGCCCCTGGCGCCAAAGAACGTGCTCCAGTTCCTCCATCAAGGCGTCCAAGCCCACTCCCTCCAGCGCTGACACGGGCACGCCGCCCAGGTCCCGCAGCGACTCAGAGACCTCATCGTCCTCGAGACGGTCCACTTGATTGAGGACGCGCAAGGTCGGCAAGCCGTCCAGCTCCAGCTCCTCGATGACGTCTTCCACCACCTGAATGTGCAGATCACGATCCGGATCGGCAGCGTCGATTACATGCAACAACAGATCGGCGTCGTGCAGTTCTTCGAGAGTCGCCTTGAAGGCATTCAAGAGGTCCTTGGGGAGGTGCTCGATGAACCCGACGGTGTCGGTCAGCACCAGCTCGCGGCGGCTGGGAAAGCGCATGCGACGGGTCGTGGTGTCCAAGGTGGCGAACAGCTGGTCTTCGGCCAGGACATCGGACCGGCATAGCGCGTTCAGCAACGTAGACTTGCCCGCGTTGGTGTAGCCGAGGATGGCGACAACCGGCACTCCACTCTGTTGACGCTTGCTTCTACGCAGCTGACGCTTCTTCTCCAGATCCTTGAGCTGTCTCGCGAGGGAAGCGATCCGATCGCGTGCCCGCCGGCCCCGGATCTCGAGCTTGGTCTCGCCAGGGCCCCGACCACCAATTCCACCGGTGAGCCGCGACAGAGACTGCTGCATCAAGTGGAGACGAGGGAGCAGATAGCGCAGCTGGGCCAGCTCCACCTGGAGGCGACCATCCCTCGAGTGGGCGTGCTGGGCAAAGATGTCCAAGATGAGCTGTGTACGATCGATGACCTTCAGCTCCGTGCGATCCGCAATCGTCTTTCCCTGCGACGGATTGAGGTCCCGGTCGAACACCAAGAGCTCGGCCTCCAGATACATGGAGCGTACGAGCAGGCTCTCCAGGCGGCCCTTGCCCAGGAGCGTCCGGGGATCGACCTTAGGACGGCGCTGAATCACCTCATCGATCACCTGTAGGCCCGCAGTGTCGGCGAGGCGAGCTAGCTCGGCCATGCGGCGGTCGACGCCGTCCCCCCGGCCTTCTTGCACCCCCACGAGGATCGTGCGCGGGCGGTTGTCAGCATCTCCCGAGGTCGCCTTGGCCTTGGTGAACTCCCCTTCCAGCGCAACGATGAGCTCGAGAAAGTTCTCTCGAAGCTCGTGGACCCGCAGCGGACCCTCACGACGCCAAGGCTGGTTGCTCGGCTGCGCTCGCGGCGCTCTCTTGGGGGGGGCCTCGACATCCCCTTCTGAACTCTGAGCGGCAGCGGCGAGACGATCAGGAGGAAGCAGCGTCGCGTACTCCAAGGTCCCCGGAAGCCCTGTCTCACCCACTTGAATGGCAGCCACCAGGTCGAGGCGAAGCAAGGACAGGTCCGTCAGGTCATCACTGCTGAGAGGCTCTCCGTGCAGGTGTGTGTGCAAGAGGCGAAGACCCCGAAATCGCTTACTGCCCGCCCGAGCACGGCCTAGCTCGGGAATGAACAGCTTCCGGCTGTCCCCCGCGATGACATGCGTCACACTTCCGCGACGGTCCACCAGCACGCCTACCTGGCGCCCAATGCGAAGCGAGAGCTCGCAGAGGTTTCGCGCTAGCTCGGCTGAGACGATCTGATCGGGCAAGAGCTTGCGACGATACAGATGACCAAGCGACTTCAGCTCCGAGGCCTTCAGGCCTGTCAGATTTCCGTGAACGTTAGGCAGGGGGAAGGTCTCCTCGTCGGGACGCTAGCCGGCCAACTACCAACCGGCAACAGCAACCGAGGCCAGGCAAACACAGCGGCCTCGAGGTCATGGCGGAGGAGGTCAACCGCATGCGAGCTCGGCAGCCATCTCGAGGGCGGCAATCATCGAGGTCCCGTTGGCCCGAGCCGTCCACGCAATGTCCCTCGCAGTACCGTGGTCCACGGACGTACGCACGATGGGCAGTCCCGCCGTGATGTTGACCGAGCGGCCTAGGTCAATGGTCTTGACGGGGATCAGTCCCTGGTCGTGGTAGAGAGCAACCACCAAATCGAACTCGCCCTCGACAGCGCGGCCAAAGAGGGTGTCTGCAGGCCACGGACCCGAGGCGTCCATTCCGTTGGCTCGCAGCTGGGCGACCGCCGGGGCCACGACATCCCGGTCCTCGCTTCCCAAGAGGCCGTCCTCACCTGCATGGGGGTTGAGACCACACACCGCCACACGCACGGGGGCACCTGGCCGGCGCTGCCGAACGACGCGTTCTCCGCCCTGAGCAGCCCGCACGATGTGGGCCGGAGTGAGACGCGACGGCACCTCAGCCAGAGGGATGTGGGTGGTGGCCAAGGACACCACCAACCGACCGCCAGCAAACACCATGACGGCGTCGCTCGGGGCAAGGCCACAGAGCGCGGCAAGGAATCCCGTGTGACCTGCGTAGGGAAAGCCACGCTCCATCAACGATGCCTTGTGAATGGGACCCGTGCACACCGCATCGAAGCGACCATCGAGGCAGCCCTGCACGGCGGTAGCAATCGCCGCGACTTCGGGGATCTGCAGCCACTCTTCGCTGGCATCGACGTGGAGCAACTTCAGGTCTGCGGGATCAGCTACCGGCTCTGCTCGCAGGAGGTCTGCCGGTACACCACGGAGTCCGGCCGCTCGCCGCCACAAGGCTTCATCGCCCAAAGGCACGAATGTCACATCAGAGCGATCGCGCAGCGCTTGGAGCGCGAGGATGCCCACCTCGGGGCCAATGCCCTCCGGATCTCCGGGCGTGACTGCGATACGACGAGGACTCACGACGCCCTGCTCTAGAAGAACAACTCGATGTGGGCCTTGCTTCGCTGCTCAGCAGTCCATCGCTCCAGCTCACGGTCCATGGCCTTGTCGTAGAGCTCCCGAGCAATGCTGTCGCGGAGCTCGTCCAAGGGGCGTACCGCCGTATCCACGGTCTCCAACACCCGGAGCAGGAAGACGCCGGCCGACGTATCGACCAGCACCGCTTCGCCCTCCGGCACCGCCTCGAGCGCCTCTGAAAACGACGCGGCCAGTTCGCTGGGCTTGAACAGTCCGGCATCCCCGCCCAGCTCTCGGGTGGACGGGTCATCGGAGCGCAGCTTCGCGATCTCACCGAAGGCCTTCCCCGACCGGATCTGCGAGAGCAGTTCATCAGCTTCGGCCTTCACGCTGGCCCGTGCTGTGTCATCGGAGCCCCCCGGGTAGGCCAGCAGGATCCGCTGCAGCCGCCAGGCCGGGTCGGGCTTGGCTGAGGCAGCCCTCTGGTTGTAGTGGTTCTGAATGTCCTGCTCGCTGACTGAGACCCTCCCCCGAATCTCCAGATTCATGAACTTGTAGTGTCGGAGTTGGTCTCTCAACTCCAACTTGTAGCTGTCCCGGTCCATACCCTGCAGCTCCACCTGCCGATAGAGATCTTCCACCGAGAGACCATTCTGAGACGCTACGTCGGCAACTGCTGCCTCCACCTCACGGTCTTCCACCCCAACCTCGGCACGATCCATCGCCTGGTCCACGAGCCGCTGCGCAATCAGCCCATCGACAACCCGAGCGATGAGCTCCCCCCGGGCGACCTCACGGGCTTCACCCGTCAGCCCTCGCAACTCTTGCTCCTCCACGAACTCCACCAGCTCCCGCATCTCTGAGTGGAGGATCACGTCGCGATCGACCACTGCCACGACTCGGTCCACCAGCTCCAGCGGTGCAGACTCGCTCGCAGGCTGAGGCTGAGGCTGGGCCTCGACAGTGTCCACTGCAGGGGTCTCCGTGCCCGCAGGCGCGGGATCGGCAGACGGCTCGACAGATTCTTGTCCATCCGCAAGGGCCGGCAACACACCGAGCCCCGACAGGACGCTAAAAGACACCAGGAAAATCAGACCTTGTCTCATGGACTCACTCCTTGGGGGGGGGCGAGATACGGCAGGCCCTGCCTGCAGCAGCGAACCCGCTTGACCTCCGCTTCATCGACTTCGAGACCCAGTTCATCGGTACGAGATGCCAACCAGGCCCGAAACCGCGTCTCGCCCGCCTGCCCTCGCAGCCGACGCTCCACCTCGTCTCGGGCTTCGGCCTCCGCATAGGGAGTGGCCGACCTCCGCTCTATCAACTGAAACACGTGATACCCCAGGGGCGACTGAACCACATCAGAGAGTTGCCCAGGCTCCAGACCCCGAGTCGCCGACAGCAGCAGCGAAGGCGCAACCGCCTCACTCATCCAACCCATGTCGCCATCACCGCCATTGTGCTTCTGCGCCAAGCTGGCCAGATCGGCCCCGGCCGCTAGTTCCTCGCGCACCTGGCGCGCCGTCTCCGCATCGGCCACGAACACCTGGAGAGCTCGCAAACCAGCGGGCTCGATGAGTTCCTCCGCAAAGCGCTCCATAGCGGCATCCACCTGCGCCGGTGGGACCTCCACACCCTCGGCCAACTCCCCCCGGACCAGAGCCTCCACCGTCTCCTGAGTCAGACGTCGACGTAGGAGCTCCCGATAGGCCTCCACCGAACCGAAGCGCTCCAGCACAACGAGCTCAGCGCGCTCCGCCGCTGACGAGCCCTCTGCCCCCGAAGCATCCGGCTCCAGCGCCGCGGTGAGCGTCGGAAGGACCTCTTGAAGCGCCTCGTCAGCCTGGTCAACGCCAACCTCCACGCCCCGCAGGCCGGCTTCGGCGAGCAGGACC
>MDTE01098977.1_pt1 | contig 16798 bp, 11 predicted proteins | sample 811231 | NCBI WGS metagenome assembly MDTE01 (sample SAMN05326651, study PRJNA326480) | marine metagenome | isolation source: seawater | place: Indian Ocean: Red Sea | collected 2010
GAATTACTATCTTGAAAATATCTTTCTGCAGAACCTTTTAACATTGCAGATATAGAACCCATTCCTCTATATGATTTATAAGATCTACCTTGATATAAATAAACTTCTCCTGGAGATTCATCTGTTCCAGCTAAAAGAGAACCAATCATTATCGTATCAGCCCCCGCAGCTATTGCTTTCGCAATATCTCCAGAATATTTTATTCCTCCATCTGCTATAAGAGGAATATTTTTTTTCTTAGTAATTTCTGATACTTCCATAATAGCTGATAGTTGTGGAACTCCTACGCCTGCAACCATTCTAGTTGTGCAAATTGATCCAGGACCTATTCCAACTTTAACAGCGTCAGCGCCGACATCTATCAATGCTTGAGCTCCTTCTTTTGTTGCGATATTTCCTGCTATAACTTGAGTATAATTAGATTTCTTTTTTATTTTTTTTACTGAATCTATAACATTTTTAGAATGTCCATGTGCAGTATCTAAAATTAAAACATCTGTATCTACATCCATCAAACCTAAAGCTCTTTCAATGCCTTTTTCACCAGCATCAACTGCTGCTGCTACACGAAGTCTTCCTTTGTTGTCTTTGCAAGCATTTGGATATTTTCTTGCTTTTTCTATATCTTTAACTGTTATAAGCCCTACACATTTATAATTTTTATCTACAACAATTAATTTTTCAATTCTGAATTTATGCAATATTTGTTTTGCTTTTTCCATATTCACATCTTCTCTTACAGTTTGTAAATTCTTCTTTGTCATAAGATCTTTAACTTTTATTTCTAAATTGGAAACAAATCTAACATCTCTATTCGTTAAAATTCCTACTAATTTATTATTTTCTTCAACCACAGGAATACCGGAAATTTTATTTTTCTTCATTAAATTTAATGCATCTTTTAATTTTTTTTCTTTTGATATAGTTACTGGATTAACAACTATTCCAGATTCAAATTTTTTTACCTTTTTAACTTCATTCATTTGTTCCTCAATAGACATATTTTTATGAATTGAACCTATCCCTCCTGATTGAGCCATTGCGATAGCCATTTCAGATTCAGTAACTGTATCCATTGCAGCAGAAATAATTGGTATTTTTAGTGCTACTGTTTTAGTTAAATATGAATTAGTGTTAACATTTTTAGGCAAGATAGATGACGATGACGGCTTGAGTAAGACATCATCAAAAGTGAGTGAGTCGTGTATTTTTCTACCCATATACAATAATAATGATTGTTAACTAAAGGTTCAAGTTTTTTTTTATTTAAAAGATTTAGCTATTATATAAATTTCTTTTGATTCAGTTTTACTAGATTTAGGTTTATATAAATTTGATTTTAAAAATTTTTTTTTAATTATATTAATAACTTTTTTAGTCTCTTTTCCATCAAAAATTTTTACAACAAAAATTCCCCCTTTGTTTAATAAACCTATTGCTATATCTAAAGACTTTTCTGCTAATTCTATACTTTTGATATGATCTACAAATTTATTACCACTAGTTGATGGCGCTACATCGGAAACAATAACATCAAATCCATTTACAAATTTTTTTTTTATAAAGAAAGTAAAATCTTCATCAAATATATTTTTTCTTACAAATTGCAGATCTTGAATTGGTTTAATTTCTTTTAGGTCTACAGATATAATTAAATTTTTTTTTTGTTTTGAAAAAATTTTTTTAACTAAAATTTGAGACCAGCCGCCAGGAGAGGAACCTAAATCAATAGCATTTTGGCCTTTCTTTAAAATTCTAAATTTTTTATCAATCTCTAATAATTTAAATGCTGAACGAGATCTATAACCTAATTTTTTAGCTTCTAAAAAAAATTTATCTTTTAATCTTTTCTGATGCCATTTTGTTTTTATTTTTTTTTTAAATCTCATATAAAAAAAAAACCTCGTGTATAAATTACGAGGTTTTTTTTAAAAAAGTAAAAATACTTATTTTGCAATAACCACTGATTTTGTTTGTGTATATGCTTCAAGTATTTCTGAACCCATTTCTCTACCCCATCCAGATTGTTTATAACCTCCAAATGGAAGAGCAGCGTCAAAAATATTGTAAGTATTGACCCAAACAGTGCCTGCGCGAAAAGCTTCTGCAGTTCTAATAGCTTTTTGAACATCAGATGTCCAAACTGCAGCAGCTAATCCATAAGTAGAATTGTTTGAACGACTCACAATTTCATCGTGATCTTCAAAAGGTTCTGCGGCAACAACAGGACCAAAGATTTCTTCTTTGATTACCTGCATTTTATCATTAGTATTTGTTAAAACAGTTGGTTCAACAAAATATCCTTTATCACCAACGGTTCCGCCGCCAACAGCACATTTAGCGCCGTCACTTTGACCAGATTTAATATAGCCTTTAACTTTCTCAAATTGTTCCTTAGATACTAATGGTCCCATATCTGGACTTTTAAGACCAGGGCCAACTTTCATTCCCTTTGCAATATTAGAAACTTCTGAGACTACATCGTCAAAAATTGGTTTTTCAATATATAGTCTTGATCCTGCACAACAACATTGTCCATGATTAAAAAATATTGCACTTGCAGCTCCTGCTGCAGTAGCTTTTACATCAGCAACATCCTTATAAACTACGTTAGGAGATTTACCACCTAACTCTAATGTTACCTTTTTTAAGTTTCCAGCTGCTGCTTGAACAATCATTTTTCCAACTTCTGTAGATCCAGTAAACGCTACTTTATCTACTCCATCATGTGCTGCCAAGGGAGCTCCTGCTCCTTCTCCGTCACCAGTAACTACATTTAAAACACCATCAGGAACGCCTGCTTCTTGAATTATTTCAGCAAGTCTTAATGCGGACAAAGGTGTTTGTTCAGCGGGTTTTAAAACCACAGTATTTCCTGTTGCTAAAACCGGACCTAATTTCCAAGCTGCCATAAGAAGTGGAAAGTTCCACGGTATAATTTGACCTACAACTCCAACTGGTTCTTTTAAAGTATAAGTAAAATACTTTTGACCAGGAGTATAAAAATGATCAGTTGATATTTGAAAAGTATCTCCTTTAATCTTAGTTGCCCACCCTGCCATATAATGAAAAAGATCGGCTGACAAAGGAACATCAGCTGCTCCTGCAACTGCTAAAGGCTTACCATTATCTAATGATTCTAATTCAGCAAGTTCATCAGCATATTTAAGTATCAAATCGCCAATCTTCCAGACAATTTTTCCTCTCTCAGATGCGCTCATATCTTTCCACGGGCCTGTTTCAAAAGCTTTCCTTGCAGCTTTTACAGCTTCATCAATGTCTTCTTTTTTACCATCAGCAACTTTTGCGACGATATCTCCAGTAGCTGGGTTTTCTACATCAAATGTTTTACCATTTTTTGCATCTACCCATTTACCATTAATTAATAATTGTTTTTTTGCCGGAACCCAAGATTTAACTGGGCTTTTTAATTCCGAAACTTCAGCTAATGCCATGATTACCTCCTATAATTAATCCCAACACAAAAAAAAACTAGCTTTATTTTAGCTTTTTTCAAGTTATGATGCAATCTATGAAATTTAAAGTTATATTGCTATGTTTCGTTATATTTTTAGTATCTTTAACTAGAGTATTTCCGCACCCACCAAATTTCACACCTATTTTAGCGTTAGCTATATTTGGAGGAATGTACTTACCTAATAAATTAACAGCTTTATCCATACCAATTATTGCTATGTTTTTAAGTGATTTAATTATAGGATTTCACTCTCAAATATACGCCGTTTATCTAAGTATAATTATTCTATCTTTTTTAGGAAATATGATAGAAAAAAAAAATATTTTTAATTTAAGTATTCTAGGTATATCTGGTAGCTTACTTTTTTTTATTTTAACTAACTTTTCAGTTTGGCTAACTGAAGGTTTATATACATTAAATATTACTGGATTAATACAATGTTATATTATGGCTATACCTTTTTTTCATAATACATTAATTAGTACTATTATATTTTTAATAGCTCTTTTTACAGGCTACTCTTTAATAGAAAAAAAATTCTTAAAAATCTTGAATTAACCCAAAATAAAAACTTATAGGATAGGTATTATAACTAGCCATCTGATGATATTTTTTATCAAGAATGTTATTTGCTTTAAAGTAAATTTTACTTTTTCCAAAATTTTTATATAAATTAGTAACATCATAAGTTAACGCAGAATTTAAAACTCCCCATCCACCTTCTGCAATTTTTCCTGATGCTATATCTCTTGCACCAGTTTGTGAATGAAAATTTATATTTAAATTTGCTTTATCTTTAAAAAAACTGTAGTTACTATTTATACCAAAAGCATGCACTGGTACTTTAAGTGTTCTAAAACCATTTTGATTCTCAGATTGATTCCAAGTATGTGATATTGAAAGATCAAATTTATTATAAAGATCATATGTGATTAAAGAAGTTTCAATCCCTTGAGATCGATAACCACCAACTTCTTGTTTATATCCATTTCCCGTTTCCCAATTAATTCTATTATCCAAATTTATTTTAAAAAATACGCTTTCTAATTTAAATTTATTATTCATCATTGGTTGTTCAAATCCAATCTCATAACTTTTGGTTTTTTCTGGTTTTAGCCCTACTACCCCGCCTAAATTTACATCTTTATTTTGCTCCTCATATAATGAAGGTGATCTGTAACCAGTAGCAATACTGCCCTTCAATTTTAAATTATTTGGGAAAAATTTTGAATTCTCTGTGATTATATAAGAGCCACTTATTTTAAATGTAAAATGATCTCCGTAATCTTGATTTTCGTTATATCTACCTCCAAACGATAAAAATGTATTTTTTAAAAATTGTGTTTGATAATCAACAAAAATTCCTCTTTCCCATTCAGTCAAACCATTTTTTTCTCTTGTAGACTCTGAATTTTTTATCCATTCATTTCTCCAATCGCCTCCAAAAACTAATGTGTTATTTTTAGTTAAATCTAAAATACCTTGATAATCAAACTCATGCAATTTACCTCGATATAGCCTGCCATCTGAATCTGAAATTAATTTCCCATCTTCTCTATACGTTCTATTAAATTTTTTATAATTAAAACCTAATTCGCTAGATAATTTTTGATTTATTGAATTAAATTTAACTGAAAATCTATTAGATGATTCAATCCTGTCAACTACCCTATCATTAAACCCTTTTGTTCCTGTAGAAGCCCAAAAATTGTCATAATCAGATTCGTCTCTCATATATCTGGTGGTATATCTTAAATCGATATTTTCAAAGTTTGTAATGTTATAAGGTAGTGAATATCCAAAATTTCCAACGATTTGAAAATTTTCAAATGCATCATTTTCTGTTGTTGTGCTTTCGTCCACCATATCGCTAATTCCTCCTTCATAATAAAAAGTTGGACTAATTGAATAATCAAAATTTTTAAATTGCCCATTAATATTATATTGAGCGCTTCTTGTTTCATGTGAACCATATTCAACTTTTAAGCGTTGATTCAAACCTTTTTTACCTTTTGCGCTAATTATATTAATTACACCGCCAACTGCTTCACTACCATACATAAGTCCTTGTGATCCTCTTAACACTTCTATTCTTTCTATTTTAAAAGGCATTAAAGATGCAAAATTAAATTCTGACTGAGTTGCTGTATTATCTGAAACTTCAATCCCATCAATTAAAACTCTAATATATTTTGTATGAAATCCTCGAATAGTAAATTGTTGTTTGTTTCCGCTATTTCCTTGTGCTAAAAAATTTAGTCCTGGAACAAATTGTAATATCTCATGTGGCTGAGTTGATTGTATTTTATCAATATCTTCTTGTAAAATAACTGATGTTGAGCTAGCAATATTATTATTATTAAGGAAATTTCTATAAGGAGTTACAACTATATCTCTTGACTTAATAATCTTATCATCTGCTATAAGAAATTTATTGAAGAATACAAATAATTGTATAATTAAAAGAAAAAAAAGTAATAAATTAAACTTTAAGTCACTCACAAGAGTTCTCCTATAACAACGGTTTCTAAAATGCCACCGTTAACGGGAACTCCGCGCTGGTGATTCCTCCGACCTCAGCTTGGTGACTTAGATGGCAGGTTTCCTGACTTAAAATTCAATGCTAAAAAAAAACCTTCCCGTAGATCGGTGGATTAAAACAATTTTTAGCTCATTAATTACAGTTGCGGGGACAGTGTATGAATTAAACATACTTCCCTTTTAACCCTATCGGGCACCATCAATGTTATTATAATTAAAAAAAAATTAAATTAAAATTAAAAAAAAAAAAAATTATAATTATCTTATATGATTAAATCTATTTGTATTTTTTGTGGATCTTCCTCAATACAAGGAAATAAATCTTCTTACAAAAAAAAACATGCTGCAATAGCTAAAAATTTAGGAAAAGAATTAGCTCTGAGAAAAATTAAAATTATTTATGGAGGTGCTAATATAGGTTTAATGGGATTATTAGCCGATGAAGCGCTAAAAAATAACGGAAAAGTAATTGGAATTGCAATGAAATCTTTCAAAAATTGGGGGGTGCTTCATAAAAAAATATCTAAAATGTATTTAGAAAATTCTCTACAAAAAAGAAAAGAGTTAATGTACAAAAAATCAGATGCTTTTATTGCACTTCCAGGTGGAATTGGCACAATAGATGAAATATTTGAAGTCATCGCAACTAATATATTAACAAAATCATCTAAGTTATTGATTTTACTGAATCATAATAACTTCTGGAAAAAATTAATAGAATTATTAGAAACAAATATTAAACAAAAATATTCAAAAAAAGAAATTAAGAACAATATTAAGATAACTAATTCAATAAAAGAAGTTTTTGATATTATAGATATAAATAAAAAATGATAAAAAAAATTAAAATAAAAAATCCAGTTGTAGATATAGATGGAGACGAAATGACAAAAGTCATTTGGAAAATAATTAAAGAAGAATTAATACTTCCTTATCTAGATATAGATATTAAATATTTTGATTTAAGTATAGAAAGTAGAGATAAAACAAATGATCAAATAACAATAGATGCCGCAAACGCAATAAAAAAATATGGTGTAGGAATTAAATGTGCAACTATTACTCCTGATGAATCAAGAGTTGAGGAATTTAATTTAAAAAAAATGTGGTTATCCCCAAATGGTACAATAAGAAATATATTAGGTGGGACAGTTTTTAGGGAACCTATAATCTGCCAAAATATACCAAAAATAATTCCTAATTGGAAGAAACCAATTATTATTGGAAGACATGCTTACGGTGATCAATATAGAGCAACAGATTTTAAAATACCAGGTCCTGGAAAGTTAACCATTAAATTTGAATCAAAAAATAAAAAAAAAAGTATTAAACACAAAGTCTTTGATTTTAAAGGATCGGGTATTGCAATGAGCATGTATAATTTAGATGAATCTATTAAAGACTTTGCAAGATCTTGTTTTAATTATGGTTTAAATACTAAACTGCCAGTTTATGTTTCAACGAAAAATACAATCCTTAAGAAATATGATGGAAGATTTAAAAATATATTTGAAGACATATTTAAAAAAGAATACAAAAAAGATTTTGAAAAATTAGGTTTAACTTTTGAACATAGATTGATAGATGACATGGTTGCATATGTATTAAAAACAGAAGGCGGTTTTATTTGGGCATGTAAAAATTATGATGGAGATGTACAATCTGATACAATTGCACAAGGTTATGGTTCATTAGGTTTAATGAGTTCAGTTTTAATGACTGCTGATGGAAAAATTATTGAATCTGAAGCAGCACATGGAACTGTTACAAGACATTATCGTCAATTTCAAGAAGGAAAGGAAACTTCTACAAATCCTATAGCATCCATTTTTGCTTGGACAAAAGGATTATTCTACAGAGGAAAATTTGATAATAACATTAAATTACAAGAGTTTAGTAAAAAAGTAGAAAAGGCATGTATTGATACTGTTGCTTCAGGATTTATGACAAAAGATCTAGCGATTCTATTAAATAATAATACAAAATGGGTAAACACGAAAGAATTTATAAAAAAGGTAAAAGAAAAAATTAATTAATAAATGTGAAAAATTATTAACATAGTAATAATTTTATATTTAAATTGATTTAAGATAATCTATTAATATTTTATTAATCTTAGGAATTTTCTTTACTTCTTTACCACCGCCCGCTCTAGCAAAATCATTTCTACCACCTCCACCTTTACCGCCTAAATAAGATGAAACTTTTTTTGCTATATCAATAGCATTTAATTTATTTTCAAACTCTCCTGTAACACCAACAACAATAGAAATATTTTTATTATGAACACCATATAGAACTATAATCCCATTTTTTATTTCTATTTTTATTTTATCTAAAAGATTTGGTAAATCTTTTGGAGGAAAATCAATTATGGTTCTAAAATAATATTTTATAGAATTAATTTCACCTTTTAATACAGTATTTTTTGATGAATCCTTCAACGAAATTTGCTTATTTTTTTCTTCTTTCTTTTCTTCTATTTTTTTCTTCTCGTTTTTTTCTTTGAACTTTAATAAAGCTTTTTTTTCTTCTTTTAAATATTTTAAAATATCTTCACCTGATAAAACCTCAATTCTTCTAACTCCAGAAGATACTGAAGATTGTTTTGTTATTTTTAGATTATTTATATCTCCTGTTTGATTAACATGCGTGCCGCCACATAATTCCATAGAAAATATAGAATTGTCTTCAGCTTTGCCCATACTAACTACTCTGACTTCCTCTTCATACTTTTCACCGAATAATGCCATGGCACCTTGTTCTACAGCCTTTTTGTACGGTAGGATTGAAATATAAACCTTATCATTTTGTTTTATAATTTCACTTACTCTTTTTTCAATTAACTTTAATTCCTTATCAGTTATTGAGTTTGAATGACTAAAATCAAATCTAAGTTTATTAAAACTTACCAATGATCCTTTTTGTGTGACATGATTGCCTAAAATATTTCTTAATCCTGCATGAATTAAATGTGTTAAAGAATGATATGTTTTTATTTTTTTTCTTTTTTTATTATCAATTAATAAATTTACTACTTCATTTTTTTTAAATTTTCCTTTTACTACGTATCCTAAATGTAAATGAACTTTTAAAATTTTCTTTGTATCTTTTACTTTAAACTCATTATTATTTGATTTTATTATTCCAGTGTCACCTATTTGACCACCAGATTCTCCATAAAATGGAGTTTGATTAGTAATGATAATTGCTTCATCTTCAGTTTTAATTTCATCAACAAACTTATCATTTTTTACAATATCAATAATAGATCCGTCGGTTTTTATATTACTATAGCCGGTAAACTCTGTCGGACCATATTTTTCAAAAACTTCATGCCATAATTTATTAGTTTTTATATCTCCAGAACCTTTCCAATTAGATTTTGCTTTTTCTTTTTGTTTATTCATATTTTTATTAAAAGTTTCTAAATCTACAGAAATATTTGACTCTTTAAGAATATCTTCGGTTAAATCTAGTGGAAAACCAAAAGTATCATACAAAAGAAAAGCTGTATCGCCTGAAAAAATTTTATTGTCTGATCTTTTTATTTCATCATTTAATATTTTTAAACCTTTATCAATAGTTTCTTTAAATCTATACTCTTCATTTTTTAATGTTTCTATTATTAACGACTCTGCTCGTTTTAATTCTGGAAAATTACTACCCATCTCTTTTATTATTAAAGGTGCTAATTTATAAAAAATTGGTTCCATACAACCTAATATATGTGCATGTCTCATACCTCGTCTCATTATTCTTCTAGATACATAACCACGTCCTTCATTTGAAGGTAAAATTCCATCTGAAATTAAATGACATGATGATCTAATATGATCTGCAATAATTCTGTGACTTATTCTTTGATTATTTTTATTCTCAGTTTTAGATAATTTTGCTATTAAATTTATAATTTCATTAAATATATCAGTTTGATAATTATCATGAGTTTTCTGTAATAATGCAGTAATTCTTTCTAATCCCATTCCTGTATCAACACATTTTTTTGGTAAATCAATTCTCTTATTTTTATTTATTTGATTAAATTCCATAAAAACTAAATTCCATATTTCTACATATCTATCACCTACAACTCCTTTTTTTGAAATTGAACCATTAAAATTATCTCCATAATCATAAAAAATTTCTGTACACGGCCCACACGGCCCTGTTTCGCCCATAGACCAAAAATTATCATTTGATTTAATACTTAAAATTTTATCTTCACTAAAACCTGTAATTTTTTTCCATAATTTTTTTGTTTCTTTATCTTCAGAGTAAACAGTTAATAGTAAATTTTTTTTATTAACTTTAAAAACATTAGTTAGTAAGTCCCAAGCATAAAATATTGCCTCTTCTTTAAAATAATCTCCAAACGAAAAATTCCCTAACATCTCAAAAAAAGTATGATGACGAAATGTATGACCTACATTATCAAGATCGTTATGTTTACCTCCAGCTCTTATACACTTTTGCGAAGTTGTTGCTTTTTTAATTTTGCTATTTTCAATACCTGTAAAAATATTTTTAAACTGAACCATTCCTGAATTTGTAAATAGTAATGTTGGATCATTCTGAGGAACTAATGAACTTGATGGGATTACATCATGCTTATTTTTTTTAAAATAATTTAAAAATTCTTTTCTAATTATATTGCTTGGATACATAACTTATAATAAGAATGTACCAAGCAATATTAATTAGCAATAAAAAATTATTCGGTTTGTTGTGGATTTTCTGCGGCTTTATTTTTCTCAGTTTTTTCTTCTTTTTTACCTTCCATCATTTTTTCTTTAACAACACCGCTTGCTTCCATTATTGACCTATAGATTTGAGCTGCAATTTCTTTTTTTTCTGAAAGATATTTTTTTGCATTTTCTTTTCCTTGGCCAATTTTATCTCCCTTATAGGAATACCATGTTCCAGATTTTTCAATAACGCCAGCTTCAGTACCTAGATCTACTAATTCACCTAGTTTTGATATTCCTTTTCCATACATAATATCAAACTCAACCATTCTAAATGGTGGAGCTAGCTTATTTTTTACAACTTTCACTCTTGTTTGGTTTCCTATTATTTCTTCTTTATCTTTAATAGCACCAATTCTTCTGATATCTAATCTTACAGAAGAATAAAATTTAAGAGCATTACCACCAGTTGTTGTTTCTGGATTGCCAAACATTACACCTATTTTCATTCTTATTTGATTAATAAAAATAACTATACAATTTGAACGAGAAATACAAGAAGTAACTTTTCTCAATGCTTGACTCATCAATCTTGCTTGCAAACCCATATGTGAATCACCCATATCTCCTTCAATTTCAGCCTTAGGTACAAGAGCTGCAACGCTATCAATTACTAAAATATCTACAGCATTTGATCTAACCAAAGTTTCTGCAATCTCTAATGCTTGTTCTCCTGAATCAGGCTGTGAAATAAGTAAGCTATCAATATCAACACCAAGTTTTTTAGCATATGCTGGATCTAAAGCATGTTCTGCATCAATAAACGCACATGTCCCTCCTGTTTTTTGACATTCAGAAATCGCATGAATTGCTAATGTTGTTTTACCAGAACTTTCTGGTCCATATATTTCAATTATTCGACCTCGAGGTAAACCACCAACTCCCAGAGCTATATCTAAACCTATAGAACCACTAGAAACAACATCGACATCAACATTTTGTTTATTATCACCTAATTTCATTATTGAACCTTTTCCGTAACTTTGTTCAATTTGTGAAATAGCAGTATTAAGAGACTGGTCTTTAATTTTAGTGACTTTTTCTTTTTGTTCCATTGTTGAACTTACACTCTTTAAATTAGTTTTTTTCATCATAATATCCTTTAAAATAGTAAATAATATATAATTATAAATGTACTACTTTTGTTCTTTTTTTCAAGTAAAAAAAAACAAATATTACCGAATAAATTAAAAAAATAATTATTTACGAATCAGCAAATTAAAATTTAATCATTATTGAGCTGTTCTTGATTTTCATGTATTTGTTGTGCTTCAATGCTTAAAGTAGCAATTGGTCGTGCTTCAAGTCTCTTAAGTCCTATAGGTTTGCCAGTCACTTCACAATAACCATAAGTATTATTATCAATACGCTTTAAAGCCTCATCTATTTTATTAATTAGTTTTCTTTCTCTATCTCTAGTTCGCAATTCAATAGATTTTGCACTTTCAGCAGATGCTATATCAGCAAAATCTCCTGTGACTTCTTTATCTTGTTTTAAATTTGTAATTGTTTCTGTTGAACCTTTTAAAAGTTCATCTTTCCAATGCATTAATTTTTGTCTAAAATACTCTTTTTGTTTTGCATTCATGAATGGTTCTTTAGTAGATGGCTTATAATTTGACGATATTTTTTTTTTCTTAATCATAGATATTTATAGTAAATATTTCAAAAGAAAAATATATTAGTAATAATTAAAAACTCAACAAAAAAATTTGAAAATATGAATGATTTAATAGTTCCAGGTATTTATGTAATTCATCCTATAAAGAAAAAATGGGGTATTGGGCAAGTACAATCAAAAATAAATAATATTATTACTGTAAATTTTGAAAATAGTGGAAAAAAAACTATAAATGGGGAAAAAATAGATTTAATAATTGTAAAAAATGAATAATAATTGTTTTTGTTTTAAAAGCCCTATGTAATTAATATATGCTTTTATTTGTATATCTATGAGTACAGAAATTAAAATATTAAAAAGTGGCGATTTAGGTCGAAAAAAAGAAAAAAAATCTTTTTTTCCAAAAGGTAGAATAGTTGATGAAAAGGCAGAAAAAGAAATAATTTCTTTACTTAAAAATAAATCAAAATCTAGAGATATGCTTATAGAAAATCTTCATTTGATTCAAGACAAATACAAATGTCTTCATGCAAAACATTTAACTGCTTTAGCTACTATTATGAAAATGCCATTAACTGAAGTTTATGAAGTGGCATCATTTTATGCTCACTTTGATATTATAGATAATAATGAAAAACCTGCGAACATAACAATTCGTGTTTGTGATACGGTTACTTGTGAAATGTTTGGCGCAAAAAAAATAATTAAAAATTTAAAAAAAAAATATAACAAAAAAAATATTAGAATCTTAAACGCTCCATGTATGGGCAGATGTGATACAGCTCCAGTTTTAGAAATTGGCCACAAACATATTGATTTTGCAAATGAAAAAAAAGTAGAAAATGCTATAAATAAAAAAAATTTTTCTCCTAAAATAAATAAATATATTGATTTTGATGATTACAAAAAAGACGGTGGTTATAAAATTCTAAAAAAATGTTTGTCCAATAAAATTAAACAAAATCAAATTATAAAAATAATTGAAGATTCTAAACTTAAAGGCCTTGGAGGAGCTGGTTTTCCAACTGGTTTAAAATGGAAATTAACAAGAAACGAACCTGCTCCGAGATTAATGGCTGTTAATGCAGATGAAGGAGAACCAGGAACTTTTAAAGATAGATATTGCATGGAAACTGATCCGCATCGTTTTCTTGAAGGAACTTTGATTGCTGCATGGGTTGTAGAAGCTAAAACTTGTTATATTTATTTAAGAGATGAATATCCTTTCATTAATAAAATATTAAAAGATGAAATAAAAAAAATTGAAAGATCTGGATTAAGTAAAAATTGTAAATTAATTATAAGAAGAGGAGCCGGCGCGTATATTTGTGGAGAAGAATCTGCAATGTTAGAAAGTATTGAAGGGAAAAGAGGATATCCTAGACATAAACCTCCTTTTCCAGTTCAAGAAGGTTTATTTGGAAGGCCAACTTTGTGTAATAACGTCGAAACGCTCTTCTGGATCAGAGATATAATTGAAAAAGGAAGTAAATGGTTTTCAGAATTTGGAAAAAATGGTGGATTAGGTTTTCGATTTTATTCTGTATCTGGCAGAGTAAAAAACCCAGGTGTTAAAAAAGCTCCTGCAGGAATAACTGTTAAAGAATTAATTGATAATTATTGTGGAGGAATGGAAGATAATCATGAATTTAAAGGGTATCTACCAGGTGGTGCTTCCGGTGGAATTTTGCCAGCTTCACTCGGAAATATTCCTTTAGATTTTGGAAAAGAATTAGATAAAAAAGGTTGTTTTGTTGGTTCGGCTGCAATAGTTATTTTCTCTCAAAAAGATAATATGAAAGATATTACTATTAATTTATTGAAATTCTTTGAAGATGAAAGTTGTGGTCAATGTACCCCTTGTAGAGTCGGTACAGAAAAAGCTGTTAAATTATTAAAATCAAAAAAATGGGACAAAAAGCTTTTAAATGATTTAGATAAAGTTATGACTGATGCATCAATTTGTGGATTAGGTCAAGCTGCATCAAATCCTATAAATTGTGTATTAAAATATTTTCAAAATGATGTAAGCTAATAAAAAAAATGAAAGATATAAATTTTATATTAAATGGAAAAAAAGTTATAGCAAAACAAGATGAAACTATATGGCAAGTTGCAAATCGACTTGGTAATAAAATTCCTCATCTTTGTTATGAACCTAAACCTGGATATAGACCTGATGGGAACTGTCGAGCATGTATGGTTGAAGTGGAGGGTGAAAGAACTTTAGTTGCTTCATGTATAAGAAAACCAACAGAAGGTATGAAAGTAAATACAAAATCAAACAGGGCAAAAAAATCTCGTGAATTAGTTTTTGAATTACTAGTTGCTGACCAACCTAAAAGAAGTGTTGCTAGAGATAAAAATTCAAAATTTTGGAATTGGGCATCTAAGTTAAATGTTAATTCAAGTAGATTCCCAAAAAAAACTTATTTTCCAAAACCAGATTTAAGTCATAGCGCAATGGAAGTAAATTTAGATGCGTGCATCCATTGTAATCTTTGCGTAAGAGCATGTAGAGAAGTGCAAGTTAATGATGTAATTGGTATGGCAAATAGAGGATCTGATGCAAAAATTGTTTTTGATTTTGACGATCCAATGGGTGACAGCACATGTGTTGCTTGTGGAGAATGTGTACAAGCATGTCCAACTGGTGCTCTTATGCCTTCTTCTGTAATGAATAAAAATCATATTGCTGATACAAAAATTGATAAAAAAGTTGAATCTGTCTGCCCGTATTGCGGAGTTGGGTGTCAAATTACTTATAATATAAAAGATAATAAAATATCATGGGTTGATGGAAAAGATGGCCCAGCAAATCATAACAGACTTTGTGTAAAAGGAAGATTTGGATATGACTACACTACTAATCCTGAAAGATTAAAATATCCAATGATAAGAAAAAAAAATATGCCTAAAGATCCCGAAAAAATTTTCGACCCAAAAAATCCATTTAAATACTTTAAAAAAGTATCTTGGAATGAAGCTTTAAATTTTGCCGCTGAAGGATTAAAAAAAATTAAAAATAATTATGGTGAAAGTTCATTGGCAGGATTTGGATCTGCTAAAGGATCAAATGAAGAAGCATATTTATTCCAAAAATTAGTAAGAACTGGATTTGAAAATAATAATGTTGATCATTGTACAAGATTATGTCACGCCTCATCTGTTGCCGCATTATTAGAAACTCTTGGATCAGGAGCTGTAAGTAATCCTTTTTACGACTGTGAAAATTCAGATGTAATTGTTATTATTGGAGCGAATCCAACTGAAAATCATCCTGTTGCAGCTACTTTTTTTAAAAATGCTGCAAAAATTGGCTCTAAATTAATAGTTATTGATCCACGAAAAAGTTCATTAAATAAATATGCATTTGAAACTTTGAATTTTAGACCAGGAACAGATGTTGCTCTTTTAAATTCAATTATGAATGTAATAATAAATGAAAAACTTTATGACCAACAATACATTAAAGGTTATACCGAAGGTTTTTCTGATCTCATAAAAAATACAAATAAATTTACACCAGAAAAAATGGAAAAAATTACTGGTATAAATTCTGAAACTATAAAAACAGTTGCAAGAACTTATGCTAAAGCTAAATCTGCAATTATTTTTTGGGGAATGGGAGTGTCGCAACATGTTCATGGAACTGATAATGCTAGAGCGTTAATAGCATTATCTTTAATGTGTGGGCAAATAGGAAGACCGGGAACAGGTCTACATCCTCTTAGAGGACAAAACAACGTTCAAGGTGCTTCTGATGCTGGATTAATACCTATGGTATTTCCTGATTATTTTCCTGTTCAAGATGATAAAAATAGAAAAAAATTAGAAAAACTTTGGAAATCAGAATTAGATCCAAACCCAGGCCAAACAGTTGTTGAAATAATGCATGGCATGAACGATGGTACAATAAAAGGAATGTACATAATGGGTGAAAATCCCGCTATGTCTGATCCAGATACAAAACATGCTAGAAAAGGATTTGCTAAATTAGAACATCTTGTTGTCCAAGATTTATTTTTAACTGAAACGGCTACATTTGCAGATGTTATATTACCAAGTTCTGCAGCGCCAGAAAAGGACGGTAGTTTTACCAATACAAATAGGCAAGTACAAATGGGTAGAAAAGCAATACCTCTTCCAGGTGACGCGAAACAAGATTTATGGATAATTAATCAAATAGGAAAAAGGCTTGGGTTAAATTGGAATTACAATCATCCAAAAGATGTTTTTCCTGAAATGGCAGAAACTATGCCATCTATAAAAGGTTTAACTTGGAACAGATTAGAAAAAGAAAATTCAGTAGTTTATCCAGTTAAAGATATAAACAAACCTGGAGAGGAAGTAATATTTTCTAATGGTTTTGATACTAAAAATAGAAGAGGTAAGATTATGCCAACTGAA
>MDTE01128182.1_pt1 | contig 16796 bp, 16 predicted proteins | sample 811231 | NCBI WGS metagenome assembly MDTE01 (sample SAMN05326651, study PRJNA326480) | marine metagenome | isolation source: seawater | place: Indian Ocean: Red Sea | collected 2010
ATGCAGTTCCCGCTCGCAAACCCGCTGGTTGCGGCGATCATCCCCGGGGCGATGGAGCCGGGACATATCGAGACCAACGCGGAGTGGTTCCAGCACGAAATACCATCGGATCTGTGGGCCGAGTTGAAAGACCAGAAGCTGCTACGACAAGATGCACCGACACCTTGAGTGCGGATTAGATCCAGCGCTTCCACGCCACAGAGCCAACACCCGATGCGGAAGCGTTCGCGCCCTTGATCCCTTGATCCCTTGATTCTGTGAAGCTATATCATTGTGAAACTGTCGATCGCTCAGATCACTTCCGGACCCGACCACCATATATTCGGCTATATAGGTCACGCCGGGACGATACCCTGGAACGGTACCAACCGCTATATCCTGAGCCTCAGGACTTCATTTCAGGACCACATGCCGGGTCCAGGCGAATCGGCCGATATCTGCCTGATCGATACGCGGGACCAGTACGCCGTCGAACCAATCGATCGCACCTGCGGCTGGAACCCGCAACAGGGCACGATGTTCTACTGGAATCCAGAGCAACCCAACACTCAATTTTTCTTCAATGACCGGGATCCGCAAACGCAAAAGGTCTTTACCGTCCTCTACGATATCGCTGCGCGCAGAAGAGTCCGCGAGTACCGCTACGAAGATACCCCCATCGGCAATAGCGGGGTGGCGCAAAAAGGCGGCTGGTTGCTCGGACTCAACTACGCGCGGATGGCGCGACTACGCCGGGTCACCGGCTATCTCGGTACCCGAGACTGGACCACAGCACACCCCAGCGACGACGGCATCCACCGGATCAATGTGGCAACGGGCGAACGCGAGCTTATCGTAAATTTTTCGGTCCTGGCTGAAATTCTACACGATGCATTAGCGACCGATATCCCACCGCTCTTCCTCAACCACACCCTGTGGAACCGCGACGATGACCGGATCTACTTCTATGCGCGAGCAGGTTGGGACGGCAATCCGGGCACACGCATCAACCAACCCTTCACCGTCGATCCCGACGGCAAGAACCTCACCCTCCAATCGGTCTTTATCGGCGGCCATCCCGAATGGGCCGAAGGGCACCTGGCCCTGGGCAGCCACGATGGTAAACTCGCCCTCTACGACACCGACACCCAGCAGATCGTCGGCCAAATCGCCACCCCCGAAATCGTCCCCGATCCGTCGGGCGATTCCGCACTCTCGCCCGACGGATCCATGCTCGTAACCGGGTACAGCGTAGAAGCAGGCAACCAATGGGTCGTCTACCGCCGACTCGACGGCGCCTGGGCGCGTACCGCTCCTGTGTCGCGGGGGTCCTACACCAGCGGCGACCTGCGCTGTGACCCGGCGCCTGGCTGGAACCGCGACGGCTCGCAAATTCTGGTCCCGGGCCTGGCTACTGACGGAACCCGACAACTGTACCTTATCACCGTCGACCTATGAGCACCCAGTTCGCCATGGACAACGCACTTTCGTCAACGCAGATTGCAGGGTACGAAGAAAATGGATTTCTGATTCTGCGCGGCGTATTCCCGCCCAGCACATGCGATGCTTATCGTCAGCGCATGATCGATCTTGCAACGGGCGCCGAAACCCTGCAGGGATTCGCGATTCACGAGCCTTATACCCGCACCTTTAACCAACACCTGTACGATCCGGCCTGTGCGCAGTGGATGCTACACCCGCGACTGCAACAACCGTTGGAAACCCTGGTCGGTGGGCGCGTAGAAGCAATGCAGACGATGCATTTCTTCCGCGGCTCGCAACACCGCCACCACCAGGACCAGTACTATCTGCCCGAGTGTCTGGCGGTCTGGATCCCATTCGAAGATGTCAGCGAGCGGAACGGCACAATTTTCATCGAGCCCGGATCGCATCGGCGGCAACTTGTGACCAAAGAAAACCTGCCCAAACCCGCGCAGATGGATCCCATGCAACACCAGCATCAGGTGTATTTCCCCGCAGTGGAAAAGATCGCGCTGGAGAGCGGCGTCGATCCAGTACTGGTAGAGATCGAGAAAGGCGATATCTGCATCTTCCACGGGCGCACCATCCATGGCGGCACGACGCCCTCCGAGCCCGAGCTCAGTCGCCACGTACTCGCCGCTCATTATCTGCCCTATAACGCCGAAAAATGGGATCGCGATTGGCCGAGATTCTCATTTGACGGCAGCCGACGCGTGCGCTTCATCAACGCTGAGGGCCAATTGATCACCGACTGAGTGTATACCATGCATAAAACTGACCCAACGACATGTGCATCCGCCCGTTCCCTAAGAGCAACGCGGGGGAAGTGCTCATCCTGCGACACTCAAAATTCAATACGGCTAAGACCGGCACACCGGAGATTCGATTGACGATGTCGAACGTCGAGATCCGACCTTATACTATCGACGTCCCGCAAAAAGTCCTAGACGACCTGCGCGATCGCCTCGCTCTAACCCGCTGGCCCGACGAGGTACCCGACACGGGTTGGAGCCGCGGCGTCGATATGGCCTATATGAAAGAGCTGGTCGCCTACTGGCTCGATGAATACGATTGGCACGCCCAGGAAACCCGATTGAACGAGCTAAACCACTGCATGGCCGACATCGATGGGCTGGGCATCCACTTTATCCACGAGGAGGGCAAAGGGCCCGATCCGATGCCGCTCTTTTTGATGCATGGCTACCCGTGGTCCTTCGTCCTATTGCTGAAAATCCTGCCACTGCTGACCGACCCGGCGACCTACGGCGGCGACCCCGCCGACTCGTTTACCGTTGTCGTCCCATCGATTATCGGCTTTGGATTATCGGACTATCCGATGCAGCAGGGGTTTGGCTTCCAGCACCATCCGGAAAAATACAATCGACTGATGCAGGAGGGATTGGGCTACCAGCACTACGGCATCGAGGGAGGCGACTGGGGCGGTTTCCTCACTGCGCCCTTCGGCCACTACTTCCCCGAAAGCCTGATCGGCATCCACCTCAATTGCCTCTTTCCACGGCTGGGAGACGAACGCGAGCCCGAGGACAAGGACCCCGATATCCTGCGCGGCCTGGGTATGAAGTGGGCACCGGTCAAACCCAAGGATCCCGAGATGCTGCGCTACTGGAAGCGGGTCGAAGAGTACTGGATCGACGAAGGCGCCTATTGCCACCAGCAGATGACGCGGCCGCAGACCCTGGCCATCGGCATGACCGACTCACCCGCTGGCCTGGCGGCCTGGATCGTCGAGAAGTGGCGCGCCTGGGGCGGATGGGGCGACGAATTCGAGACGCTCTTTCCCCGCGATATGATCCTGACCAATATCATGCTCTACTGGATATCCAACTCGTTCTGGTCGGCCATCCGACTCTACAGCGAGTCGTATTACCATCCCTGGGAATTGGCACCGGGTAGCCGGATCGAAGTACCCACCGCCGTTGCCGCCTACCCGCACGAACTGGCACCGATCGTCCGCAAACGGGCCGAGCGATATTACAATGTAGTCCACTACAACGAGTACTCCGAGGGCGGACACTTCGCCATCCACGAACGAGCCGATGAGATGGCACGCGATCTGCGCGAGTTTTTTCGGCCGCTACGCGCCGAAAAAACGGCAGCGTCCAGATCCCAAGAGAATCCTTGATGCGAAACCCGAGATCCAAACAAGATCGATGGCGCCTCGGCTACGGCCCCCTCAACAATCGTTTCCCATCACTTATCTCATGCCAGGACAACATTGGAATCTGATCGGTTCGAACTTGAATAAAACGTTGCACTACTCTTTTGTATGATGCAAAAAAGGAGGGATCTGATGAGCGCTGAGTTATGTTACGAAGATCTGGCAGCACTAGCATTACCCGATATAAGAACCATTATGCAGAAGACACATATCGAAGATCACGAGATCATTTTTGCAGGACCTAATTCTGCCCTGCGCGACAAGCTAATCCGCATTCACTTAGAGTGGGTTGGAAACTTTACGGACTATAGAGCAGAAAAAAACCAACGGGCCTTTCGGGAACTTGAAATTGCCAGCGCTCAGCGCTTGAAAAAACCTGCTGACGATGTCCTAGAAGATGCCAAGACTCGAATCCTGACCGCAGCACGTGCAGCAGCCGAGAATAACGAAATCTCCTGGCCACCGAGGCCTGAGCCCGTAGCACCGATAGCGCAAGACCATGTAGCCGCCGCAACACCTCAACCAACCACGCCCTCAATGCCGGAAGAATTGGCCGCTTTACTCGCGCAACCCGCGCTGAATCTGAGCGACTCAGAGTTAGTCGATTTATTTTCAGGCCTGGCTATAATTGCCAGAACCAAGGGCATCCTTGCACTGGATCAGATAGTACCAGCTTGCCGCGATTGGGTGCTGCGGGTTTTCCTCAATGATGTGTTGAACGGTCTCGTACCCACACTGGTCACCAAGCTCGGCGAAACACATATTGAGGCTCTTGCGGCTGGAGAGAAAACGCGATGTGCCATGATTGTACGCGGAGTCGAGTGCATAAACGATGGTCTTCATCCGTTCATAGTACAGGATATGATGCACGCCTTTTTCGCCTTTACTGCCGCTGGAGAGTCGATTGCAAATCCACCTCTCGATTGGGTCGTGAATCAAATGGTCGAACTGGCTGAAAAAGCCTATCTCGAAGGCATAAATGTCTTAAAAGACGAGACGTTCCACGATGAACCTCTGCTAAAAGAGGGTATTGCGCTGATACTGGCGCACAAAGATCCGACTGATCCCCCAGCGGAAGGAGATCAGCGAACTACGGCGATCACCGATCATTTGCACACCCTGACCAATGAATGGATGGTTGCCTACGAAAAGCGACTGCGATCGATTCTCGTCGGCGTACAGTGTATACAGGCAGGCGAAGAACCAGCCCTTATCGCCGAACGGCTCAACGATCTATGATTCCGGCAAAAGACGCTAATCGACTTTCAAAAAATGCGGTCAATCACGTGGCACTAATCATAAGAATGGATTGAATTATGCACTGGGAAAAACTGCGCGACAATCTCTTTCTCTTCCGCGATAGCTGCTCGGTATACGCCATCTGCGGCCCAACCGGCACCGTGCTCGTCAACGCCGGCACCGGCCGGGCCGCCGACCATCTCGGCGAAATCACCCACGGCGGTTCGCTGAGTGTCGTTCTCACCCATCACTTCCGCGATCACACCGACGGCGCATTGCGCCTGCACGAAGCAGGAGCGAAAATCCTCGGCCCCTACTGGGATCAGGAGTACCTCATCGATCCCGAACAACACTTCGGCGAGCGCCAAATTTGGAACTCGTACGACAATCGCTGGGATCGCTTTTCACCGATTCGCGCGCAACCTGTCTCCGATTGGATGATGGACTACGAGAAACGCGAGCTAGCGGGGCTGGATTGGGAAGTGATTCCCACCCCGGGCGCCACCAACGGTGCCAGCAGCTATATCACCACCCTCGACGGCCAGCGCCTGGCCTTCGTCGGCGAAACGATCTGCGGCCATGGACGCACCGGCCGCCTGGCGCCTTTCCAGTATAATTACAACGATCTCTCCGGTGCAGTGAATGTCTGGTACGCCGCCGCCCGTCTGCGCGACGCTCAACCCGACCTGCTCCTGCCCAGTCTCGGCGATCCTATTGAAGACCCTGCAGGCGCTATCGCCGCCCTGCGCGATAATATCGCCCGCCTCGAGGAAATCAATCCCGGCTTCCGCAACCAGCTCATCACGCCCGACGACGACGATATCGAAGAAGTCATACCCCGCCTCTACCGCTCGCGCTACGGCAATGCCCAAACCCACTTCATCATCGGCCGAAGCGGCAAAGTGCTCTCGATCGACTACGGCTACAATACGCTGGAATTCCAATCGCCGGGTAAAAGCCACCTCTCTAACCGTCGCTCGGCCCTGCACGGGTTGCGCGGGCTCAAAAAACATACTGGCGCCGAGCGCATCGATACCTGTTTGGTCTCGCATTTCCACGACGACCACGTCAACGGCATTCCGCTCCTGCAGCGAATATTCGGCACCGAAGTCTGGGCCGGACGCGAATTCTCGGACCTGCTGGAAAACCCCACGCGCTACGATCGGCCCTGCCTCTGGCACGAGTCGATTCCCGTCGCCCATCATATCCCCAATGGCCAGACCGTCCACTGGGACGACATCGCAATCACGCTCTATCCGATGTCGGGCCATACCCGTTTTGCGACCTTGATCTGCCTCGAGATCGACGGCGTACGCGTCGCTCATACCGGAGACCAGATATTTTTCCAGAATGTACCCGGTGGCCTGCCCTTCGCCCCCGGCGGTGCACCCTTCACCAACCACGTCTACAAAAACGGCCTCGATATCGGTTGCTATCAACAAACCCTCGCCGATCTGCGCCGTTTTCAACCCGAGTGGATTCTCACCGGTCACACCCAGCCCTACCAGACCAGCGACGAGTGGTACGAAACCATTGAACGCGGTGCCACGGCCTTCGACGAAGTTCATCAATCGCTGATGGCTCTGGGCGACGATGAAATACACTTCGGCGCCGAATCCCAGGGCGCCAAGCTCAAACCCTACCAGCTCCACCTGCCCAACGGGGGCGATATAGAATTCGACGGCTGGATCCTCAACCCCTTCCCCAGCCCAGAGCGGGCCACGATCGAAATAGTTGGCCCAGCAGGCTGGGAGAGCGAGGTGCTCCACATCGATCTAGGTCCAAGAGAGCAGAAAGAGATCCACATCGCCGCAAAAATACCGGCGGATGCTTGCGTTCGCCGTCAACCGGTCGGGCTGGATATGATAGTCGGCGGGCGACCCTTCGGTCAGGTAGCCGAAGCGCTGGTGACGGTGGGATATCCAAAATTCTGATCGAGTCGACCCGTGGGCGAGCACGCCAATTTGAATCTGCGGACTGGTTGTTTCCCCTGCCGACGATCCTGCTTAAATTCATGTTCGAGTACAAACCCTTGTTCGGGGCTTTAGCATTGGCCTAAGCCATGGCTTTACCGCTCCGATCCTATGAGTGGATCGGAGCGCGGCGTTGTCCGCGATCCTGCACCATCCGCCCACAATGCCTCTCGACCAGAACTTCGATTTGGAGCCGCCATCATGTCGCTGACTAAATCCGAACGCCGACAATTCGACGACTTGGGCTACCTGGTCAAAGAGGGCGTCTACACCCAAGAGGATCTGCAACCCCTGAAGGACGGACTGACCGCCGTCATCGATCAGCACTGCGCCGCCCTCCAGCACGAAGGACTTATGGGAGCAGAAACGTTTGCCGACCACCCTTTCGAAAGACGCCTCGGTACCTTTTTCAAAAGCGACCCCGAGATCGGCAATCGGATCGTCGGTGCGATCATGGGTCACGGCGGCGGCGGTTATAAAGAGCAGGCTATGCTCGACTTTTTGCGCCACCCCCCGCTGCTCTCCTGCATCGAAAGCCTGGTTGGCTCTCAAATCGTCGGCTCCGCCGTCTACCGGATCCGTCCCAAAGCTCCCGGATACAGCCGCGGTGCCGTACCATGGCACCAGGATTCTGGCTATTTCATGCCCCACTGCGACCAGAGCTTGATCGTCACTTGCTGGATCCCCCTCGTCGATACCACGACCCAAAACGGCTGCCTGCACGTCATACCCAATACGCACCAGAGCGGCGTCTACCGCCACTACACCGGAGGCCAGGGCGGCTATTTGGAAATCGCGCCGGAAGACCTGCCATCCGGCCAATTCATTCCCTGTGAGATGAGTGCCGGTTCGGTCCTCTTCATGACCAACCTGACCCCGCATGCCTCTTTCGAAAACGATACCGATATGGTCCGCTGGAGCGTCGACACTCGGTATCAGGACGCCCAGATTCCCAACAACGTCGACGAAGACCCGGCGGACTTCGACCCCGAACGCGACCCCGTCACCATGGCCTGCCTGCCCACCGAAGGCGACTTCGTCATCAAAGACACCGAGCACCCCACGCGAGAAGTCACCGACGTCGCGCAGTTTCAGAAGATCCGCACTCGCTACGAACGCACCCCCGTACACAAACCCGGCCGTGGCTGGACGCCCTACGCAGAACGAGGTGTACAATGAAGACCGACAAAGCCGAAGCAATCCGCAAGCGCTACCAGTACCGCCGTCTGGTCCTGCGCGGTCAAGCCGACCTGCCTCACCAAGCCGCCGTACGCCTCATCGGTCCCGACTGCGCCTACCACCTCTACGCGAGAAATGCTCGTTCCACCAACGACCAGCGGAGATAAAACGGGAGCTCTTTTCATCGGCCAAGCTCTAAGAAACCAACGAATAAATCCTGTGCGATACGTATCGCCCCACCTTTAATCGCCCAATATGCCATGCCCAACACTGACGATATCGATTCAATCATTGCCGAAGTAGACGACCGAGGCTTCTGCGTCGTCCCCAACGTCATAAGCGTCGAGAAAGCCGACACCGCCCGTTCCGCGCTCGACGTCCTACTCGCTGACGAGATCACCGATCAGGCGCGTCAGGCCCGCACCCAACGGGTCGGCCAGATCGCAGTCAAGCACCCGATTTTTCTCGAGCTGATGTGCGATCCTTTCGTCCTGGCGGTCTGGCAACGGATGCTCGGCGACGACATCATGTGCTCCTCGTGGTCGGCCAATACCGTCTATCCTGGTCACGAGCAGATCGGCTGGCACTCCGACTATCCCTACTGGTCGCTCAAGCCCCCCTGGCCCGCAGGCAACCTGGCCGGCCAGACCGTGTGGATGCTCGACGACTATACCGTCGAGAACGGCGCGACCGCCGCAATCCCCTATTCGCACAAGAAAGGTCACCCACCCGATCCGGCCACGCGGGACGAATGGAGCGAAGAGGGCGAAATCTTCACCGGAGTCCGCGGTAGCGTCGTCTTCGCCCACGGCGCCTGGTGGCATACCGCCAGGCCCAACAGAACCGACCAAAAGCGATCCTGTCTGCTGGGTATGTACCTGATGCCCTGGTTCATTCCCCAGGAAGATATGCGGGCCCAACTCGCCCAGATCGAAGATCCTTCCGAACTGGTCCAACAACTGCTTTGCGGCAAGCAGCACGCCCCCTCGACCGTGGGCGTTTATTAAAGCCTATCGCCCATCTCCAGCCACCTCTCCTACGGAGTTCATTCCATGTCCACCGACCGCCTCTGGGACGGATCCATCGTCCGCTACCCCGACCCCGCCATCGAAGTCCTCGACGAGCGTTTTGCCGGATTCAAGATTCCCAACTCCGCTGTCGAGCGCCTGTGGACCGGTGCTCGCTGGACCGAAGGTCCGGTCTACTTCGGCGACGGACGCTACCTGCTCTTCAGCGATATCCCCAACAACCGCATCATGCGCTGGGATGAAACCACCGGCCAGACCTCGGTCTTCCGCCAACCCTCGCAAAACAGCAATGGCCACACCCGCGACCACCAGGGCCGCCTGGTTTCCTGCGAGCACTTCACCCGCCGCGTCACCCGCACCGAACACGACGGTACCATCACCGTGCTCCTCGACCAGTTCGAGGGCAAGCGGCTCAACGCACCTAACGATGTCGTAGTTCACTCCGACGGTCATATCTGGTTCACCGATCCGGGGTACGGCATCATGCTCAACTACGAGGGCCAGGTATCCGAATTCGAGCTGCCCACCCGCGTCTATCGCCTCAACCCGGAAAGCGGCGAAGCCCTGTGCGTCATCGAAGAGATGCACCGCCCCAACGGGCTTTGTTTCTCACCCGACGAAAGCCTGCTCTACGTCTCGGATACCGGCGACCCGCGCAACATAATGGTCTTCGATGTCGTCGGCAGCGATCTGCAGAACGGGCGCGTCTTCGCCGAAATGGCCCCGGGCGGCTCCGATGGCATCCGCTGCGATATTCACGGCAATCTCTGGTCGAGTGCCGGTTGGGTCGGCGCTGGCTACGACGGGGTGCACTGCTTCGCCCCCGACGGCGACCTGATCGGCAAAATCCACCTGCCGGAAACCGTGTCGAATCTCTGCTTCGGCGGCGTGATGAAGAACCGACTCTTTATGACCGGCAGCCAGTCGCTCTATGCCGTCTATCTCGAGACCCAGGGAGACCAGAAGCCCTGAGCAAAGAAGCTCTGCTGGCCATGTGGCGAGTTCGACACCTCCATCGTCGGCCTCATCGGCTATCGCACACCAGCAACCACTTGGTGCATAGCATTCGAATTCACCATATTTCGCGCGGCACACTGCACATTTCACCAGGAACAATGCGATGAAAACCTATCTCGAGGGCTGCAGCGTCCCTACCACTGCAATCGGCCAGGTGGAAATCCCCCGCCTGATCATGGGCATACACCCCTATGACGGCTGCTCCTACCAACACAAGGAGCGCGACGAAGAAAATTTTCGCACCTTCAACCGCACCGAGCGCGTGGCCGAAGTACTGCGTTACGCGGTCGAGGAAGGCGGTATCACTGCGGTCCAGGTCGATCATATGCTGCCCGAACTCGATCGCCTGCATCTGCAGGCGATCTGGGAGACACAGGAGCGTACCGCCACTCAGATCGGCATGGTGGCCTATATCCTGATCCCGGTGACCCTCGACGGCGAGATCGTCTCCTACTCGGAGCGTGCCCACTCGACTTTCTACGAGCGCAATGAAGCTCTGGCCGGCGATGCCTTCCGCGAACACTTCCACCGCGACGAGATTATCCGCTACAACCTCGGTGGCGACTTTGAGGGCATCGTCACGCCCAGGACCGTCGCGCCCTACAGCGAAGAAGATGCCGCCCGCTTCGAAATCGACTACGGCATCCTCGAACAATACCTGGGCTTCTTCGCGGGTTGTGAAATTCTCATTGCCGACCCCGGAGCCGAAATCGACCTGCTGGCGATGACCGGCCGTTTCGACCTGATCCGCGAGTACCTAGCATTCTTGCGACAACGCTTCGACACCGTCATCACCAGTGTTCATCACGCCGGGGTCACTCTCCCACTGCTGGAAGCCGAGAATATCCCCGTCGATGGCTATCTGACCACCGTCAACGCCCCGGGCACCTTCATGTTTCCCACCCGAGATATGGCCATCGACGCGATTAAAAACGCCAGCAAACCCGTCATTGCCATCAAACCGATGGCCGGCGGCCGCTATCTGGGCCACAAGGCTTTCGAGTACGTCTTCGACGAAGTCGGGGTCCAGGCCTCGATGTTCGGCATGGGCACCCTCGACCAGGTTCGCGAGACGACGCAGGCGGCCAGGACAGTACTCGGCGCGGCCTGAGATGAGCTTCAAAGTAGCCCTGATCGGCACCGGTGGTCGCAGCGTAAGCTACGCGGCCGCCTATCAAAAACACGCCGACGTAGAAATCACCGCCCTCGCGGATCCCGACGCTGCGCATCGCCAAGCCGCAACCGCCCGCGCCGGACTGAAAGACGGATACGCCGCGTACGACGACTGGCGCGACCTCCTGCACCAGGAACAAGACCTCGACGGCGTCGTCATCTGCTCGCCTAATCATCTTCACGCCGAACACGCCATCGGCTGTCTCGAGCGCGGTCTGCCCATCGCCCTGGAAAAACCTCTGGCCCCGACCAAGGCGGAGTGCGAACGCATCATCGCCGCCGAGCGCGCCAACGCCGGCCGCACTCTTATCGGTTTCGTGCTGCGCTCGGCCCCGTTTTACGTCAAGATCTACGAGTTGATCACCCGCGGGCTCATCGGCCGAATCGTCTCACTCCAAGCCGATGAACTACCCGGCGTCGGAGTTAGCTCGGTTATGAACCGTAGTCCCTGGCGCCGCTACCGCGACAAAAGCGGTGGCTCAATGCTCGAAAAATCCTGTCACGACCTCGACCTGCTCAACTGGATGATGGACTGCCGCCCGGTTTCGCTCAACTCCTATGGCAACCGCCAGATCTTCGTCACCGACCCCGAATTGCCCGAGCGCTGCGACGACTGCCATCTAGAAACTGCCTGTCCCTACTACAATCCCACTCGTTCCGACCACGAGGACGAGAGCGAAGAAATTCTGCACCAGTTCATCCGCGAGGACCATCGCTGCATCTACAATATCGACAAGGACATTCTCGACGTGCAGACGCTGCAGATTGAATACGAGAGCGGCGCCATCGCCAGCTTTGTGCTCAATTTTCACGCCATGGGGCCGCGGGCCGGACGCAACTTCCACGCTGTCGGCACCCAGGGACGGATCTGGGGCAATCTTCACGATGCACGAGTCCATCTCTACCGCAATGGACCATGCAGCGAAGAAATCTTCGATACCTCCGGCGACGGCTCGGGTCACGGCGGCGGCGATGCACTGCACGCTTATGAGCTGGTCGCGATGATGGAAGACCCCGAATATCGACCACGACAAAACGCCTATGCCGGATACTTGAGCGCCGTGATGTGCTTTGCGGCCGACCTCTCTGTTGCAGAGCGGCGGCGGATCGATTTGCGCTTCGGCGAAGACGGCTTTGCCGAGCTAATTTGACTCTTTGATACTACCAAGCGGAAAAAATCACATGAGCTCGCTCCACACGTGCAACCATTGGATCTTCGACCTGGACGATACATTGGCCAAAAGCGCTATCGACTTCGACGCCATGCGACGGGAACTGGGCTTGCCCCTGGGTAAGCCCATCCTCGAAGAAATCGAAACTCGACCTGCGAACGAAGCCGATGCGCTACACACCCGCCTCGCCGAATTGGAGCGCGGCTACGCCCTGCGAGCCACGCCGTTGCCCGGCGTCCACGACCTGCTCACCGAACTCGTCAAGTTCAATAGCCGCCTCGGCATTCTCACTCGCAACAGTCGCGACAATGCGCTGGAAACCCTGGCCGTCTGTAATCTCGATGGTTTTTTTGATTCCGCCGATGTCCTGGGCCGCGATGAAGCCGCGCCCAAACCCGAACCCGACGGCATCCGCAAACTGCTCGCTGCCTGGAAGACCACACCGGAAAGAGCGGCAATGGTCGGCGACTTCCGCTACGATCTCGAAGCCGGCCGTCGCGCCGGAGTCATCACCGTCTACTACGATGCCCACAACAAAGATCTATGGAGTGCCGAAGCCGATCACCGAGTTAACAGCCATACCGAATTGCTCAACCTGTTGCGCCGAACGGTTGCGTCGAAAGCCCCAAAGAACGCGCTGAGCACGCGCGACCCAAGCCATGCTTAACCAATTAGCCGACCATATCTGGACGCTGAGTCGCCCCCTCCATCTCGGCCCGGTCGAACTGGACCACCGCATGACCGTCGTCCGCTTCGCTTCGAACCAGCTCTGGGTCCACTCGCCGGTCGCACTCGACTCAGAGGTCCGCGCCGCGCTCGACCAACTGGGCGAAGTGGCCTACCTCGTCGCACCGAATACCTTCCACGACCTCTACTGGCCGCCCTATTTCGCCGCCTACCCCAAGGCCCGCTTCTTCGCCGCACCAGGTGTCCGCCAAGAACATCCCGACCTGCCCTTCACCGATGTACTCTCGACCGAAGCACCGGCTGCATGGTCGGGTCAACTGGAGCAAACACTGGTCGCCGGAATGGCCAAAATCTACGAAGTCGTCTTCGTAGATCACCAGAGCAAAACACTGATCGCCGCCGACCTGGTCTTCAACTACGACCACACCGTCAATCTAGCCACGAGCCTGCTGCTTAAAATGACCGGCACTTACGACCGCTGCGCGGTTTCGCGACTCTTCAAACTCTACATTCGCGACAAGAAAGCCCTGCGCCACTCGATCGACCAGATCCTTTCCTGGGATTTCGAGCGCATAGTCGTCGGCCATGGACACCTTATCGATAGAGACGGCCGACAAGTACTCAAAGAAGCCTATTCCTTCCTCCGATGATCGTAGCGCTCCACCCCCCAGAGGAAGACCCGTACTGCCAGTGGCAACCCGATACAGAAATACGTCGTCCACCAGAAAACGCTCAGCACCTCTTGTCTCGTTCCCAACTCATAGCCCTTGCTGAGCAAATAAAGTGCTCCCACCGTCAGCCCCCCTAGCGCCAACCAGGCGATCCAGCATATCGCGCAAAACATCAGGAATATCCGCCGCGAGCTATCGCGGGCGTGCAATTCCCTACCTTCGGTTGACATCAGCTACCCTCCTTAGCAATATCTAGCCATTCATTTCCACAACTAAAATACGACCGAGCCCTTTTTCAAACTCATGCTGCGAAATCCACGCGCCACTACGGCCGGCAACCCCATCCACATGATCCGTCCGGACCTGAGCGAGATCCCGCAGGCAGATATTCCCCCCGGCTTCGCCATTCGCCCACTGCACCCCGACGAGGGTCCCGCGTGGACGGATCTGATCCTCGAAGCCGAAGAATGGCTGGACCTCTCTCGAAATCTCTTCACGAGCGAATTCGGTCACGATCTTCGTTCTGTGCCCGAGCGATGTTTTTTTATCGTCGATGCTGAGGATATCCCCGTCGGCACCATCAGCGCCTGGTATCGGCACGGCTACCGCGGTCTCGATTATGGCCTCATCCACTGGGTCGCCACCCGACCCGCCTACCAGGGTCGGGGCCTGGGCAAAGCCGGTCTCTCCTTCGCCCTGACCAGACTCGCGCGCTGGCACCAACGCGCGCTGCTCAGCACCCAGACCAAACGCCTCCCAGCCATCGCCCTCTACCTCAACTTCGGTTTTCAACCCGACCTCGACGAACCCGGAGCCCGCAGCAACTGGCGCCAGCTCAAAGCAGAACTCCGACATCCCGCGCTGGACAACCTCGATATCTGAAGCCGATCCCCACATAAATACCTCCAGCCCTAAAGGCCCAGACCATGCCCGAGACTCGACCCAATATCATCCTCTTGATGACCGATCAGCAACGCGGCGACTGCCTCGGCCTCGACCCGCACTCGCCCGCCGTATTGCAAACTCCGAATCTCGACCACATTGCCCGCTCCGGTCTCCACTGCACTCGAGCTTACGCCGAATGCCCCAGCTGCATCCCCGCCCGCCGCTCGATCATGACCGGCACCGCCCCGGCGGCCAACGGTGGCGTCGGCTTCCAGGGCGCCGCGTGGAACCCGGCCCATACCCTGGCCGGCGAGCTTGGCAAAGCCGGCTACCAGACCGAGATGATCGGCAAGCTCCACCTGAGCCCGATGCGCCGGCGGTACGGCTTCGACCACATGCAGCTGGCCGACGCCACCCGCGGCGGCGACAACGAGTACGTGGAATGGCTGCAGACCCGCCATGCCCGCCACGACGTCGACCCCGGGATGGCTCACGGCGTCTCGGCCAACGGCTGGGTCGGCCGGCCCCACCATCTTCCCGAGGATCAGATGCACACCTTCTGGTGCATCGACCGCGCCATGGACTTCATCCGCAAGCGCGACCCGACCGTACCTTTCTTCCTCAACATCTCGTTCATCGATCCCCACCCGCCGTTGACGCCGCCGGCTCACTACTACCAGCGCTATATCGAGCGGGAGCTGCCGGAGCCGGCGGTCGGCGACTGGGCCCGCGACTTCGACGGCCCACAGCACGGCCTCAATCCAGACGCCGGGCACATCCATTTGCCGCCCCATGACCAGCGCTGCGCGCGCGCCGCCTATTACGGCATGGTCAACTTCGTCGACGACCAGGTCGGCCGCCTGATCCAGCACGCCCGCAATCTGATGCAGGAGGCCCTGATCCTCTTTACCTCCGACCACGGCGAGATGCTCTGCGACCACAACATGTTTCGCAAGACCTGGCCCTACGAAGCCTCGGCCCGCGTGCCCTTCCTGATCTCGCCGCCGAAGAGCTGGGGACTGGCCGGCGAAGTAGCCTGTACCACTCCGGTAGGCCTCCAGGACGTCATGCCCACGCTCCTCGACGCGGCCGGCGTGGACATCCCCGACGCCTGCACGGGCCACAGCCTCCTCCCCATCGTGCGCGGCGACACCGACGGTGTCCGGGACCTCCTTCACGGCGAGCACGCCGGCTGCTACGCTTACGACGACGGCAACCACTTCATCACCGACGGCAACCAGAAGTATGTCTGGTACTCCCAGACCGGCCGCGAGCACCTCTTCAACCTGGACGAAGACCCCCACGAATGCCGCGACCTGGCCCTGCAACCCGATGCCGAAACCCGGCTCACTCCCTGGCGCCGGCGCCTCATCGACGTCCTCAACGGCCGCCCCGAAGCCTTCACCGACGGCACCAGCCTGAACGCCGGACAACCCCATACCGCCCTGATTCCCGGATACGACCCCGACGCTACCTATCCCTTTCTCTAATAGTTTCTTTAGTCAAGGCTGTCGGGGCCTTCTATCCCGCCAGCTTGGGGGACCTGGCACTCCCACTGCCGGATTCCTCCCCATACCGGAGCAACGAGGACACAACCACCAATCGAGGAGAGGAAACGCATGAAGGTGAAAGTAGGAGTCATCGGCCTGGGCTGGCCCGGCCAGGAGCACCTCAAAGGCTACAGGAAATCTCCCAACGCCGAAGTCATCGCCGTCTGCGACGCCAACCAGGCCCTGGCCGCCCAACAGGCGGAAGAGCACGGAATCGCCGCCACCTACACCGATCACAAGACCATGCTGAAGCAGGCCGGCATCGACGCCGTCAGCGTCTGCCTCCCCAACTTCCTCCACGCCCCCATCGCCCTCGACGCCCTGCGCGCCGGCAAGCACGTTTTCTGCGAGAAACCCCCCGCCCTCGACGCCGGGCAGGCGCGCCGGATGGCGGCCGCGGCCGAGAAGAACGGCTGCACCCTGATGTACGCCCTCTGCCGGCGTTTCGACGGCAACTCCCAGCTGCTGAAGGGCTACATCGAAAGCGGCGATCTCGGTGAGATTTATTTTGGGCGCACCATCTACCATCGCCGCCGCGGCATCCCCCACGGCACCGGTGCCTGGTTCACCGACAAGAAGCGC
>MDTE01156734.1_pt1 | contig 16794 bp, 14 predicted proteins | sample 811231 | NCBI WGS metagenome assembly MDTE01 (sample SAMN05326651, study PRJNA326480) | marine metagenome | isolation source: seawater | place: Indian Ocean: Red Sea | collected 2010
ACTCCGAAGTGTCCCAGCGGCTCGGTCGAAGGTCCGGTTCGACGCTCGAGATTATCGGTTTGCCAAAGTTGGCCCGAGATTCCCCAGACGCTCTGACCACGATTCCAAGAGAGGTGCAGATAATCCTGGCTGATGCTCTGGATCCAGGCTCCATGGCTGAAGGAGATACTGCGTCCGCTCGTTTGCAGGGTTGCCGGATTCAAGGCTTGGGCGTCGGATAGAGCCGCAACCGCTTCGGAGAGTCCGGCGGCGCGTGCTCCCCCGCTCAGGCGCAGCGAGGGCAGGTTGGTGGCGAAGAGCGCAGTGGGTAAGGCGATGAGCGCGGCCAGTAGGAGATGCATATCGCTAGAATGCCAACGCCAGACCTACGCTCTTGCGGCCCCCGGGCCCGAGGGGATCAGTGAGATAGGCGTAGTGGAACTGAAGAGTCTCGACGCGCATTGGACTCAGGGTCAGCCCAGCGGTAAAGGGCATTTGGTCTTCGGTTTTGAGGTGGTACAGACCGCCGCGTAGCGTGAGCAGGGGGCTCAGGATCCACTCGGCGCTGAGATGGGAACTCTGTGCGTTACCGGAGCGAAACTCGACGCCCAGAGTCAGCGAGCTAAAGAGCCGGTGCGCCGCTCCGAGAATCAGCACGCGGGGAAGAGGGTCTTCGGTGCTGCTCGATTGCTGGTTGGTCAGACTCACTTTCCAGTCGAGTTTGGCGCCGAGGTTGCGCACTCCGGCACCGAGCCAGGTGTGATCGGCGATACGGAACTGAGCTCCTAGGTCCAGGCCGCTGCCGCTGGCTTTGGCCTGGGGAGAAAAGGGGACATCGATGTTTTGGTCGAAGATCTTCACGGTGAAGCCGAGTGCCAGGCGTGGTCCGAGGGTGCGGCCCACGGCAACGATGAAGGTGTTGGCGCGATCCGAAATCGGACCGGTGTACTGGCCGCTGGCGGTGCGGCCATCGATTTCACCGACCGAGGCGTGTGACCAGGCGAATCCGAATCCCATATCGCCGCGGGCGTTGAGTGCGAAGGATGCGCTGTTTTGCCGGCGATCGTGCGAGAGAGACTGGATTGAGGTCTGTACGGCCTTGCCGCGCAGGCGCGCGAGGCCGGCGGGATTCCAATAGGGAGAAGAGGCGTCATCGGCCATGGCGACAAAGGCGCCCATGCCCAAACCGCGAGTTCCCAGACCCGATGCGAGGAAGGCGCCGGCGAAATCCGCTGCCTGCGCGGCGGAAGCGATGAGTACTAATGCGGCCAGCGCTTTCAATCCAGCACCACCACCTTGCCAAATGCCCGTTGACCGGTGCTGAGTTCGATGCGGTAGAAGTAGGTGCCGTTGGCTACGCTCTGGCCATCCTGGTCGCGACCATCCCAGGCGACCCGATGGTCGGTGTTACCGGCGTAGGGCGCGGTACTCATCAGGTCGCGGACCCGGCGGCTGGCAAAGTCGTAGATCGAGATCGAGACCTCGGCCTCTTGTGTCAGGCTGAAGACGATGGTTGCTGTTTCGCGCGAGGGGGCAAACGGGTTGGGTGCTGCGTAGGTGAATGCGGTGCTGTCGGCTACGCCTCCATTGCCGATAAAGGCTCCGGTATCGAGCGAGCGAGTGCGGATCAGATCGCGGATTACACGCCAACTAGCGCCTTCGTCGTCCGTGCGCCCCAGGCCTTTTTCAGCGCCAGCCCAGAGTACTTCGCCAATCGTTGCGAGTCCGATAAACGTACCGGCGAGGGGCTCGCCGTCGATGACGGAGACCTTATCCCAGGTGCGGTCGGCGTCAAGCGTCAGCGTCGGGTCGCGACTGGCGAGGAGCCCCAGATTGGTGCCGGCCCAAGCGAAGTTGGGAGTGAAGGCGAAATCCCAGGCGAAGGTCGGTCCGGTATGGGTCCAGGTCTGGCCGAGATCGCGACTGACGCTCATGGCCTGGGCCTGGCCCTGCCCCGTCGTATTGGTGCCGGCCCAGATGGCACTAGAGCCGTCGGGCAGCATTTGGCGCTCCAGCGCGACAACCCAGTTGCCGGCAGGGTGGCCGGGCAGGGGATTTTGGTTCTGGTCCAGGCGAACTTTGGCATTTTGCCAGGTCTGGCCGGCGTCGAAGGTAAAAGCGATACCACTGGAGGTGCCGATCCACACCGTGTCGCCAGAGGCCAGTACTGCGAAGGTGCGATGCAGGTACTCTTGACTGGCCAGACTGTCGACGGCGGCGCGCAATTCGGCGATACCGCCTGGGTTGCCGTTTGCCGTGGCGAGGCTGTCGGCCAGCAACGAGAGGCTGTCGGCGGCAGTATCGGCGGCGAAGAAGACGATTTCGTCGGCGCCACCGGGCAGTACTCGCTCCCAGGTGCGTCCATCATTGCTCGTGCGCACTGTGGAGCCAGCCAGAAAGGCCGCCCAGACGATGCCGTCGTCTAGGGCGATGTCGAAGCAGGCATTGAGAATGGGGGTGGTGGGACCGCGGTGAAAACCCGCCCTGGTGGTATCGAAAATGGCCTCGTTGGGGATGTGGTGCCAGGATTGGCCTCCATCGTGCGAAAAACTCAGCCCGGTACCGACCTGGAAAGTGCCCTGACCTGCGACCGTAGTATCGACCAAAGTCGCCACCCATACGGTATCGCCTTGAGCATCGAGGGCAGAGATGGCGCCACGGCCAAGCCCATTGAGTTCGGTAAAGGTGACCCAATCGGAAGCGTTGAGGCCGCTGTTCTGGGCTGGGTTGAGGCGGGCTATCCCGCTATCGGTGCCGACCCAGAGATAACGTCCGCTCCAGACGACTTTGCCGATTTCGGAACCGAAGAGGCTGCGTATAGGTTCGGAACTCTGATGGAATCGCTGCGGGTGTGCGGGATGAGCGGGCGAGAGGTGTGGCGACAGGACGATTAGTATGGCGATGGTGAAGATGTGCCGATGGCGAAAAAATAATATCATCGGGTAGGTGTTTCCATCTCGAATCGATTCGAATTCGAGTCAGACATAGGTGGCGGCTCGCTCGCGCATCGCCTCGACCGTCTCATAGCCTACGCCATAGTCACCGATGCGGGTTCCATCACTGTTGCCGTGGCTGTCGGATCCTCCCGATCTGAGCAGGTTGTGGCGCTCGGCGAAGTGGCTGTAAAAATCGATTTGAGGAGGTTGATGTGCGGGGTGGAAGACCTCAATGCCATCGAGTCCATAGGAAACTAGTTGCTGGGCAATGGCCTCTGGGAGACTGGCACCGGGATGGGCGAGCACGGCCACACCCCCGACGCGGTGAATGAGGGCGATGACCTCTTGGGCGGAGGTATAGGGTTTGGGTTTAAAGGCGGGACCCCGATCGCCAATATAGCGGTTGAAGGCTTCGTCCTTGCTCGAGACCAATCCGTTTGCAACCATGGCTGCGGCGATATGGGGACGTCCCAAAGGGCTGCCGTTGGCCTGATCGAGGACTTGCTCGAAATCGACGTTCAGTCCCATATCGTTGAGCGATTCGACGATGGCGACACCCCGCTGGTAGCGGGCCTGAAAGGATGCCTTAAGGGTAGTGTCGAGTTGGTCGTCATTGCAGTCGATACAGTAGGCAAGGATATGAACTTCGCGATTTTGGACGTGGGCACTCAACTCGGTGCCGGGCACGACCTCCATTCCCAGGCGCTCTCCGGCGGTGGTGGCTTCGGGGATCCCCTCGACTGTATCGTGGTCGGTCAAGCTCATTGCCTGCAATCCCGCTTCACAGGCTTCTTCAACTGCCTGAGTAGGTGTTCGCAAGCCGTCGGAGCAAAAGGAATGCATGTGAAGGTCGGCCAAATTATAGCGCACGAGGATCTCTTTGCTTTTCAAGGTTCCCGAGTTTTTGCCAAGAACACAGCAAAGATATAAAAAAAGCCTTTTGGTGCTTGCGATCAAGCCTTTTGCCGTACGCTATATGCTGGGAGTTTAGCTCAGAATTCGAAAGGTTCTTCAAATGCTTAGTTTCTGGAGAGTGCAAGGAGATCGTTGCCGCAATCGACGCGAATTTTTCTCAACGCTTGATCCTTGAGTTGACGCACTCGCTCCCGGGTCAGGCCCATTTGTGAGCCGATTTGTGCCAACGTCAGGTTGGTCTGGCCGTCGAGGCCGAAATAAGCGCGAATTATCAGGGCTTCGCGCTGGTCTAGTCGATCGAGACAGGCGTTTAGCCGATTGGAGAGCGAAATGCGTTCATAGCAGTCTGCGGGATTGGGACCTGGATCGGCAAAGGTGTCGATCAGTGGTTCTTCCTCCCAGGGGAAGGACGGTGCGTCCATCGATATATCCGGTTGGGCGCTTTCTAGGGCGTTGAGTGTTCGCTCGAGCGACATTTCGGTGCTGTGGGCGATTTCTTCACAGGTTGGATAGCGCCCCAATTGCTGGGTGAGGACTCCCCTGCTTCGTTCGATTTTCCGCAAGTCGTTGGTCCGACTCGTCGGCGGGCGAGCAATTTTGCCTTCTGTGGCCAGGGCTTTGAGAATACCCTGTCGTATCCACCATACGGCATAGGTGATGAATTTAAAGCCGCGGGTCTCGTCGAAACGCTTGACCGCCTCTAGCAAACCGAGGTTGCCCTCGGAGATCAGCTCGATAAAAGGGAGACCACGACCGTTGTACTCCTTGGCGATACGGACGACGAAGCGCAGATTGGACTCGACCATCTGTTGCATGGCACTTTCGTCTCCAGCCCGTGCTTTGGCCATCAACTCGGTTTCTCGTTGACGGCTCAGGGGGCGAAAGTGTTGGATATCGCGCCAGTAGGAATCTAAATTGCCCGATCCATCAGCATCGTTTTTTTCCATAGGATGCCGGTCTTATTTAGCTTGGACAGAGGTAGAACAGCGTGGGAAACTGGAATTATATAGGTATAACGACAGAACAGAGCGTTTGGTTCCAGTTGGGATTCAGGCGGAGGGTAAGAATTGGCGAAAACGGTTATAGGCTGCATCCCAATCTGTTTCGCTTTCAGGCTCGTAGATTTCAGACTCGAAAGAGCGACGCACGACCTCCCGGGCTTCGGCGAGCGAGGTGAGTTGCCCCAGTCCGATGAGTTGGAGCATCAGGTTGCCGATCGCCGTGGCTTCAAGCGGCCCGGCGATGACCGGTCGTCCGGTCGCCGAGGCGGTAAACTGGCAGAGCAGGCGATTTTGGATACCGCCGCCGACTATGTGAATCGATTCGAGACGACGTCCGAGGATGGTCTCTAGACTTTCCAGTACATAGCGGTATTTAAGCGCTAGACTCTCGAGTACGATCCGAATGATTTGTCCCTCGTCCACCGGAATCGTCTGATCCGTCTCCTGACAGTAGGTACGGATTCGCGCCGGCATCCCGCCCGGGGCCAAGAAGCATTCTTCATCGGGATCGAGAAGGGCAGTGAAGGGCTCAGCTTCTCGGGCCATAGCCGTGAGCGTATCGTAGGAACGAACTTGGCCTTCGTGTTCCCAGGTCCGGCGGCACTCTTGTACCAACCACAGTCCCATGATGTTTTTGAGAAAGCGGTAGGTTGGTCCGACACCGCCTTCATTGGTGAAGTTGTAGCGAAGCGCCTGATCGTTGATGAGGGGGGCATCTAGTTCGACACCCATCAGCGACCAGGTTCCCGAGCTAATATAGGCATAGTCGCGAGTCGTGGCGGGGACGGCGGCGACCGCCGAACCCGTGTCGTGGGTGGCTGGGGCAATGACCGGTACAGCGCCGAGCCCGGTTGCGGTGGCGATAGAAGGCAGGAGTGTGCCCACTCGGGTTCCGGGTTGGACAATCTCGGGTAGGAAATGGGTCGGAAGGTCCAGGCTCTCTAATAGCTTGGTAGACCAGGCACTCTGGCGCGGATCGTAAAACTGGGTGGTGGTGGCGTTGGAAAACTCGCAGACCTTGGTGCCGGTGAAATAGAAGTTGAAAAGATCGGCCATCATCAGCATGGTCTGAGTCGATTCCAGGAGCTTTGAATCGCGTAAAGAGAGCAGTTGATAAAGGGTGTTGAGCTTCATAAACTGCACGCCGGTATACGCAAAAATCTCTTCGCGTGAGAGATGGGAGAAGGCCTCTTCAAGCATGCCATCGGTGCGCGGGTCGCGGTAGTTGCGCGGGTTGTCGAGCAGCGCGTCATCGGGACCCAGGAGGGCGAAATCGACACCCCAGGTATCGATCCCGACCGCGTCGAGGTCTTTGCCGTGCTCGCGGGCGAAGAGGCTCAGGCCTTCTTTCATCTCGGTGAAGAGAGCCAGGGGGTTCCAATAAAGGCGGTCAAAGAGTTGTACCGGTCCGTTGGCGAAACGGTGTAGCTCTTCTAGCGTCAGGCGTTCGCCATCGAAGCGACCGATGATGGCGCGTCCGCTTTCGGCCCCCAGATCGAATGCGAGGAGTTTGCTCATAGGTAGTTCAGACCTAGGTCGGAGATGAGTTCGCGGGTGTCGTTGTCTAGTAGAGCGCAGATCAGGGCGATCCCCAACTCGCGTTCTATGGCGGTGGCATACGAAGTGTGTTCGTCGCGGAAATTGAGTCGCTGGAAACCGAGGATGGTTTCTTTGAATTCTTCGGGGCGCTCGTAGAGAACTGCCTGGGCGATGGGCGTGTTGTCGAGTGCGTCTTCGACGAAGGAGACTCCAAAGATCTCCTCTAAGGCGTTTCGGAGCTGGCGGTGTAGCATTAGAAGGGGTAGATCTCGTCGAGTTTGCGTACCAGCGCGGAGGTGGGACGCTCCCTTGATTCCTCAATCACATATTGGATGATCGGCGCACGGTGCCAATAGCTCAAAATCGCCTCAATATTTAACGAAGGCTGGCGAAATTCTAGGCGGAAGACGAGGAAGGCGCGGAAGAGGTTTTTTATCATGGCTCCTTAACCGTTGACTGATTATCTAATGAGGGCGTTTCTCCGATTGAGCGCAAGGGTGCAGATCCGATCGGGAGTGATTGGCATTGTACCGGAACGGTTTGGAGATGAACATTCCGTCGAGAAAAAGTCTGCGGTGTGGATGAAAGAGCGTTTTTTTCAAGGTGATTAGCCAAAATGGCGAGGGGCGAAATTCTCCCTTAGCGCTGCACTGTCGCAAGGATTGTGCTTGATTGAAGTACTGCGTCTCAGCTTCAGTACTGGTAAATATTTGAAACAATGAGGATCTCATCGTCGAGCTAGCTAGTCCTTTAGTGGGATGGACCTGAGGATGTGATAGAAGGCGCTCCGGCGACACGCATTAATCCGTACTCGCTGTTTTTCGAGCAGGTACATATCGCGGACTGTGTCGTGCTCGTACTGCGATTCCCATAGGGAGCTTGGCCTCCAGGAGGCAGTTTTCGAGTATGGTTATATTTTTTCGCGGCCTCTCACAGAGGGTACAAGCTCTTTTGAAAAATGAGTTTAGGGTGGAAGATGGAGAAGCTATCGATGGGGTTGCCCCGGGTCTTCGCTGTCCTAAAAATGCTAAGATTATTGGAGTGAATAGATCTCGTCAATTCGACTTGGTGTAGAGATTGCTTGATTTTCGTTGCGTCGCGGCGTATTTTGGGGCACTATATGGGGCGTTGGAAACCCCAAAATGGGGTGCTGGGAACCCAAAATGGGGCGCTGGAAACCCCACCAGATCTACTGAAACGATATAGTTCACCCTACTGGGAGGTCCATATGTTGAGAAAATTGGCTATACTGGCTCTGGCGGTTGGTCTAGGCGGGTGTGGAACCGAGGACGAAGATAAGCAAGTGCTCACTAATTATGTCCAGCAGTTGAAAAAACTGGATGGCAAAAATAAACAGCTTGTGAGTACAATTGAACATTTGAGAAAGCCGCTTAGTGAGATTTCCGGAGAGGATTTGGTCAAAGCGCGACAACTCATTGTTGATTATGTAGCGGTACTGCAAGCAATGCCTCGCGATCTTCCTTACCGCGAACTGCGGGTGACTCATAACCTCTATGTTGACAAAGTCGCGCAGGCTATTAAGCTGTCCGGAGATCAGGGCCGCGAAATGAAGCGCGAGAAGAGCAATGTGGATATCGGCGTGCGTCATATTGAGAAATTTACCAAGCGACATCACAACGGCATGAACGTCTTGTGGGATCGCCATAATTTGCCCAATTTCCCGCTGGAATATCCAGGTAATTAAGAGCTAATCGCCTCAATCACGCCCCCGGCCCCAGCGGCCGGGGGTTTTTTTATGTACTTAGGGTTGTATGCGGTGGGTCTGTATCGAATCGATGCCTCACGTGCTGGGTGGTGGAGAGCACGCCGGTATAGAGGAAGCCGATGAGGAAGAGCAGCAAGAAGGGCAGACCCAGATAGAGTTCGGTAGACCAGGCGTGGTAGAGCGTGATGGCGAAATAGAGAGCCATGCTCAATTCGCCCAGCGAGAGGAGGGTCCAGCGACTGGTGTACTTGCGATCGGGACTGTGGTTTTTGCGCCCGGTGAAGCCGTATTTGGGGGTGCGGAGGAACTCGCTCTGATGTCCGATCAGACCTTCGAGAACCGCTCGGGTATTATTGATGCAGAGGCTCATGCCGATCGCCATCAGCAGCGGAAGGTATTTAATCTGTCGCTTCCAGTCGGAGTAGAGGACCCGTTGCGAAGTGAGGTAGAATCCGGAGATGGCCATGGTGGCGAAGCAGAAGAGCGGTAGGTCGATGATAAAAAAACGCCCCCAACCCAGTTGCGAGCGTATCGTGAGCACCGGCAGAGTAAGCAGGCCCATCAAGAGCATCGAAATATAGCAGAGGTTTGCCGTTAGATGCAGGGTTGCCTCGACCTTGATATTAGCAGGCAGTGAGCCACGCCAGATTTGGGGTAGTATTTTCTTGGCCGTCTGTGCGGCGCCTTTAGTCCAGCGGTGTTGTTGTGATTTGAAGGCATTGATTTCGACCGGGATTTCACCGGGCACTTCGATTTCCGGCAGGTAGAGAAACTGCCAACCTGCCAATTGGGCCCTATAGCTCAGGTCGAGATCTTCGGTCAGGGTATCGTGCTGCCAGCCTCCGGCCTCGTAGATGGCCTCCTTGCGCCAGATGCCGGCGGTGCCGTTAAAGTTGAAGAAACGTCCCGAGCGGTTGCGGGCGGTGTGCTCGACGATGAAGTGGCCGTCGAGGAAGATCGACTGGATCCGGGTCAAGTGTGAGTATAGACGGTTGATATGACCCCAACGCATCTGTACCATGCCGATCTTTTCGTTGGTGAAGTGGTGGATCGCCCGTTGTAGAATATCGGGGGGTGGTACGAAATCGGCGTCGAGGATCAGTATGAACTCGCCCCGGCTCTGTTTGAGTCCGGCGGCTAAGGCCCCGGCCTTGAATCCATGGCGTTCTCGGCGACCGAGATATTCGATATCCAGCCCTTGGGTTGCTAAGCGTTCTACGCCCCGACGGGCTTTGTCGCAGGTCTCATCCAGGGAATCGTCGAGGACCTGGATTTGGAAGCGATCTCGGGGATAGTCCAGCTGGCCTACGGCTTCGAGCAGGCGCTCGACTACGTGGTATTCGTTGTAGAGAGGCAGCTGGACGGTGATCGCAGGCAGTTGCTCAAAGGATTTGGGTTTGGGGACTGGAGTTTGCCGGTGGCGATAGAAGAGGCGCAAGAGTTGGTAGCGGTGGATGCCGTATATGCTGAGGAAAGTGATGATCAAGCAATAGGCAACCAGGCAAAGGGTTTGCCATAATTCCATCGGGCCTGCCATACTTTTAGTTTCCCAGTAGAATATGATCTCGTTCTGGGAAAGGGAGTGTCATGCTTTAGGCATTGATGCCGCAACACCGTTTGTATTTCTTACCGCTGCCGCAGGGACAGGGGTCGTTGCGACCGACTTTGGGTTGGTCGCGGACGATTGGCTGGCGCGCTTTTTGTCCCTCGTCGCTACCACCGCCCGAGCCGCGCAACTGGGACGGATCCTGCAGCGGGCGTCCCGGAACGCCAGCCGTCGGTGCGGAGGCTTGTTCGACACCGCGAAAGCCCATATTGGTCGCATCGCGGTGGACCGCATCGATCCGGCTGGGCTGCTGACGCGCCGTATTCAATGTTTCGGCCTCGGTGTCGATCCGCAGCTGGAAGAGGTTGCGCAGCGTCTCCTGAGCGATGCGGGCGATCAGACTTTCGAACATGTCGAAGGCCCCCTTTTTGTACTCGATGAGGGGGTTTTTGCCGCCGACTCCGACGAAGCCGATCCCATCCTTGAGTTCGTCGATTTCGTGGAGGTGCTCCTGCCAGCAGGTGTCGATTGTGTGCAGGGCAATGGCTTTTTCAATATCGCGAAAAACTTCATCGCCCACGATGTCGATACGTCGCTGATAGGCCTCTTGGATCGTGGTCAGCAACGTTTGGCGCAGGGTGTCGGTGGTGGTCTGGGCGCGCTCGGTTTCGGAGATGGTCAGGCCTAAGAAGAAAGTACTGCTGAACTCATTCTGCAGGCCCTCCCAATCCCATTCTTCCGCAAAACTATCCGGATCGACAAATGGAGCCAGTACGTCGTCGAGACTTTCTTCGATCATGTCCGCGACCTGTTCGCGGGCGCTTTCGCGTTCGAGCAAGTCGCGGCGACGGTTGTAGATGACCTGGCGCTGCTGGTTCATTACATCGTCGTATTCGAGGACGTGCTTGCGCATTTCGAAGTTGCGTGCCTCGACCTTTTTCTGTGCTCGCTCGATCGACTTGGTGACCATGCCGGCTTCGATGACCTCTCCTTCCTCAGCGCCGAGTTTGTCCATCACGGAGGCGATGCGCTCGGAGCCGAAGAGTCGCATCAGGTCGTCTTCGAGCGAGAGGTAGAAGCGAGAGGACCCGGGATCTCCCTGGCGGCCCGAGCGGCCGCGAAGCTGGCGGTCTATGCGCCGGGACTCGTGGCGTTCGGTGCCGATCACCTGTAAGCCGCTGGGTTTTTCCTGCAGGTGATCACGCATGATTTGGCCCTGGGGCACCTTGTCGTCCAGCGTAAGGCTGGATTCGATGATCTCGCGATCGAGGTGGACGACTTCAGGTACCAATTTGATATCGGTGCCACGGCCGGCCATATTGGTGGCAATCGTTACCGCACCGGCCCGACCGGCTTCGGAGACGATCTGGGCTTCCCGGTCGTGGTGACGGGCATTGAGTAGTTGGTGCGCGATGCCGCGGCGGGTTAGCATTCGGCTCAAGAGCTCGGAAACTTCGACGGATATCGTGCCGACGAGCACCGGCAATTCCAGTTTGTGCAGACGGTCGATCTCTTCGATTATAGCGTTGTATTTTTCGCGCTTGGTGCGAAAAATCTGATCTTGCTGATCAAAGCGGCGTATGGGCCGGTTGGTAGGGATAACGGCCACGTCCAGTTTGTAGATTTCCCACAATTCTCCGGCCTCGGTTTCGGCGGTGCCGGTCATTCCGGCCAGCTTGTGGTACATGCGGAAGAGGTTCTGCAGGGTGATGGTGGCTACCGTTTGGGTTTCGTGCTGCAGCTTGACGCCCTCCTTGGCTTCGAGTGCCTGGTGCAGGCCGTCGGCGAAGCGCCGGCCCGGCTGGGGCCGACCGGTGGACTCGTCGACGATGACGACTCGACCGTCTTCGGAGACTAAGTACTGCACGTCCTTCTCGAAGAGGGTGTAGGCTTTCATCAGTTGGTTGATATTGTGCACCGCCTGACTTTTTTCGGCGTAGGAGCGGTGCATTTCCTCTTCTTTTTGGACCTTTTCGTCGGCGTTCAGGCCCTGGTCGTTGCGGATCGCATCGATTTCGACACTGATATCGGGCAAAATGAAAAGTGCTTGTTCGTTGGGAGAAAGCAGGTCGCGCCCCTTCTCCGTCAGATCGATCGTGTTGCCCTTCTCATCGACGACGAAGTAGAGGCCCTCGTCGATCTCGTTCAGGCGCTTATCGCGCATATAATCGGCTTCAACTCGATTGATCAGCCGTTTGACGCCTTCTTCCTGGAGGACTTTGGCCAAACGGCGATTGGTGGGGGCGCCGCGGGTGGCTCGGAGCAACCCGATCCCGGTGTCGTAATCGTATTCGCCAAGGTCTTTACTCGCCTTCTCGGCCTCGTCGACGACTTTGTTGACCAGGTTGGTCTGGGCCTTTATCAGTTTGCTCACCAGCGGCTTCATCTCTTGATACTGATTAGTGGAGTCGGGGACCGCGCCGGAGAGGATCAGTGGAGTCCGCGCCTCGTCGATGAGGATCGAGTCGGCTTCGTCGACGATGGCATAATTGAACTCGCGCTGCATGAGGTCTTCGAGCCGTACGCTCATATTATCGCGGAGGTAATCGAAACCGACCTGGCTGCAGGTGGCATAGACAATATCGGCGTCATAGGCTTCTTTGTGGCCGGCCTTTTCCCACTTGAATTCTGTGGTTACGCCTTCGGGTGCTTTAAGCAGGAAGGCGTCGGTGCCGGTTTGGTGGACATCTTGGATGATGCCGACCGAGAGTCCCAAGAAATTGTAGATCGGACCCATCCACATTGCGTCGCGCCGGGCCAGGTACTCGTTATGGGTAATGAGGTGGGCGCCGCGTTGGGGGATGGCGTTGAGAAAGAGGGGCATGGTGGCAACCAGTGTCTTGCCCTCACCAGTGGTCATTTCGGAGATCTTGCCCTGGTGCAGTGAGATGCCGCCGAAAATCTGTACATCGTAGGGCACCATATCCCACTCGACTGCTTCGCCGGCACGGTCCCACTTATGACCCAGCATTCTTCGGCAGGTTTCGACAACCATGGCGAAAGCTTGAGGCATGATTTCGTCGAGGAAGGCGGCTTCGACTTCGCGGATAGTCTTGTCGAACTCGTCATACTGATCGTTGAGGCGCTCGCGTTCGGCAAAATCCAAATCGCTGCGCAACTCCGCTCCTATTTTGTCGAGGTGCTGCCTGTTCTCGGCGTTACGCGCCTGCAGATCCTGGCGGAATGCGGCGGTTTTGGCCTGGAGCTCGACATCGTCTAATGCCTGGTACGAAGCGGCCAATTGGGTGATCTCATCCACTTGCGGGAGAGTGCGTTTAAACTGGCGTTGAGCCTGTGAACCGAAGACTTTTTTTATCAGCGAGCTGAGCATGCTAGGTCCTCATTATGACGAATACCCCTGTGCCCAAGCTCTGGGCTGATATGGGGGCAAATCCGCTGCGATAATCTTGTGTTGCGCTTTTTTTACGTCGTACGGGCAGCGCACCATTTCCAGGGTCCCGTGGTCTAGTCCCCGAGTGCGAAATAAGCGCTCGGGGCTGGCCGGCGCTCCCGTTCCGGCAACATTTTCAAAGCGCCGTTGTACGTGGCGCAGAGCAAAGAACGGGGCGAATGGCTATTACGGCGAGGCGCATGAGCCGGGTTTAGACGACGAGTCCCTTTTGACGGACGATACCATCGAGGATTCCGTTGACGAAGGCGTGCGACTTATCGGTGCTATAGGCCTTGGCCAATTCGACGGCCTCGTCGATGGATACCCGGATCGGAATCTCTCCGATAAAGAGCATTTCTGCCAGCGCCAGACGTAAAATCAGACGGTCGATACGGGCGATGCGTTCCCAACTCCAATGCTCGGCCGCAGCTGCGGCCAACTCGTCCAGTTCGCCGGCATGGGCGGAAGTACAGAGTAAGAGATCCGTGGCGAAAGACTGTACTTCCTGCGAAAGGGCGAAGCGCTGGCCAAGCTCGGCGAGTGCTGTCTGGGCGTCGGTTGCGGCACTTTGCTCCGAGTAGAGGGCCTGTAGGACCAGCTGGCGCGCGCCATGACGGTTGTCGGGTGGCGCCTCATCGGCGGAGGAGCCATCTCCAAAAAAGTCGTCCTCGCTCTTCATCCTAGCTCGGCCATCAGGCTGGCCATTTCTACTGCGTTAAGAGCGGCGTCCCAGCCGCGATTACCGGCTTTGACACCGGCGCGCTGCACGGCTTGATCCACGGTGTCGGCGGTGATGACGCCGAAGATTACCGGTATGCCGCTATCGAGGCCGATGCGGGCGATACCTTTGGCCGATTCTCCGGCGACGTAATCGAAGTGGGGGGTGTCGCTGCGAATAACGGCTCCCAGGCAGATCACGACATCGAAGCGACCGGTCGCCGCGAGTTTCTTGGCGGCTATCGGCAATTCAAAGGCGCCGGGGACCCAGGCGACCTCGATCGCATCATCGTCGCCGCCATGGCGTTTTATGCAGTCCAGAGCTCCATCGAGAAGTCGGGTCGTCACTAGGTCGTTGAAGCGGCTAATTGCAATGCCGAATTTGCGACCCTGAGCATCGAGCTGTCCTTCATGCACTTTCGGCATGATTTTCGTCCTCTGCGGATGTGCGTTCGAGCAGGATGGAGTGACCCATCTTGTCGCGCTTGGTTTCCAGGTAGCGAATATTATGTGGGTTGGGATCGGCCTCAATCGGCACTTGCTCGACGACGGTTAGACCATAGGCCTCCAGACCGACCCTCTTCTTGGGATTGTTGGTCAGAAAGCGCACTCGGCGCAGCCCCAGGTCATAGAGTACCTGGGCACCGATGCCGTAGTCGCGCGAGTCCACGGGGTGGCCCAGGGCGTGGTTGGCCTCAATGGTGTCGAGTCCCTGTTGCTGTTGCAGTTCATAGGCCTTGAGTTTGTGCAGGATACCGATGCCGCGGCCTTCGTGATGCTGTATATAGACGATAACGCCGCTGCCCTCTGCAGCAATGTACTCCATGGAACGCGCCAGCTGCTCACCGCAATCGCATAGCAGCGAGCCGAGCGCATCTCCGGTCAGACACCCCGAGTGCATGCGTACCAGCGTGTCGCGGTCTGCACGGATTTCGCCGTAGACCAGGGCAATATAGGGGTTGTCGTCGACGAGGCTGCGGTAGGCGTAGGCGGCAAATTCGCCGAAGCGAGTTGGCATCGGCGATTGGGCCTCCAGCTTGATTAGTTTCTCGGTGCGGCGGCGGTGGGCGATAAGGTCGTGGATGGTGGTGATTTTAAAGTTGTGTTTGTGGGCAAATTCAAGGAGGTAGGGGGTGTCGGCTACTTCGCCCGATTCGTCGAGAATAGCGGCAATCAGCGCCGTAGGTTGGGATCCAGCTAGTTGGGCTAGGTCGACCGATGCTTCGGTATGACCGGCGCGTCGTAGCACCCCGCCCGGTTGAGCTTGGAACGGGGTAATATGACCGGGTTGGACAAAATCCTCGGGCGTGCTTTGGGGGTTGGAGAGCTTGCGGATGGTCAGAGCGCGGTCCTGGGCCGAGACGCCGGAGCCCTCGATTTGTCGGGCGTTTACCGATACCATGATAGAGGCACCTCTTGGCCCCTGGGCACCGGGAACCATCTGGTGCAGTTCGATCGCTTCGAGGTGGTCTTTGCCCGCGGTAAGTACGGGTGGGCTACCGGCGTGTCGAACCATGAAATTGATCGAGTCGGCAGTCGCCAGTTCGGCCAACATCATCAACTCGCCTTCGCCCACCGCCTCGCGGCCGTCGACGTCGGTTTCCCGTTCGTCGACGAGAACTACCATCCGGCCCGCCTGTAAGTCCTCGATGACTTGGTCTATAGTGTTAAAATCGGGCATACTCAATATCCCATCTCACGCAATTTTTCGATACTGAGTTCGGTCGAAGAGGTCGGGTCTCCGCCGAACAACCGTTCGACATAGCGAGCGATCACATCGACCTCGAGATTGGTGAAATCACCGATACGACAATGGCTAAGAGTAGTATTATCAAATGTATGAGGAATTACCGCAACCGTAAAGACCTCGCTGGAAACCTCGGCTACGGTCAGACTGATCCCATCGATGGCGATTGAGCCTTTGGCGGCGATATAACGACCGAGTTCGAGTGGTGGCTCAATTTCGACCCGGTGTTCGTTGTCCCGTTTGCCGATGTGGCGAATCCGGCCGATTCCGTCGATATGGCCCAATACCATATGACCTCCAAGCCGCTGGTCGGCGCGGAGGGCGCGCTCGAGGTTGACCTCCTGTCCGATGCGGAGAGCGCCCAACGTCGTGCGAGCGAGCGTTTCGGCCACCGACTCGACGGCAAATCGGTTCCCATCCACTGCTACTGCGGTTTGGCAGGCGCCATCGATGTTGATACTATCGCCGATCTCTAGATCTTCGAGTACGCGTTCGGCTTCGATCTCCAGTCGCTGGAAAGCGCCCTGGCGTTCGCAGCGGCTCACGCGACCCAGTTCTTCTACTAGTCCGGTGAACATCTGTATTCGACCTCAGCGGTGTAGAGCAGGTCCGATCCCAGGCGTTGGGTGCGCACCGATTTCAGGTGGATGGCCTGGGAGGCACGGGTGATGCCCAGATCGCCAATGGCTTCGACGCCTTTGCCCATCAGGCGCGGAGCCAGATAGATCTGGACCTGATCGACGATTTGAGCGACAAGGGCGGAGGCAGCCAGGTCGCCCCCACCTTCGATCAGGACACTGGTCATACCCTCTTTTGCGGCGCGGGCAATGGGTAGGTGTAGATCGACGCGTCCTGCACGGGCGGGAAAGGTCCAGATTTCGGTGCCCTGGGCCTCATAGGCCTTGCGCTTGTCAGGGGGGGTATCGTCCGCAGTGACCAGGATCGTGCCCGAACGCTGGTAGATGCGTGCTGTGGGCGAGGATCGCAAGCGTCCATCGACGACGATTGATCGCGGGTTGCGCCCCTTCACATGGCGCACCGTCAGCAGGGGGTTATCGGCCTGTACCGTCTTGGCGCCAACGACAACAGCATCGACCCAAGAACGCCAGCGGTGGACATGGCGGCGGGCCTCTTCGCCGCTGATCCACCGCGAGTCGCCGCTGGCTGCGGCAATGCGCCCGTCGAGGGTCTGCGCCAGCTTGAGCAGGACCAAGGGCAGGTTTTGGGTTCGATGTTTGATGTAGGCGGCGTTGAGACGGTGGGCTTCTTCTGCACAAAGTCCGACTTCGACATTGAG
>MDTE01102256.1_pt1 | contig 16793 bp, 14 predicted proteins | sample 811231 | NCBI WGS metagenome assembly MDTE01 (sample SAMN05326651, study PRJNA326480) | marine metagenome | isolation source: seawater | place: Indian Ocean: Red Sea | collected 2010
GGGCTATTGCTGAGCGGGACGGCCACCGCGGTTGTGTTCGCGTATGTCGTGCGATTTCTAGCGATCGCGTTGGGTCAGGTCGAAGCGAGTCTGGAGAAAGTCTCACCTTCGATGGATATGGCGGCTAGGACCCTTGGTTATCGCGCGAGTGAAACATTTGTTCGTTATCACGCGCCGCTCATTCGTGGTGGTCTTTTCACGGCACTCATGATTGTATTTGTCGATTGCATGAAGGAACTTCCTGCCACTTTGATTCTAAGGCCGTTTAATTTTGATACCTTGGCGACGCACGTGTATGAATTTGCATCGGATGAGATGCTAGGAGAAGCTGCGCTGGGGTCATTGACCATTGTCACCGTAGGCTTGGTCCCCGTCTTATTATTGACTCGAATGATTAGTAATAGCCGGGAACATAGGATCCAACGCACTAAGCGGTTTCAAATATCAGAGGCCACCACGTGAGCATCGAATACTTGCTTGAGGTGGACAACATTACCTGCCGCTATGGGCAAGACCGGGCCGTGGACGGCCTTAATTTTGACGTCCGGCCCGGTTCGCTAACTTGTTTGCTCGGACCAAGCGGTTGCGGAAAGACAACTGCACTACGGGCGATTGCAGGGTTTCAGACGTTAGAAAAAGGGGAAATTCGGATTGAAGGTGAACCCGTGTCCACGCCTTTGCAATTGGTGCCACCAGAGCGCCGGCAATTGGGTATGGTGTTTCAGGATCACGCACTATTTCCGCACCTTAAGGTCGCTGATAACGTCGCTGCTGGACTCAGACACCAAGATGAAAGCCTGCAACGTCAGACAGTAAACGGCTTGCTCGAACGCATGGACTTAAATCCACTGGGCGATCGTTTCCCGCATGAATTATCCGGTGGGCAGCAGCAGCGTGTTGCGCTCGCTCGTGCTTTGGCGCCGCGCCCGCGACTGTTATTGATGGATGAACCTTTCTCAAATCTTGATCTTGATCTTCGCGAACGTCTTGGCGTCGAAGTTCACGATCTACTGAAAGAACACGGAATAACCGCCGTGATGGTGACCCATGACCAATACGATGCGTTTGTCCTGGGTGATGAAGTCGGGATTATGTCCCAAGGTAACATTTTGCAATGGGATACGCCGTACAATGTTTATCATGAACCGACGTCACGATTTGTGGCAGATTTTATTGGGAACGGTGTGTTTATACGCGGTACGAGAACCGGTGACCGCACGGTCGATACCGAATTGGGTGTTATTGAAGGTACACTCGATCGTCCTGCGCTGACGTCAGCGTTGGTCGACGTATTGATTCGCCCCGACGATGTTTTGCCTGATCCGGATGGAGCGATCAGCGCCCGGGTCTCGAGAAAAGCATTCAAGGGCGCGGATATTTTGTATACCTTAACGTTACCCAGTGGAACTACCTTGCTGTCATTGTTTCCCAGTCACGACAATTTCTCAGTAGGCGATCATGTGCGAGTGCGTCTGAATGTTGATCACTTAGTGGTTTTCCCTATAGGGAAAACAGTGGCCGAATCGATGGCTAGCGCAACGGCTTGAAGCCGTTAGTGGTTTGTAGCGATGGCTGGTATGGGTCGCTAGCACATGTTGGTTATGGAGTACACGTTCTGGACCTATTCATTTGTCACTATCGAATAATCTAAGAGCTCTGCCGAGATCGTTACAGGCAGCTGTTTTTATGGCGCTCGCCATGCTGTTTTTTACATCAATGGGGATTTTTATTCGCTTGGCGGCGGAAGAGCTACATTCCTTGGAGATAGTATTCTTTCGAAATTTCCTGGCGTTTCTGTTGATGGCGCCGTGGATTCTTCGACAGGGTATTAACGTCATGTATACCCGTCGACTGGGTCTCTATTCTTTTCGGGCATTGGTTAATCTAGTCGGGATGGCGGCTGGATTTACCGCTATCACGATGATGCCGCTAGCAGAATTTACTGCACTTAGTTTTACGGCACCGTTGTGGGTTACGTTGGGGGCCTGGTTTTTCTTGCGTGAAACGGTTCGGGGCTACCGAATGGTAGCCATCATCGTAGGTTTTTTCGGTGTGATGGTAGTTCTTCAGCCGGGGTTTACCGCCATCTCGATCGCATCGGGGCTCGCATTGGTTCACGCCAGCTTTATTGCTGGGACCACGCTGATTGTGAAGCGATTGACTGTGACTGAACGCCCTGAGGCCATAGTCACTTACATGGTGCTCTTGCAGGCGCCGCTGGCACTGATTCCTGCTTTGTTTGTTTGGCAGTGGCCGACGTTTATGGGCTGGGTGTGGCTATGGGCCCTAGCCGGAGGCGCCACATTAGGACACATTTTCTGGACACGGGCAGTACGAATAGCCGAAGTCACACAACTACAGCCACTCGAATTCATTCGCCTGCCAGTCGCAGGTTTATTTGCTTTCATGTTGTTTGCCGAAGTGCCAACCATATGGACTTGGATCGGCGGGGCGGTCATCTTTATTGCGACTGCGCTAGTAACTCGTGCGGAGGTTGCAGCGAGTCGTTAATAATTCAGGGTTAATCAATCTAACTGGTTTACCATAGACCCTCATCACACTTTGCGGTCGATCAGTTGTTGGGTTCGATGCACTTTTCAGTACAGGTTACAAAAGCACTATGGCCCAATATGTCTACAGCATGATCGGAGTGGGTAAAACCGTTCCGCCTCGTAAGCAAATCCTACGAGATATCTCTTTAAGTTTTTTCCCTGGTGCGAAGATTGGTGTTTTGGGATTGAATGGCTCGGGAAAATCAACCCTGCTTAGGATCATGGCAGGGATCGATGCGGAAATAGACGGCGAAGCCATTCCTCAGAAAAACCTCAAGATTGGTTATTTAGCTCAAGAGCCACACCTGAACGAATCTCTTGATGTGCGTGGCAACGTAGAGCAGGGCGTTGGTGAAGCCAAAGCACTGTTGGACCGATTTAATGAGGTAAGTCTTCGATTTGGGGAGGAATTGAATGACGACGAGATGAATGCACTGATCGAGGAACAAGGAGACCTGCAGACTCGTATCGATGCGCTTGGGGCATGGGAACTGGACAGAAAACTTGACATCGCAGCCGATGCCTTACGATTACCTTCATGGAATGCGTCGGTTCAACACCTCTCCGGTGGTGAGCGTCGTCGCGTTGCGCTGTGTCAGCTGCTGTTGGCGGAGCCTGAAATGTTGTTATTGGACGAGCCCACTAACCATCTTGATGCTGAGTCGGTCGCCTGGCTTGAACGTTACCTTGAACAGTATCCAGGTACTGTAGTTGCCGTTACGCATGATCGTTATTTTCTGGATAACGTTGCAGGCTGGATACTCGAATTGGATCGTGGCTACGGCATTCCTTGGGAGGGAAATTATTCCTCGTGGTTGGAGCAAAAGGATCAACGTCTCGAGATTGAAGAGAAGACGCAATCGGCACGGCGAAAATCGATCGCAGTCGAATTGGAATGGGTTAGAGCTAACCCGCGGGCTAGGCAGGCAAAAAGTAAGGCACGCCTGCAGCGATTTAATGAATTGGTGGACACTGAATTTCAGGCACGTAACGAAACCAACGAGATTTACATTCCGCCCGGCCCACGGCTAGGGGACAAAGTGATCGAGGTTGAGGGATTAACCAAGGGTTTTGACGATCGATTATTGATCGACGGGCTTTCATTTAGTTTGCCACCTGGCGGAATCGTTGGAATCATTGGTCCAAATGGTGCTGGAAAAACGACACTCTTTCGCATGCTCGTTGGTAACGAGGCAGTGGATGGGGGAGTGATCGATATCGGAGAAACGGTCAAGATTGCCTATGTTGATCAGAGCCGGGATGCATTGGATGACGGCCATACGGTGTGGGAGGAGATTTCTGACGGATTAGACGTCATTCAGGTTGACAAATATCAGACACCCTCACGGGCCTACGTGGGCCGGTTCAACTTCAAAGGTTCTGATCAACAGAAAAGGATAGGCGATTTGTCAGGTGGAGAACGAAATCGAGTGCATCTTGCTAAGGTGTTACGGCAGGGCGGCAATTTATTGTTGTTAGATGAGCCCACGAATGATCTCGATGTCGAGACGTTACGTGCGCTAGAGCAGGCTCTAGTCAATTTTCCTGGTTGTGCGGTGGTCATTTCTCACGATCGCTGGTTTTTGAATCGAATCGCTACACACATTTTGGCCTTTGAAGGTGATAGTGAGGTCGTCTGGTTTTCTGGGAATTTCGAAGAATACGAGGCTGACCGTCGGCGGCGCACGGGCGATAACGCTGATCAGCCCAAACGTCTACAGTACAAGCCCATTAAGCGGGATTGAGGGATATCGGCGTTTAGTGCGCCCTGCACGGGATGATGGAAGATGTTTGGATTCCTATTGTTCTTGTTGCTGCGGCGCTGCAGACAGCGCGTAACGCGGGACAAAAACACCTGAGCAGTCGGGTTTCGCCGTGGCTGGCGACCTGGGTGCGTTTTGGATTCGGATTGCCCATCGCATTCATCTATCTCGTTCTTGTTCTAGCCTGGTTTAATCTTCCTTCCCCGCCACTCACGGGACCATTTCTTGTCCCCGCATTGTTAGCATCCGTGATGCAGATTGCGGGTACGGTATTTCTGATTCGGCTTTTCCGTCTAAGAAACTTTGCCATTGGCTCTACATTCGTTCGTACGGAAGCGATTATCGCTGCGTTGCTAGGAAGCTTGGTGTTTTCTGAATCGATTGACCTGTGGGGTTGGGCTGCAATCGTGATCTCGGTTACCGGTGTGGTTCTGATCAGTTTGGTTCGATCAACGATACCGCGTCAGTTACCGCTCGGTTCAATCTTCAATCCGTCAGCCGGTCTTGGTCTGTTGGCTGGCCTTGGGTTCGCCCTTGCGTCATTTTTTATTCGCGAGGCGAGTTTGTCTTTTGCCGACGATAACTTTGTTTATACCGCTGCGGTGACATTCATCGTGGTCATAGGTCTACAGACGCTGATGTTAGGCCTTTTCATTGGGGTTTTTGAGCGACGGGAGTTTTCGAAATTAATAGGTGTATGGCAGCCAAGTCTATTTGTAGGTGTGGCCAGCGCTCTTGGTTCCATTGGGTGGTTTACAGCGATGACTATCCAGCGAGTGTCTTTTGTTAAAGCATTGGCGCAGGTTGAGTTTATTTTCGCGCTTTTTGTCTCTATCGTTGTATTTAAAGAACGTCCCACTCGAGTCGAGATTCTGGGGATGGTTTTGATCGCAGCGGGTATTGTCGTGCTGTTATTATTTGCTCGCTAGCCTCAGAATTTCTAGGATCCTTCTTGCGGTAATGCTTCAGGGTTGAACAGGAGTCAATCATTATGGATAACGCTGTTGCCACCGAACTGATCGAGAGCACCTGGGATAGGTCAATCACGCCGTCCCTCATCGATTACATTCGCATTCCAAATAAGTCGCCGGCCTTTGATCCTGACTGGAAAAAGAATGGTTATATGGATGAGGCCGTGACCCTGATCTCAGACTGGTGTCGTGCGAATGCAATCGATGACATGGCGTTGGAGGTGATTCAACTTGAAGGCCGCACACCGCTGATCTATATCGACGTGCCGGGCGTTGGTGAGGACTGTGTCGTTCTTTATGGTCATCTTGATAAGCAGCCGGAGATGGTCGGTTGGCACGAAGGCTTGGGTCCGTGGATTCCCGTCCTTGATGGTGATCGACTGTATGGCCGCGGCGGTGCGGACGATGGCTACTCGGCTTTTGCTTCACTCACGGCTATTCGTGCGGTGCGCGCTGCGGGTGGGCAACATGCCCGTTGTGTTGTCATCATCGAAGCCTGCGAGGAATCCGGCAGCTTTGACCTGCCGCATTACATTGATTATTTACAGGACCGGATTGGCACACCGAGTCTTGTGGTTTGCCTGGATTCAGGCTGCGGTAATTACGATCAGTTATGGTGTACAACATCCCTGCGTGGAATTGTGGCCGGTAATCTTGAGGTTCGAGTGCTTGATGAGGGTGTCCACTCTGGGGACGCATCGGGCATCGTGCCGTCATCTTTTCGTATTCTTCGACAGTTGCTTGATCGCATTGACGATTCGACAACGGGGACGATTTTGTTGGATGCGTTAAAAGTAGAAATACCGTCGCAGCGCTTAAGGCAGGCGGAGGTCGTTGCTCAAGTGTTGGGCGAGGCAGTACACGACAAGTTTCCTTGGCGCGGTGATATGCGTCCCGCCGCAACAGGCACTGAGGCCGTCCTTAATCGAAGTTGGCGCCCGGCGTTATCTGTGATTGGCATGGAGGGCTTGCCCGCTTTGCAGGACGCAGGAAATGTACTACGGCCGATGACAACAATTAAGCTGTCTCTGCGTATTCCACCGATGGTGGATGCAGAGGTTGCGAGTCAAGCCCTGAAGTCGGCACTTGAACACGATCCGCCATCCGGTGCTGACGTGCGTTTTGTTACCGAGAAGGGGGCTGCAGGTTGGAACGCCCCACCTCTGGAGGCGTGGCTAGAGGAGGCGTGCGAACGTGCGTCTAATACGCACTTTGGAAAAGGTGCGGTGTGGATGGGTGAGGGCGGAACGATTCCATTTATGGGCATGCTAGGAGAGAAGTTTCCACAGGCACAGTTTATGGTGACGGGGGTATTGGGTCCTGCGTCTAATGCGCATGGCCCGAACGAGTTTCTCCATATCCCCTGTGCTAAGCGGCTGACAGCTTGTGTGGCACAGGTCCTTGACGCCCATTATCGGCATGGTGTCACAGCGGGCCGCTAATGGAGTGATGCTGCAAGTGTTGGTATCTAAGGATTCGGCTTCCTCCGCGCATCGCTAGGAAAGATCGAATAACGGTGCAATGCGTTGTTCCTGGCTGATCCCTGTCCACAATGGTGGGTCCTGGTTGGCGGAAGCCGTCGCTTCTGCCTATGCTGAGTGTGGCCCCTCGGATGAGGTAGTGGTCGTTGATGATGGCAGTACCGATAACGCAGTAGCGCAGCTTCAATCACGCGCTCGGCTACGAGTGATTCATAAATCTCGGTCCGGTCTGGTGGCGGCGCTGGAGGCAGGGCGTGCGGCCTGTTTGGGAACGTATATCGCGCGCCTCGACGCAGACGATAGAGCTCTCTCGGGGCGATTGGCTTGCCAACTGACCGCCTTGGAGCGGGACCAGACATTGGCCGCGGTGGGTGGTAAGGCCCGTCTTTTTATTGACAAAGGCAAGGTTCCCGAGGGTATGGCCAAGTATGTGGCATGGGTGAACGGCCTGAAAGACCCACATCGGGAACTATTGGTAGAAAGCCCAATGCTGCATCCTGCCGTTACCTTTCGCGCATCGGCAGTGGAGGCTATTGGCGGTTACCGCACCGGTGATATGCCGGAAGACTATGATCTGTGGTTGCGGCTGGTGCTTGCGGGTTATCGCATCGACAATGTTAGAGAGACAGTGGTGGAAATCCGAGATCACCGTGAACGTTTGACACGGACAGATTCCCGTTACCGGCAGGTGGCCTTTGACCGTTGTCGGCGCAATTTCCTTGAGGCTCGCGTGTTGCCACACCCGACACGGGTGGTGCTATGGGCAGGTCGTCGGGGGGGGAGACCCTGGTTACGTTGGCTGCAGCAACAGGGGCACGCACTGCCGGCGGTTATTGATATCACCCAATCGACTGTGCGGGCGGAGATCCCTGTGATGCCCCCAGCAGCTCTCCAACACCTTGATTTCGATCGCTTGTTGGTGTCGGTCGGTACTCGCGGCGCTCGGGAAGATATTCGAGCCGATATCACCCGGTTACGGCCGGAACTGATCGAAGGCCAGGACTGGTGGGCGCTACGCTGATCGACAGACCTACGCCCGCATTATCGAATCCAGTCCAAGGTCAGCGGCTTCGGCCAGGGTCAGCCCGTGGAACGCAGCCAGATCATATGCCTGATCAAGATTAGCCAGCGCATCGTCGGGGCGGTGGGCATCGGAATTACACACTACCTTTATGCAATATTCGCTGGCTAGCTCCCAGAAAGGGGACCATGGGTATTGCGGGCGCGACCCTTGTGGTGTTTGGCGTTGGGATTTTCGAAAGCCCCCGGCATTGATTTCCAGTGGCACTTTCGTCATAGCTGCTGCCGCTAGGATATCGCGGGAGCACTCGGTCAGATTTTGATTCCACTGCGTGACCGAACAACCAAAGATGTCGGGATGGGCAATAAAAGCATACAAGCCGGTTTCAATCATGGTGCACAGGTGGTTACTGTAGGCGTGAAGAAAGCGGACATTGTTCATACCGACATAAGAGTTGTGCCACGCACCTTCGAACGGGGTGTAGTGTGCGGCACCCACCAGGTAGTCAAATTTCCGTCGACCGAGGATCTCATCTCGGTAGAAAGCCCGGTTTTCCGGAAAATCTTCACATTCGAGGGCCAGTAACACGGTTATCTCCGGAAACGCACTCCGTGCATCACGGACTGCTTGTTCGTATCCGTCAAGTTCATCCATATCCATACGTACGTCGCTGTGTCGACCATCGGGCATGGGGGCGTGATCGGAGATGCCGTAAACCTCCGCACCGCCCGCATGGGCGACTCGCACGTAGTCGACGGCATCGCCGCTGGCGTGTTTACAGCGATAGGTATGGGAGTGAAGGTTGGTTAGCGTCGGTCGAGGATGGTTCACGGGGTAATGGGGGGGAGTTGTGTGCCGCGCACTATGCACCAAATTGATGACAAATTGGTAACCATTGTCCATCCGAGTAGACTGTTCAAACAAAGAGCACGGAGAGAGACGATGGATCTGAAACTTAAGGGCAAGGTTGCGGTCATTACTGGAGGCAGCGACGGCATTGGTAAAGCGGCGGCGCTGTCGCTATCGCGCGAGGGTGCACGGGTCGCGATTGCAGCACGCACCGAGGCAACACTCGCTAGCGCGGCAAAAGAAATCATTGATGAAACAGGTAATGAAGTGATCGGAATTCCCACCGATGTCACTGACGAGGACCAGGTTGAGGCATTGATCAACGAGGTTGTTTCTAAATGGGGCGTCATTGACATCCTGGTCAATAATGCCGGCACGTCGTCGGTTGCACGTTTGCAGGATTTGAGCAATGAACAGATGATGGAAGATGTTCAGCTCAAGGTTTACGGAGCAATCTATTGTGCGCGACACGCACTTGAGCATCTTAAGCGATCGGAGTCCGCTGTCATTATTAATACAACGACCCCGGGGGGTAAGGCGCCTGCCGCGGGAACTCAGCCAACGGCGATGTCCCGCGCGGCGGGAATCTCCCTGACCAAGACCTGGTCGAAGGAACTCGCCGAATTCAACATTCGAGTGAACACAATTTGTATTGGTCTAATCAAGAGCGGACAACATCGGAGCAAGTGGTCGGTCATTAATGAGAAGGACGCGTCGTATTCTCTCGACGATCACTGGCAGGCGCTGGCCAAGAGCGTGCCCCTGGGTAGGGTTGGCGAGGCCAGTGAGGCAGGCGATGTGATCTGTTTTCTTGCATCGCCCAAGGCGAGTTATGTCACTGGGACCGCGATCAACATTGATGGTGGTACTTCACCGGTGGTATAGGCGTTGGACCGCCTCACTACTTTGTCAGGCAAACAGGTACTGGTGACCGGTGTGGCGGGTGGTATGGGCACGAAAGGAGGCAGTTATATCGCCGGGTAAATGCTCAACGTTGATCTGGCAGGATCAATGGTTGACCATTGATTTAGGGTGTGACCGGACTGACGTTCGTTGGTGTGCGTGGCAGTAACAGAGCGCCTAGTGATGCAAGGAGCGCACCGCCTGCGAGTATCAAATAGATCACGGTGAAATTGCCATCCTGGTCATATAGATCACCAGCAAGGCGCACGGTGAGCCCGCCGACGCCTAACGCCAATACGAAGCGGGCACCGTAGGCGAGTGACCGCCACTTGAAGGGTGTGTATCTTGCAACAAGAATGTTTTCCGCGGCTACGAAAGTTACGTTAAACGACATCGCAATCAGTACCACGGTGAGCAGGGTCATACCGCTGGTGGATGTGACGAAAAAGAGCGGGGGGATCGTCAGCGTCCAGAAGATCAGATAGATACGTTTGGCTGAGTAACGATCCGCCAGCCAACCTCCGAATATGCTACACAAGGATGATAGACCAATGACACCACCGACCAAGAGCCCGAGGTCGGTATAGTTTCCTGTCTCGATTCCCAGCATGACAAACACGTCAGTGGTTAACGACAGTGCATCACCGAGGCCGGATTCGAAAACCTTGGGTATGGTGTGCAGCATGCCGGTGTAAACCAGTCCATTGCAGGCCATGGTAACGATCAAAATAAAGAACACCCTGCGATACGTCGAGGGATCAGGCGGAGGTGCTGGAGCGCGGTCGGCGCGCAGGTCGGCTACCCATCCGCGCCACCAGGAAAACAACAGACCAAGCCCGATGGCGAAAGCGAGTATCCCTGGAATCACAAATGCTGCGCGCCATGACACGTGATCCACCATGATGCCGACGAACACTGGTGCGATCGCACTGCCGAGGCCACCGAAGACCGCGTTGATCCCCAGTGTCATGCCTTGTTTTCGAGCGCAGGCGACTAGCCAGGCAATGCCGACGGGGTGGTAAATCGAAGCGAAAAGACCGACAAGAGACAACCCGATAAAAAGGGCGGGAACGCTTTTTGCCGTTCCGATGACAATAGCTGACGCGCCAGCGCCCAGGAAGAAGATAACGATCATGCCGACTTGGCTCCATCGATCACCGATCCAACCGGCCGGTAGACTGCCAACGCCAAATAAGATCAGCCCAATACTCGATAGGCCCAGCATTTCACCATACGGGAGACCAAACTCTTGTGGCAGATACAGCACCGCGGTGGCATAGAGGATGGTCAACGCGTGGGTGAACAGGTGTGCCACATTCGAAAATGCGATCGACAGGGTTGGTTCCGGAGGAGGCGACGAAGTAGTCATGGGTACGCATGATGTCATTTGAAGCACGACATTATGCCTAATCGAAAGTCAACTTGACGACAAATCGACTTTGCCGGAGGCATTGCGCTGTTCTACGGAGCGGGCCTACAGTCAGACTTATTCATTGGAAAGATAAAAGGAGTACATCAGTATGGATATCATTCGCGCGACAGGTTCTGCGGTGGGTCGTTGCCCTTCGGTAATAGCTAATGGGTTGATCTGGACTGTGGCAACGGCAGGGGGAGAGGGGACCACTGTGACTGATCAAACTCGCGTTACGCTGGCGCGACTTGACTCGCTGCTGGCAGCGGCCGGGACCAATAAACACCGTATTGTTGAGGCGGTTATTTATTTGACTGAGATGTCAACCAAAGATGAAATGGATGCTGTTTGGTGTGAATGGATTCCAAGTGACGGTTGGCCGTGCCGTGCTTGTGTTGGTGTCGATCTGGCTCCAGGGGACTTGGTTGAGATCAAGGCGACCGCCCTGGTCGGTTGAAATCATGCGCGGTGAGGAAGAGGATTGCTTGTACGGGCGACTACGTTCCAAGAATGTATGAGTTGACTATTTTTCGGGCTTACCTGCGCGCAATGGTATTGTGCTGTGTGGTAAGAGTCGCGGATCAAGAGCAATAGCGGTATATCGGTACGACAATGGCCAACACGATTATTGCGGTAGACAGCATGACCAAACTTCCCGATGAGATTATCGGTCGAGTGCTGGTGTCAGGCAGCCATGGTGGCCTCTACCCCGCTTATTTGGCAGCGAAGAGCCAAGTCCGTGGGATTGTTCTTAATGATGCGGGCGGTGGAAAGGATGATGCTGGTTTTGCCTCCTTGGATTACCTTCAAACGCTGGGAATCCCAGCCGCCACCTGCGGTCATTTGAGCGCTCGTATCGGCGATGGCGAGGACATGTTGATGCGAGGCAAGATCAGTCGTGTTAATCGGGTTGCTGCGCGACTTGGTTGTTCGGTGGATCAGGATGTAGGGCAAGCCGCGGAATTGATGAACTCAGCAGACTGGGTTGAGGTTGAAGCGCCGGTTTATGAAGAGTCTCGGGTTTGTTTGTCAATGAGTGATGGGAGCCCCATTGTTTGGGGTATTGATTCTGCGTCACTGGTGCGTCCCGAAGATGAAGGACAAATTATCGTCACCGGTAGTCATGGCGGATTGCTTGGTGGCGATATTGCGGCGGCAATTCGTGTGCCTGCGGCCGCCTGTGCATTTAACGATGCTGGTGTGGGTGCTGATGGCGTCGGGATTACGCGGTTGGCGGCGCTTGATACTCGGGGGATTGCGGCGGTGACGGTTGATTGCATGAGTGCTCGCATCGGTGATGCTCGTTCTATGTGGGATAGCGGAGAAATCAGTTACGTCAATGAAAAGGCAAAGGCCTGTGGAATTAACCCGGGGCAGACTTTGCAGGCATTTGCCGCCTTGATGAGGCAAGTCATAAAAAACGCTCGGCAGGTTTGGTAAAGATTTAAGGAGAAGTATGGGTGGTTTCACATAAGACAGCGAATATAGACATTGAGCGATTGTTGAAACATCACGCGTTGATGTGGAGGATTCGTGCCTTTGAGGAAGCGGCGTTGCAGGCGCACACTGAAAAATTGGTCCTAGGCGCGATTCATCCATCCATTGGTCAAGAAGCCATTGCTGCCGGGGTCTGTCTTAATCTACGGTCCGACGATCTATTGACGTCAACCCACCGTGGTCATGGCCACACATTGGCAAAAGGCGCTGACCCCAACCAGATGATGCGTGAACTGTTAGGTCGGGAAGGTGGTAACAGCCACGGTAAAGGCGGGTCAATGCACATCGCGGACTTCAGCGTGGGAATGCTCGGTGCAAACGGCGTGGTGGGCGCTAACATCCACATTACCGCTGGTGCCGCGCACGCGATTAAGCTATTGAAAAGTGACAGGATCGTGTGCTCGATTTTTGGCGACGGAGCGATCAATCGGGGGCCGTTCCTTGAAGGATTGAACTGGGCAGTTGTTTTCAATCTGCCTGCTTTGTTCGTGTGTGAAGACAATGGATTTGCATCAACCACGTCGACCTCATCTGTCACTGGCGGTAAAGGAGCGGCCGCTCGGGCCGAGGCCTTAGGCATTCCATCACTTACGGTAGATGGTAACGATTTGATCAGTATCGATGACGCTGTTCAGTCGGCCATTTCATCCATTAGGGCGGGTAATGGACCGCGCCTTTTAGTCGCAAAAACGTACCGTTTGTCGGGGCACACGGCTTCGGATCCAGACACCTATCGACTTCGGAGTGAGGTTGAAAAAGCATGGGAGTTCGATCCAATCGCTAATCTTGGTGGCGTTCTTCGACGAGCCAAGGTCGATGCCGTGATTTTGGACAAACATGAATCGAATGCTCGAATAGAGATGGCTGCTGTTTTTTCTGACGCCAAGGCTGCTTCCTGGCCGCCGCTGTCCCGGGCTTTCGAGGATGTGCAGGATATTGGCGACCCGCGACAGGAGGCATTCTGATGGCAACGATGACCTATGCCGATGCGGCAAAACAAGCGCTGGCCGAAGAGATGCGACGAGATCCCACTATCTGGGCTTTGGGGGAAGATCTTGGGCGAGGCGGGGTTTTTGGGCAATATCAGGGAATGGCAGAGGAGTTTGGTCCGGAGCGCATCGCCGACACGCCCATCTCTGAAGCGGCTATTCTTGGAACTGCTGTTGGGGCCGCGATGAGTGGTACGCGTCCGGTGGTTGAAATGCGATTCGCTGACTTTGCCTTATGCGCGGTAGACGAGTTAGTGAATCAGGCTGCCAAAGCGCGTTATATGTTTGGGGGTCAGACAAAAGTGCCGCTGGTTGTGCGCGAACCGATGGGTATGTGGCGTTCATCTGCTGCCCAGCATTCGCAGTCGCTTGAAAGTTGGTACACCCATATCCCTGGACTTGTTGTGGTCTGTCCTTCGACACCGCATGACAATCTGGGATTATTAAAAAGTTCCATCCGTTGTGATGACCCAGTTGTCTATATGGAGCATAAAAATCTGTGGGGATTCGAAGGTGAGGTGCCGAATGACGACCCAATTCCACTCGGCGTGGCGCGAATTGCGCGCACGGGACGGGATCTGACCATCGTCTCGTGGTCATCAACTTGTCACAAGGTGATGCTCGCGGCTGTTACGTTAGAGGAAGAGGGGTTAGAAGCCGAAGTGATTGACTTACGTACACTTTGGCCTTGGGATAAAAGTACAGTGCTTGAGAGTGTTGAGAAAACCGGTCGCCTGCTCGTTGCTCACGAAGCCGTCCAGGTTGGTGGCTTCGGCGCAGAAGTGGCCGCGACGGTAGCAGATCGGGCGTTTTCTTCACTCAGGGCACCGATAAAGCGAATTGGTGCGCCCCGCGTGCCCATTCCATACGCGCCGCCCCTTGAGGATTTGCTGAGAGTTACTCCTGAGGGAATTGCCGCCGTCGCACGGGAGTTAATGGGATAGAGTGCGGGCGGTTAATAAAAGACATCGCCCTTCTGGGTAGGTAGTAAGCGTGACGTTGCAAAACCATGGTTGATTCTAAGATGGAGTTGTTAGATGAAGGCAAATGAAATGACGGGCGGCGAAGCGTTGGCGCATATGTTGTTGGCGCATGAAGCGGGGCCGATATTTGGAATGGGGGGGTTTCAGTTACTCCCGTTCTATGATGGGGCGCGACGGCTTGGGTTGCAGCATCATCTAATTAACGATGAACGGTGTGGCGCTTTTGCGGCTGATGCCTATGCCAAGGTGACGGGGTGTGTTGGCCTTTGTGACGCAACACTTGGTCCGGGCGCGACCAATCTTGTGACCGCGCTTATTGAGAGTTTGAACGCTGGGGTTCCAATTGTTGCGTTGGTGGGTAACACGCATCGATTGCATTCTTGGAAGAACATGACTCAAGAAAGCAGGCAAGTCGAGATCCTGCGTCCTGCTGTTAAGGAAATTATCCGCATCGATCATATTGAGAGAATTCCCGAACTCATTCGGCGAGCGTTTGTTGTCGCAACAACCGGTCGCCCTGGGCCAGTGGTTGTCGACATACCCGAAGACATTGCACACGCGACATACCCCTTTGACGAGAGCTGGTTTGAAGTAGATCCCACTTATACGGCGGCCCCTGCACTGCGCACCAGACCGGCTACTGAGAACCTTGCCGCTGCCGTCGAGTTACTCGTGGAAGCTGAGCGGCCGATCATGTTATGTGGTGGTGGTGTGCATATCAGTGGGGCAGCACAAATGATCACTCGGTTTGCCGAAGCTATCAATATGCCAGTTGCACATACTATGAGTGGCAAGGGATCAATCGCTTGTACCAGCGTGCTCAACGCCGGTATTTTTGGCCGTTACGATCGAATCGCGAATCGACTGATAGACGAGTCAGATGTGCTGCTGGTGGTGGGTTGCAAGTTAGGAGAAATAGCGACCAAACGCTACACCTTGCCTGAGCCTGGAAAGAAGATCATCCATCTTGACATCGTGGCCGAAGAAATTGGCCGTACGGTCATTCCAAGCGTTAGCTTGTGGAGCGATGCTCGTGAAGGTATGGCAGATTTACTTAAAATGCTTCCACAAGATGTACTCAAGGAAAGGCTTGCCGGGTGGGCAGAAACTGTCGCGTCGCGAATGCAGCAGTGGCGTGCGGAGGTCGCACCTAGGCTAACTTCCGCTGAAGTGCCGATTAACATGGCGCGCTTGCTGCATGAGTTGAACCTGAACTTGCCAGACGATGCGAGTCTTGTCGCCGACGGTGGATTTGCTGCTCACTGGGCGGGGCTGCTGTATGACACGAAACGTGCCGGGCGCGGCTTTGTCCCCGATCGTGGGTTTGCCTCCATTGGTTATGGTGTGCCCGGTGGGATTGGAGCCACATTGGGCGCGGCGCAGCGTGGTCTGGGACCTGTTATCGCGTTGACTGGCGATGGTGGTTTCAACATGGTGCTCGGTGAACTCGAAACGGCTCGGCGTTTGAAATTAGCGTTTACCGTCATTGTGGTTAACAACGCGGCTTCCGGCTATGTGAAAGCATTGCAGCATCTGATGTATGGAAAGGATGCGTATCACGCATCTGAACTGTCTGAGACCAACTATGCCGATGTGGCTGAGGCGTTGGGTTGTCGGGGCATTCGTGTGGAATCGCCTGACGACGTTGGTGCGGCATTGCGAAGCGCAATGCAAGAAAAAGACCGACCAACAGTTTTGGATGTTGTTGTCACTCGGGATCCAGCGAGCATGTTGCCTGGTGTGGATAATCGAACTGCCAAGGTGAAGAAGGGCGATCGTGTGGCGTAAATCACGAAGGACACTCGTCAGCTGTTCACAGATCAGGACGGACTTTCTCTTGCTTCAGTCAGCCTGTGGATGGATAGGCACATGCGAGGTGAGGTCAAAGATGCTTTCCATATGATGACATGCGCGCAGCAGATCACCTTCACCTCGGGCACGACCGATGACCTGCAGGCCGACCGGCAGGCCGCTTGCTGTCACTCCAACGGGTAGGCTCAACGCAGGACATCCGGTCATCGTGATCGCAAACGTGATGGCGATCCAGTCGATGTAAGTATCGGTCGCTTGACCTGCAATCTCTTCTACGTATCGCAACTCGCGTGGAAAAGGCGGCACGGATACGGTTGGGCACAGTAGTAAGTCGTACTGCTCGAAAAATGTTGCCATCTGCTGGGTAATGCGTGTTCGCACCCGTTCGGCATCGCGTACATTGGCGGCGCTCAGTGCAAGGCCCTTTTCAATGTTCCAGATGATCTCCGGTGCGATCAGCTTTCGATGAGTTTGAAGCAACGGCTCCATCATGGCGGCAAACAGATGGGCGCGTAGGGTTTGAAAGGCATCGATCACACCGGAGAAGTCTGGGCTTACCGA